>Ga0181568_10002373_pt1 | contig 17129 bp, 20 predicted proteins | sample 101ome_20_FD_133758 | JGI IMG/M metagenome (GOLD analysis project Ga0181568, IMG submission 133758) | Coastal salt marsh microbial communities from the Groves Creek Marsh, Skidaway Island, Georgia - 101404AT metaG (megahit assembly) | ecosystem: Environmental > Aquatic > Marine > Intertidal... | reverse complement strand
TTCTCCCCTACCTAATTCTATTTCGTCCCAACAAGTTTCATTTTTAGATGTCAATATCAATCCTTCAACTATATCGTCAACGTGAGTAAAATCTCGTCTTTGTTCTCCATCTCCTGTGATTGTTAGTTGTTCTCCACTTTGATATTGTTTTTCAAATATACCAACCACCGTACAATAGTCTCCTTCTGTTAGTTGATGTGGACCATATACATTGTAAAATCTACATATCGATACATCTACACCATAGATTTTTTTATACATCATACAAAGTTCATCACTCATTACTTTTGAAAAAGTATATGGATTTTTATACTTACCACTATGAACTGATGATGAACCTGCGAATACCACTCTTGGTTTCCAATCCACCTGTTCATCACTTGGTTGAAACTTTTTGTTTCTTACCCACTCCAAGATGTTCATAGTTCCCAACATACCTATTTCAAGTGTCGTTGCTGGAAACTCAAATGATGGTTGGATTCTTGGTAAAGCAGCCAAATGGTAAATCACATCTGGATTTTCCATAAAGAAATCAAAACTAACTGCATCTCTAATATCTACATCGTGATAAGTACAACCCTCTTGATGATTTTCTTCTTTACCAGTTGAATAGTTATCAAGACTTACAACATTGTGTCCGTCTTTTAATAATCTTTTAATTAGGTTTGTTCCGATAAAACCTGCTCCACCTGTTACTAATATGTCCATTTGTTTTCTTTCTCCCAATTTTTTAACCATGCATCTTCTGAATAATGTTTATTAAATAATTCTTTTGTTTGTTCTGAACACTCATCATAAAATCTTTCGTCTTCATATAATCTTTTAATTATATTTCTTGCTCCAATTAAATCTCCAACCTCCACCGTTGTCTGTGGGTGTAGAAGTTCTTGTGTATCTAATCCACTATATCCTATTACTGGTGTTCCGTGCCAACTCATATTCATACTAAATGTTCCTGCTGCGTGTGTTCTCATCAAGTGAACTCCAACTTTATATTGTCCGATATGATTTATCCACTCTCTCCAAGTCATATAAGGTAAGTATTTGATATCCTCAATCATTTCCTCTTGTTCTTGTTTTCTACCCATTGACACACCATATTTTTGGTCATCAACTTCTGATGCAACTAAATAACTATCCATACCACCGTACCAAGAAACAAAGTTACCACCTAATAATATTCCGTCTTTGTATTGAGAACCATATTGACTATCCAATCCTTCCGGAATCATCATTGACCTCATTACTCTTACATCTTTACAACCCAATCCTTTGTAGTATTTAATATCTGATTTATTATGACAATATATCCAGTCCGCTTCTCTTAATGTGTTTAAATAATGTATTTGATTCTCTACTGAATAATCTTGATAATACCAATGTGGACCTTCTTGCATTACCGATACCTTATTACAAAATAATCTATACTTGGATAAATCTATATTAGGATTATTTTTTGGTATAATGACTATTCCTAAATCATAGAGTTCTGAAACTGACCTTGGTACTTCCATTCCTGTCGGTGATTCATTCAATGGACACCACTCTGCATCCAACATTATAGACCAACCAAATTCTGTTCTGGCATTCTCAAAATCTCTTGGAACTCTACCTTTGATATTACTTTCTGAAAAAAATATAACTTTCATTTTATTTCCGATAATGATTTAAATTCTATATCATACTCTGTTAATAAATATTCTATTACATTACCAAAATGTAAAAAATTTTCCTCACTCCAAACATTATCATTATGTGTTCCATTGATATGTGATTGAAACATAAATGTATTATTGTATAGATTGATATTATCTGTTTCGTGTATTCCGTCTGCACCTTTAAAAAATTTACATCTCCAATTGATACCATTGTTTATTTCCTCGTGTCCTGCCACCCAATCAAAAACATTACTAATTGCATTTGCACTTTGTGGGTTAACTCCCCAACCTGGTGCCCTGAATCCTTTTGGTATGTGTCCACATTGTTTCCACAAATCTAATGAGTTTCTTAATCTATCAATTGATTCTTTGTAATTGAGTTCCATAAACTCCATTTCTCCAAGTTCCATAATAATTGTATTACCATCAAAATCTTTCATTTCAATCGTTTCTCCCGAACACGCGTGATAATGTCCGTGATTACTCAACTCCACCCAATCATATTGTTTCCAAAAATCTACAAACTCTTTTGTGATTGGAAACTTATTATGGTAATTACTTGGAACAAATAAATTAAACTTAACACCATATTTCTGATTGAGTTTTTGTAGATACTCAATTTGAACATCTCCCTCAACTCCCCAACCTTGTTCTGGATGTATATCATCTATTGCAACTACTAAATTAGTTTTCATATTCTCTAAACACATCTTCCCAAGTAAATGTGTATCCTTGTTCTGTTGTATTGAATGCATTCATTTGACTCATCTTATCAGCGTTTGGAAACCAATATTGTTTCTTTCTCATTTCGGTCATATCACCATCTTGAATATCTTGACCCCTAATATACATTCTTTTATTTGGTAGTTTTCTATTATGGACCAGTAGAATATTTTTGATAATATATTGTGGTAGTTGATTTCTGAAATGTATCAAACAATTATTCATAAATGCTGTATCCTCGTGAACAAAAAATACACTCTTTGGAATATTCGCTCCACTCTTTATTACATCTGAAGAAATCACTAACCCACACCCATTGAATTTCAGTTCTTTTGTAGAACGAATATCAAGTTCAGTTGTTCTACTATTGATTTCGTCCATCTCTTTTTGACTCATATTATATCTTAAACTCCACCAGTTTTTAGTATCCATTTCTATAAATGGTTTATCGGTAAAGTCTGGATGCTCTAAAACTTTCCAACTCTCGTCCCACATTTTACAAGTAGAAAAGAAACTAACATATTTTGGTGTTGTTTCTTTTATACTATTATGTAGTTCATCTAATATATACCAAGTTTGTGTTGGTATAAGTGCATCACTTTCACCCCACATTAAAACATCTACTTTATCACAATATGAATTATTAAAATCTCTTCTGTAATCCGCGATGGTGTAGATTCCGTCTCTACCCTGTTTTTCATTTAGATTATATGTTAAATTATGTTTATTTCCAAACACCTCTTTCAACATATTATCAAATTCATTCTTAACATCATCAAGAGTTTTTTTAGTTATATCTATTTCTTCTAATGATTCATTAAGATTTAATAGTATGTCAATGAATACATTGTCTTTATTATCAATTACTTCAAGTGATTTTTTAACACTTAATAAATAATCTTTTATTATGTCTATTTCATAAAACTGAACAAGACACCCAATTGCAAATTTGTTATTTAATTTCATTTGTTAAATACCTATGTGTTTCTTCCATTAATCTACCTACTGAACCTAATTCCTTTCCCTCAAGGCCATTAAAATGATATACCCAACCGAATTTAGTTAGTAGTTCTAAGTTCAATAATTCTCTGTTATGTATGTGTGTCATATTCCATTTGTATGGTAATATTTCGTAATCTATATTATGTTTTTCAATCATTAAGTTCCATAGTGCTTGTTCTTTACCAAGTCCGTATGTTTCTGATAGTCGAATAATTTCTTGTTGATTGTTTTCCCATAACTCTAACATTTTGTCATAGAAGTCTTTATGTTTTCTACCCATTAATTGAAATCCACTATTTCCATAGTTCCAAACATTAAAATTTAATTTAGGAAATAATGACTCTGAGTAGAATTCTAATCCTCTAATTATCCAATCATAACTTCCAGTATCTCTAACCATATACAATTTATCTCTTGAAGTCATTTCAAATATATTTGGAGCATCTGGGTGTATCAATGTGTCAGAGTCTACTGTTAAAACACCATCATAGTCAATTCCAGAATTTTCTAATAAATGAAACATATAGTACCTTTGAAAATTGTAAAACATTTCTTCTTTTGGTTTTATTTCTTGATTCAATATGAATAATTCAACATTATTTTTCTCACACCACTTTGCCCAAGATTGTTGGGAAAGGGAATACTCTGGCCTATTACCTATCGAAACTGAAAAAACCACATTAGTCATTTTCTAACTCCCAAGTATATTTCATCATCTTTTCTCTCCATTCAATTGGAAAACCTGTAAAGTGATATATATTTCCATATTTTACATAGTGTGGTGTATTTTCGTGATTAAACTTACACTCAAATGGTTTAGTGGGTAAACAATCATCACACATTTCCACTCTATCTTTTTGCCAGTTGTGTTGAACTAATTCTCTCTTAATCATAGATAGTATGTTCCAAGAAGGACATAGTAAATTTACTTTATAATTATTTGTCTGAACGATATAATTGAATAATGTTTGTTCTTTTCCACCACCTTTATCCCAATTATCAAGTTCTTTTTGATTGTTAAAATAAAACTCTCTTAGTTTATCATATACTGACAAGGACTTATTATCTAAAAATACTACTCCAGCGTTTATGTAATTATCATAGTCCATTTCGTGTTCAAAAAACTTACCATAGTTTTTTACACTTTCATATAACCAACTATAATTAACATCATCTCGAACACCACAAATTCCATCAGATATTTCTTCAAAAATATTTGGAGCATTTATATTAATCATAGTATCACAATCTACAATTCCTATTTTGTCATAGTCTTTACAAACGTCAACTACATTTAATTTATTCCAGATTGGAAATCCATATCGTTCATCGTGTTTTGTTACACAATGAAAGTCCACCCCATTTTTTTCACACCATCTTTCCCAAGACTTTTTTGAATATTGTAAAAAATTAGAGTGTTTGTAATTAGATTTATTATGGTCTATTGCAACCATATATATTGCTTTCATAACTTTACCATCAACCCTTCAGAATCTACCAGTCTTTCACCGGACTTAAACATTTTTCCCTTTTCCAATCCAACCGGAAATGTTTCTAATTTATTTTCCATAACAAACTCATCAACATATTGTTTTACACCTGGAAATAGCCCCACACCATAATCATCAAATATTATATATTTTGGATTAAGTTTTAATGCGTTTTCTGTGTCTAACTTTACTTGATTGTATTCGTGGACAGCATCAATCATAACCACATCTACATTCTTCCATTTGTCAAATTTCCATTCATCATTATATGAATCCATTTGTTCATAAATAATATTTTGTCTTTCTGGAAAGTCATCACTTGGTGGATTAATATTCATCGCAAAAACCTTATTGAATAAATGTGATAAGATTAAACTTGTCTGTCCTTTATGACAACCAACTTCTAAAATATCACAATCACTACCATAAAATTCATCAATCAAAAAGTTTTTAAATTCGTGTGATGTTGTACTTGGCCATTGATATTTGTCTGGAAGTGTTAAGACAAGATACTTTACATCATTTTTACTTAGTCGGTTCATATTCATTTCCCTCTAATTTAAAATTAATAAATGGATTCAATGAATGAATATTACAACCATAAACTTCTTTTACTCTATCACGAACCATCATTGTATTTTTCTCTGTAAGATACAACCAATGTTCTATTCCACTCCAATTACCAGCATCTGGCCATTTATCTTTTACATAACCTTTGTAATAAAGATTCCCGTTAATCTTTCCTTCGTCTTTACCACATATCATAATATTTTTTGCTCCCATATAACCTGCGATATTTATACAAGTATTTAGTGTTGTTCTAATTGCTACCATACTATCAGTTCCGACACAATCTAATCCCTTGACATCATCACTAATTCCACTTTCAAATTCATAAAAGTTATCTGATTCTATAATTGGATTAACAACCCCATAGCCCTGATGTAGTCTACTATACAAAAATTTGATACCCTTTCTATTAGATAGTTCTTTTACTGTATCGTCCCATCTTACTCTTACATTTAAATCTCTACCCACTACATATTCACAAGGAAAATATTGGTACATTTGATTTACACTAATACAAATTTTATTATCAAAAAAAGATGAATCAACATAGTCCATAGATGAACCAGCACCTATAATCCATATGTCCTGTCCCTTATGTATATTTTTTAATTCTGTTATACTTTTATTCACTACCACTCTTTTTCTATGTGTTGAAAAATATCTCTATATGTATTAAATTGAATTATGTTTGCACCTGATAAATGTCTTAACCAAGAACCAGTTTTAAAAATACCTCTTTCACCCTTTTTTCCATCTCGGTGTACTGGTGAACCATATTTCCATAACTCACCCATATAAATAATGACATCTCCACCGAAGTATGATGAAACCTTACAATTACCACCAACTAAACTTAAATGCTTTTCCGATGTTGATTCCAACTCAAATTGTGCAACATTATAACTGATATTTCTATTTTCCATATGTTCTTTTATAGTGTACACCTCGGGGTGATTTTTTTCAAGATACTCATAATCATTTACATCAAGTATTTTGTTATGGTCTTTAAAATAATTATCACTAAAAACTGGTGAAATGTAAATTATTTTATATTTGTCAGAAAACTTCTCTACTAACTTTGATATAAAAGGCATACTATAATGATTCATTGAAACATATGTATCCATTTCAATCATAGCATCCATACTTAAATCTAAGTTAGGATATTCTTCTAAACACCTATTGACAGCATTTAAAGATAATTCACCTGCAAACTTATTGTTGATGACAATCGTTGGTTTATCAAATTCAACTTTACCTTTGAACATTTCTTTGAGTGGTGGTGGACTCCACATTGACTTAGTCCAGTTTGGTCTATCATACTGATATAAGTCATCTGGATTTCTTGGATGCCATGCTCTTTGTTCGTAAACATTTTTTGTAAAAAGTTTATACATTTCCATTAGTGCAGGTTTTGCAAATACTTTATGTTCAAGGTTATTTTCAATACAATAATTTACCTGTGGTAATCCTCTTACCATATCTAATCCAAATTCTGTATCCTCTTTAATAGTAATCAATCCAACACCCCAGTTTTTTGTAAAAACTTATATGCTTCATCATATCCCATAAGTGAGTCTTTTGAATTGTAAGACTTCATTTCTTGACTTGAATAATTTTTATCAAGTGGTTCTCCTGGTGAATAGAAATCTATATTTTGATTAATTAGATAATTTTCTCCAGCATCTTCTGTTTTTAACCACTCCTCAGATGATATCATCTCCTCGTGTATTTTTTCACCTGGTCTAATTCCAACTTCTTTTAATTCTATTTCTGGATAGTTGTAATGTTTTGAAAGACACTTTGCAATATCTGTTATCAAGAATGACTTTACTTTTGGTATTGCTATCTTTCCGTGTGAGTCTGGATAATCATATGACCATTGAATTAAGTCTGTCGCCTGTTCAAGTGATAATAAAAATCTGGTCATATCAAAATGAGTTATTGGAAGAGATTCTGTTCCATTCTCCAATAATTTTTTGAAAAATGGTATAACCGAACCTGTTGACTCCAAAACATTTCCATATCTAACTAAACAAACTTTTATGTCGTCTTGTTTGTATGCAAAATCCATATACATTTTTTCGGATATGGCTTTACACATACCATAAATGTTGATTGGTTTACAAGCTTTATCCGTTGATATAAAAATTAGTGTTTCTATTTTATGATTACTTCTCTTAACTGCTTCAATAACATTTTGGTGTCCCAATATATTAACATTAACTGATTCAAATGAGTTGTTTTCACATATCGGAACGTGTTTTAGAGCTGCAGTATTGATTACTACATTTGGTTTGAAATCATCAATGGAATTTCTAATTGAGTCTCTATCTTTAACATCTCCAATTTTATATTCTACACTATCTCTATACTGACTATCTTTTTGCATAACAACGTGTTTATGTTCATCTCTACTAAAAATCAAAATTTTATTATTGTCTTGATATCTACGAATTAGAGTTTTACCTAATGCACCAGTTCCACCCAGTATTAATATTCTTTTATCTTTCATAATTTAACTCCACTTTTTTTCCATTAAAATTGAAATAAGGTTTTGGTCTATCTTTGAAACTCCAAGCTCTTACAAAATTGTAAACCTCATTTATTGGTTTTCCATATTCTATTTCCAAGTCCTTGTTAGAGTCTATATCATAGTAATATGGATTTGGTTCTGGTTCTAAAAATTCATTAACCTCATTACTTATTACTTTACTATATGTATCCTTAAACATTCTTAAAGCTAATAGTTCAACTCTATTAAATAAATCTTCTGCAGTATCTGTATCTTTGATGATACATTTGTAACTTTCTATTATAGGTCCGTCATCTAATTTTGGTGTTATGTAATGTAATGTAGTTCCGTGATAATCCTCACCATTTGCTATTGCTCAACTCGTAGAATATCTACCTCTATATTTTAGTCGATATGAGTGGTGTAGATTAATTATATTTCCATTTACCGAATTAATATGTTCTTCACTAATTAGTTTCCAATAATTTATAGAAAATATTACATCTGGATTCAAATCAATAACATTTTGTATATCATCAAATGTATCTATTCCGAGTTTGACTGATGTATCTGCTAACTTATCGTCCCACCAACCTTTAAATGGTGGTGCGACAACACCTACTACTTCACAATCATTTTGTTCAACAATCCACTCAAGTATCTCAACTGAAATATCTCTACTTCCTAATAATGCTATTCTTTTCACACTTCTCCAATAATGAATTTGCTATATGATTAATATCGTTTTCATCTAACCACCAACCACAAGGAAGTGATATTTGATGTTTGTTAAAGTAATCAGTTTCTGGTAGTTCTTTAAAACTATCTTTAAAACAAGTGTAGTAATGATTAGGAACGTGAACAACTCCAGCATTTATACCCTCATCATTTAGTTCTTGTAATATTTTATCTCTATCTAAATGTTCTGATAGAATTGCAGTATAAACCCAAAATGTTGGTTTCGACTGACTTGGATAATCAAGACTCTTTACAAACATATTACCAGAAAATATTTCTTCGTATAAGAGTCCATTGTTTTTGTGTGAGTCAATAATATCATTGATGTATGGTATTTGAGATAAACCAATCGCTGCAGTTATGTTATTCATATGAAATTTAAATCCAGCTTCTACGACATCCATTTCCCATCTTTGTCCTTTCCACTCACCCTTTTCATCTTTGGTAGCATCCCTGTCTATACCGAACCACTTTAATGCTTTCGCTCTTTGAAACTCTTTTTCATCAGTATTCACAACCAACAATCCACCATCTCCAGTAGTGATATGTTTGATAGCTTGTAAACTATAACAAGTATAATGTGCAAAATGATGAACCTGTTTTCCATCATATTCTGCACCAATTGAGTGAGCTGCATCTTGAATGAACTTAATATTGTTCTTTTCACAAATATCATATATTCTTTCTAAATCACAAGGAAGTCCTGACCAGTTAACACACAAAAGTGCTTTTGTTTTTGGTGTAATTAATTCTTCTATTTTATCTGGATTTATATTTCCTGTTCTGTGGTCGATGTCTGTCCAAACTACCTTTGCACCAAATGTATGTATTGGTGTATTGGATGCAACACAAGTCATAGATGTTGCGATAACTTCATCTCCTGGTCCAACATCACTCAACTTGAGAGCTAATGTTAGTGCAGATGTACAACTATTTAGTGCTATTGTTTGTTCGTGATTAAACCAATTTTTGAAATAATCAGTTAGTTCTGTGACCTGTTCTCCTTCATTTACAAAACCACTATTTAAAACTGGTTCTAATTGTTTTAGTGCATCATCTGTATTGATGTGAACTTTAAACATTGGATACTTCATTTTGACTCCTTACTTATGAGCGTCTTTTACGAGAGCTCGTTTCTTTCCTAACTCTCCTATTTTATCATCATCTTGTGGTCTGGAAACAAATAGTGCTTTACTTCTTTCACCCACTTCACCACTTTTCAATATACTCCAAGTGATTGACTTTCTTTCCGATAACACTTCTGGAACCCCGTGATACGAAGTGTCAGAATTTAAAAATATAACCATTCTGTTATTGATTGGTGCTATAGAATTAGTACACTCGGTCATATCATCATTCCATACCTCGAAGAAACCACTATCCTCCTGTTTCCAATCTTCATTAAAATAAATTAAACAAGTTAGTTCTTTTCTTAATCCTGATTCTGGATTCAGTCTTGCATCACTATGAACTGCTTGAAATCCATTAGTAACCATAGTTCTAATACCTGACCACCTCATACTCTCATCACCAATTAGATTATCAACTCCTGTCATTTCTGAAATCTTATCAGTAAAATCTTGACTATGAAGAAATTTTAGAAACTCATTTAAGTATCCTCTGGTGTCATCTATATCATATGAAATCATACCTTGTTCAAGTATGTTTTTTTCACCATCAATCATTTCGTGTCCACCATGCCACTTAGGGTCTTTTAAAGATGGCCACAACTCGTGAATCATTCTTAAAACGTGTTCGTTTAAAAAATTATCAATTATCCAAATTGGATATGGTTCTTTTAATTCTACTAAATCATAGTTATCATTTATAATACTTCTACTAATTTTCATTTTCATTCCTCGTACATTTTTTCTGCTAACTCAAACTCTACCACATTATCAATGTCAAGTGATTCATCAACTGGAATTGAATATAAATCACTAACTGGTGTTTTGATGTTATTATATTTGTTAAATTCTTCTTTTGAAATAATCACAATACCAAAATTTAATTTGTAAAACTTCTCAGATAAATCTTGACTCTTTGGGTGATTTGGCCAGTCATAGTTTAATGGTTTATCATTTCTCCAAATATAGTCCTTAATTCTGTCAACACCAATTAGAGATTTACCATTATAACTTTGGATTGCATCAACATAAGTATCATATGTAATTAATGGACTCGTACATTGACACAACATAGAGTGTTCTGTGTTCGTATTCATCAATACATCTCTCCAATATGATGTTATCGGAGCATCTGAACTCGCTAATCCTGATTCTCTTTCAATAAATCTTACTCCATAACTTTCCGATATTTTTCTTGATTCATCACAATCACTATTTACAACAATATCTGATATTATATTGTTCTTTTTTAATTCAAGTAAAGTTAATAGTTTGTATTCTAATAAACTTTTTTCTGCAAATGGTCGTGTATTCTTACTTTTGACTCTTTCTGAACCTGACCTTGTTGGAACTACTGCTGTAATATCAACCATTATCCACCCAATATTTATCCCAGTCGGTAAAGTGATACCCTTTATCGTCAATATACTGAACGCCTCTTGGTTTTTCTGATGTGACTTTGGTTACGAATTTATCCATATCGTATTTCTCTAACCACTCCCATACTAATTGTGTTCCTGTTTTACCATTAACCAATCCTCTATCTGGTTTTGCTTTTGCTGTGAATATTACAACATCATATTTCTTTGATAGTTTTTCAAGTGAATCTCTAGCACCCTCTAATGGTTCATCATAAATAGTCCCGTCGTGAAATCCCTTTGAGTTTTTATGAATGACTCCGTCAAAATCAACTGCTATATTTCTTAATTCATCATTAAATCCAACCACTCTTGGTTCTCCAATAGTATTAAGTCTTGAAATATCATCTGGTCTGTTATCACCGATAGGTGGACATACTTTACCACTTCCGTGAGTTAACTCATATTGTAATAATAATGATAATACTTCAATTGTATGGTAGTAATCACAACCAACAGCAACCTCACTAATTGTAGGAACCTTTTCAGTTAATGGTTTTGCAGTTACACAAGCGATTGGTATGTCATTAGAATAACCCCATTGAAAAGACTTAATTAAATCTTTTGATGTTCCGGAAGATGAAAACCCTAAAATTAAAGTTTTTTCCAGTTGTTGTTTTGTTTTACTTGATGTTACCATTTTCAACCATTGCACCATCCATTGGTCAAAGTCTGTATCGTTAATCAATGAAGTTACCACGGTTGCACTATCTGGACACATTGCATTTTTTGTTCCATTACTTAATCTTGATATGTCGATAGCTGCATGTGATGCAACTGCAAGATTACCTCCGTGTCCCAATACATAAATGTCATCTGCATTATTAAATTTTTCTTGTAGTTCTTTCCAATCATCTGAATTTACTACCTCGTAAAACAAACTCTCTATATTTTCTATGTTTAACATACTATCTCCTATAAAATTGAATCATATAATCTATTTTGAATTTCTTGTCTTTGAATTTCTTTCTCGTGTTTCAAAGTTAATTCTTCGTGTGGTGGTAAATGAGAATAAGTTTTTGCTCCGTCTATTACCTCGTGAACTGGTTTGACCCATTTAATATCATCGGTGTTTCTAAATATTCTCGCTTGATAATCTGGAAAGTTTATCCAACCCTCATCTGTTTGTCTCCAATGCCAGTGGTGTAAATGCCAGTCTGTAATACCATTTACGATATTAATTCTTGGAACCCAAACTAAATCGGTATCGTTGATTTCTAATATTGTTGGTAATTGTTTTATTAATATTTCATTTGGAATTTCATCTGCGTCAATGTGAAATATATAATCACCTGAACATTGTTCTTTTGTATAGTTTTTTAATTTAGAGAAATCTTTATTGAAATGAAATTCTGTTACTTTTAATTGTCTTGGTTTAAAATACGAATGATACTCATATTTTTCTAATATCTTTTCAAGTGCATAAAACTCATCTTGCACTATACTTTTATTACCCACTTTTGATATATCTCTTGTAATTACCACTTCATCTTCTTCTCTAATATGTTTAGACAAGTGGTCTAACAAATTATCTAATTCTTTGTATTCATTATATACGGTTATTCCATAACTAATCTTCATCTGTTAGTTTCTCCAAGTTTTGTTCTTTTATTATTTGTTTAACATACTTTGCTGGTAATCTTTCATAGTTGTCTACTAAAAAAACTCTTTTCTTTCTACACTCTCTCAAAAGATAAGTTCTAAATACATCGTTTTTCTTTACAAATCTTTTTAAACCTACAACCTTTTCAAGTAAGTCTTCTGCTTTGACATCAGCTAAATCATCACCATAATTCCCAACCTCAACAACACCTCTGTCAAGTTTAACACCACCCAATAAACTAATAGCTTGGTCAAGTGCTTTTGCTGTTATTGGTCCTCGTAATGTAGTTTCTAATTGTAATCCAACAAATAACTTGATGTTTCTTTTGGTAGACTTTTTTCTATAAATGTATTCTGGGTCAAGACACAAGACTATTCTTTTTTCTGTTTTAGTGGAGTTCTTTGACCTATATAAAAAAGAAACTATTTGTCCCGGTTGTACCTTTTGCCATATTGTGTTCTTCATAAGTCTCTAATGATTCCCATTTCTTTACATGCATCTAAAAACTCATATTGTCCGTATTCTTTTGCATTTTCTAAGTCTAATGTGTGTTCGTGTCCTTCATACATTGGGTCTTTTTGTTCTTCTGGTGATAACTTACGAACCTCTGCAAATTTCCAGTTCCAATTGTTTTTACTACCTTCCGGAAAAATAATTCCTAATTTACCCATATTTAAAGTGGTTGGTATCCAGGCTATTTCTCTGTCGTAATCAAAAAACTGGACATCACGAACTAATTGAGTTGATTTATTTAGTAATTCATTTAACACTTCGGAATCTCTTCTAAAAGAACTATTTGAAGTAAATCCACAATTGAAACACATATATGATTTAAAGTCTTCAACATTATTCACATCTTCCTCAAAACAATGTTTATCACTTAAACAATTTGGACAAGTTATTTTTGTTTCTGCCATATTACACCTTTTTTAGTTTTGGTAATTTTAACTTAACTTCTGTTGGAACATCTTCTAACATACCATCAATTATAGATATTAGTTTATCTTTCATTTTGTTATGAGTAAATGTTTCTCTATTAACAATCATTTGTTTTTTACCACGAAGTTTATATTTATCATAATTTTTGTAAACATCTTTTAAAATGTTAAGAGCAACCCCATAATTAACTTGGGACCACATTGCTTCTTGATTTTGATACTCTTTTGGAAATGATGAGTTAGGAACCTTGACCATAGTGTGTGGTAGTTCAACTACATAATCTTTATCTAAAAAATCTGCTTGACCTGTTGATACTGGTGCTATGATTGGTTTACCACTAAATGATGCTTCTAACAATGGTCTTCCGAAACCCTCTCCGTGTGTGAATGTTAAATGTGCTTTCACTTTCGGGTGATTGTACAATTGATTCATTTCATCATCTCTTAAATCTCCATGCAATAAATATACATTTGGTAATGAATTTGCTACTACACTATCTTTAATCATTTTAATTTTTTTCTTTAACTCGTTTCTATCCATAACTGAAAATCCAGCACTACTTGTTTTCATAATTAATGCCGGTGCATTTTTTTGATTTTTAAATGCTTCTAAAAACACTTTTAACATCATACCCGTATCTTTTCTGTCTTCACCAAGATTACCTTGTAACCAATGTCCAACGAATAGAAAACAAAAGTCTTCATCAATCTGTTCAAATTCATTTTTTAAATCAATAGAAAACTCATTTGTTTCTTTGTAAATATCTGGGTCTGCACCCTCAAACAAAACATCTGATGGTTTATTCATTCTAAGTTTTCCAATTTCTTGTTGTGTTTTTTTATCGACTCTTGTAAATTCTACATTTTCAAAAGAATTCTTTGAAAATTCAGAAGTAAAGATTGTCATATCCATACGATTACAACCCTCTAACCATTGTCCTGGTGGTAAAGTGTGTTCAATACCAGCTGTAATTCCTATATTTTTTTTACCTATTGTTTGAAATTCATTTGGGATTACTATATGAATATGAAGGTCTGGTTGTCTGTCCATTCTTGATTCTTGTAGTAGTCTTTTGTATATTTCTAAGTGGTGTGGATTTTTGTCTTCTAATGCATTCATTGGTGTATTACCCCAACGAACTGGATTAATTTTTACATCATATTTATCACTCTCTATAAGTGCTCTACAAATATCTCTTGAATGATTTCCATATCCACTTCTTGTTGCTACTGGTGCTGTTACTAATACTAATGGTTTACTCATACTTTTAATACCTCATATCTCTTTCTTGGTGTCCATTTTTCAAAAGCAGTATCCATATGGTCTATAAATAGTTGTCCCATATGTCTGGCTGACATCATCGCGTCATCACCTGTTACGAATTCGTGTCCTTTGAATCCACACTCTTGTCTTTCTTCACTTGACATATTATAAAAATATTCTATTGAGTATGAAGCATCTACCCAATCACACCTATCATCAAAAATGTATGGTGTTGGTGGTGAACCTTGTAATGAACGAGTCTTAGGCCATACTGGTTTTACCCACTCTCCGTGAGTTAATTCTTCGTTGTGTTCCCACTTTCTCCAATCGTGTAATGATTCAATCGCACCATAATCTCTATAAGTTAAATGTTTTCCTCTTAACTTAAATCCACATTGGTCTTGTAATCCACCCGTAACATTTACGATAATTGGCGTTCCTGACATCAATGATTCACAAGTTCCTAATCCAAATCCCTCATTACTTGCTAAGTTAATCGTTATATCACATATATTGTATAAGAAGTTCATATGTTTATTGTCTAACTTTTGTGTTGAAAATATGATATTCAAGTCTGGACACAATTCTTTTATGACTTCTGGTAAATCAGTTCCAGCACTATCTACTGGTTGTGTGTGTAGAACAAATGCTGTCTTGTCTCTTTTTTCCTTTGGTAATCTGTATGCAAATTCCCTAAATGCCATAATTGTATCTGATGTCATTTTTCTTCTAATGTTACGATTAATGTACAACATAGTAAAATCTATTTCTTTACCTTGAAATAGTTCATTTTTCATTTTGTTCATTTCTAACAATTCTGTTTCATCTTTGATTGGATAAAAATATTTTTCGTTGATTCCGTGTGGTATATATGTTGAATCCCAATCTGTTCTTGGTTTGTTCTGGCATACATTTTGTACGATGTTGTGTGTTTGTTTTGAGATGTTCATAATTAAATCACAACTTTCATAATATGGTTCGTTCCACCTTGGATAAGGTAGGTCGTCCCAAATATTGTAATAAAAGATTGGTATATATTGTCTAATCTCGTGTTCTATTTGAAATAACCATTCCCAAAATCTTGGGTCTGTGTAAATCATAATAGCATCTGGTTTTTCTGTCTGGATTAATTGACGAACTAATTCTGGATTTCCGTATCCATCTACTGGATAAATCTTTAGATAAGCATCCTCAACACCAGTTTCATCTGCAGTTGTTTGATTCATATCAATTATTTTACCGTTGTCTGGGTGTTTGATTGCTCCACCAACTTGAACCCAATCATATTTGTCAATAGTCCCCATAACAATCTCTCTTGACATCGTACCGACACCACTTGACATTCTTAAGTCATCTGATAAGAGTAAGATTTTTTTCTTATCTCTTCTTTTGATTTCTGTAACCTTTTTTAATTTTGGTAAGTCCATTAAAACCTCTTAATATTTTGAGCCACTTTCTTCCAAGTTATCATATTCTAAAATAGTTTTTGCAAATTCATCATCGTGAACGAACAAATCAATACTACGATTGACTAATTTTTGCAATGAAAAATCGTCACGAATAGACTTTTCTCTAAACTTTCTATATAACTCGTCAATGACTTTTACTGATGTTAATTTATCTTCTCTCATAATTCTGTATATATGTATATATAAATAGTTAGTTTAATCCAAAATAATGTATTTTTTATTTATTTTTTCACAATATTCTAATGCCGACCTTGTTCCTTTGGTAATCTCCCCATCTTTACAAAATGCTACAACCTTGTCAGAATATTTAACCAAATCTTTGTTTCGTTTGTGATAATAACCTGCTGCATAAGGTTTTCCATAATTGTAAGCTTCCATTACACAATACATATTGTGTGGTTGATGTTGTGGTGGGAACTCACTATAAGGTATTTTAAATTCTAATGCGAACTTCTTTGCATATTTATCCGCCCCGTCTTTGGCACCACCAGAAACTATTTCTACTTCTGGATGTTCCATTTTTAATCGGAACATAAAGTTTTTCATTTTAGTTTTGTTGGTGTAGGTTCGACTTCCGATAATTGCTATCTTCATTAGTCGTTTCGTTTTTGTTT
>Ga0181568_10002371_pt1 | contig 17140 bp, 25 predicted proteins | sample 101ome_20_FD_133758 | JGI IMG/M metagenome (GOLD analysis project Ga0181568, IMG submission 133758) | Coastal salt marsh microbial communities from the Groves Creek Marsh, Skidaway Island, Georgia - 101404AT metaG (megahit assembly) | ecosystem: Environmental > Aquatic > Marine > Intertidal... | reverse complement strand
TTGGTCATGATTTGAGACTTGTATTCGATCCACAAGTCTTGTTTTTTGCCGCTGTAATACGCGTCAGCGATGCCGCGATGGTAGTTGTCGTGTATTTTCCAAACTAAAACGTCGTTACTGATGTACTTATGTATTGAGCTTATACGCTCCGACTCAGTAGCCACATGATAACCCTATGTTTATGCACGGAGTTGCTATTCTAACACATAAGTTATTGATTTTGTAACTGTTTTAGAAATGCCTGTATTTTAGGATGTTTTTTGGTTGGCGGAGTTTCTGCGGAAAACATGGTATATCCGCATAAGCCGCTTTCGTAAGCGACAGACACGCTATACGAGTTGTTTATATAAACGTCAGGTTCTATTTTAATCGTGGGTGTTCCGGTAGCAGATCTTCGGTTTCGTGCAGGGGTTTCAAACCCATTGTCAGAGCTTCGCGTGCCACGTACCCCACGTCTAGGTTTTTTTGATGGGCTAGATTTATTAAGTCGAGCCATGTTTCCTCCGGCACAATGGTTGTGATGTAGTGGTCGCGGTCAATTTTGGGTTTCAATGCTTTCTCCAGTTACTTCGTAATACTCAAGGCGAACAGATTTCATGTTGTAATACGCCATGAGACTGATTTCTTCATGCAGTTCTTTTTCTGATAGGGTTTCCCACTCTAAATCTTCAGGCAAGTCTCCCTCGTATAAATCTGGGTTTTGCTCAATAGCCTCCCAAAATTTAAATCGCTCAATGATGTCGTCTATTCGTTTGCGTTTGTCCATTTTCTTATTAGTTCTGCGTTCTGAGGGTTAAAGTCAATTAAACGATGTAACAAGCTTTCAATCTCTAGAAATTGACCTTCGCGCCAACATTCCGTAAGCGCATCAAACGTATCATTAACAAGCTGTTTTTTATTTTGAATAGTGATGTCCATAGCTACCTTCTGCGTCTAAGGGTAATCCTTTGCACCATTGTGGAGTTTCTTTAAATACATTTAACATGTAGTCAAGTATTTCTTCTGGGTTTTCATGAGAAGGCACGTAACACGTGATTTCGTCATGTACTGTAAACGCTACAGGGTAAGCTTTGTTTATTTCCAGCATGTGATGCGTTAATACAATACGTGCCAGTGCTTGTACGATGTTTTCAGTGATTTTGCCGCCAAACGTCGTAGTTTCATCAAATTCTTGCGGGTCGTAACGTAACGCCATGCCGTTAGGCAAACGTATGCGCCACGGTTCAAAGCGTATGACTGGATTTATCCATTCTTCACCAGCCCAGTCATAGCGCTTCATTTGGCTTATTTTGTCGTTACAAAACTTCCACAAAAAGCCAATAGACGGAAAGCTTGTGCGATATTTAGTAACAACGTCTAAGGCTTCTGCTTCTGTTAAGTTAACTACAGGGCCAGTAGCGCCTTGCTCAAGCATCAAACGAAACTTATTTGCGCCCATACCGTAGCCTAGACCCAAGATAGCGGTCTTACCGACAAAGCGTTGCGTAGGAGTAATTTCTTCAGGTGAGCAGTTATATATAGTAGAAGCAAATTGCTTATAGACGTCTACTTTGTTCTTGAACTGCATGATGAGTTTAGTTTCACCTGCTAACCAAGCCAGCATACGGGCTTCAATTTGTGACGCGTCACATGACACGAGCCACCCGTTATCTGGCGCAATCAAAGCCTTACGTAGCGCACCGCCACGTGGCAAGTTTTGGATGTTTACCTTGTCACTTCCAGAAAAACGTCCAGTATGTGCGCCATAATAATTAAGTGGCACAGGCAACTGACCGTAACGGACACTGGCAATAGCTTTAAATCTTTCAGCTCTAGTTTCATTTTGCGTAGATTTAATGATTAAACGACCTTGTGCCAGTGGGCCAGCAACAGGGTCTTTAAGGAGTTTCTGAAAGCCCAGATCTGTTTTACTGAACGCAAACGTCTTTTTACCTGTTCTGGGCGATGTTTTCATAGGTACTTTGATTTGGCAGTCTTCCAGAAGTTCTGCAAACTGCTTGTTGGACGCTAACTGAGTTGACGTTAGGCCAAGTTCTTTAAGGACGTTGGCTTTCTTTTCTTTTTCTTCTCTAATGACTTCATCAAGAATCGTAGTGTTTAAAGCCAAACGGGGTTGGCTAAACATACGAATAGTCAGGTCGATAAGCGCAAGTTCTTCTGTCGGATAATACGGGAAATACTGGTCGTAAATTGCTTTGCACAAGTCCACGTCCTGTATGCAATACCCAGCAATGGCTTTTTCTGTTTTTTCATCCAGAAAATCCATACCTTCGGCCAAAACCAACTCGTCACCTTTACGCATGGTAGGGTCATCTGGGAACGTGCGTTCGGCCACTGCTTTAAGCGACGCTGATTTATAGTGGCACATACTTTTCGCCATTGACATCGTATCCGACCAAAATGCGGGGTCAATATGGTAATGCCAAGCCAGTATCGCAGCTTCAAATCGAGTGTTATGGGCGATAACATTTGTTTCGTCCCAGTCAATGCCAAAAAGGTAGTCTTGTATGTCATCGTGATGAACCCATTTAGTAGGTTCGTCGCCGTGTTTGATACCCATCCCGAATACATAGAAATCTTCATGTGAGACGTATTCGGTCGTAGTAAGATTTTTTAGGCTCAGTTTCTTGTTGTACCGAGTCTCGAAGTCTATTGTTACGTCCTGCATCTTCAGGGTACCCTGTGTAGTAGGAAACAGGAGTAACGGATTCTGGCAAATGATTTACTTGTCTTAGTTTTAGCCATTCGTTATGTATCCAATTAGGTTCAGAAGTATCTTCAACATCCCACGGGAAATCGTAAAAGCTGCCATCTTTGGCATCTTTCGCTTTGAAAGTAATCTTCATATTGTTCTCCGGCTGAAGAGCAGTTTTACGTCATGCTCAGGACGAAGGAAAACAACAATGCACAAGCAAGCAGTTTTACGTCATGCTCAGGACGCATAGGAATAACCTATGTCTGCAAACAATTATGCAGCGTCGGATCGTAACATTGCGGGAGCGACCCGTTGATACAAAGACTCTGCGTAATTGTGCAACTCTTCATCTACGTAACCAACAAAGTCGATATCGTAGTTGAACCAGTGGCCTTTGCTGTTCTCATTGCGAACAGTAGACAACTGCCAAACACTGTCAAAGCGGTTAACTTTGAGCATGGATAGTTTGGTATTCCACTTGTCAGAGCAGAGCAGTTTAGTGCCATCCATCAGACACAAAGCTTCGATTTTAGGATCGCCTTTGTCATCTAACAGGATGAGCATGTGTTTGGCAGTGTCACGTACTACGTATTGACCGGGTTTGCCATCTAATGCTTTGATTTGCTCTCTTGCTGCTGCTTCTGTAGGGAAAGTACCTTGAAAACCGCCAGTACCAAAGCTGCGGTCTTCGTATACAGCGTAATCGCGGTCGTAGTAAACGTTAACGCAGTTTACAGAGTCCATCAAATCACCAGTTACGGTGTTGTAGATGTGACCGGCTTTAGCGCCTTCTACGTAGTATTGAGATCCTGAATCGATTTCAGGTGACATGGACTGCAACAGTTTAAGTCGCGGAGTCTGCATGTCTTGAGTACTAACGTTCTCATTGCCGACAGGTTTATCGACTTTGAGGAAGGCTGGAACTTTTGTTTGTGCAACTGAAATATCTTTTGTCATAGTCTTCGTGTTTCCTTGTTTTCGTGTTACGTGTTACGTGTTAATTGCTACGCATCCTTAGACGGGTAAGCACTTCTGGGTCAGTACCGGGTACTTTATGTCCTGCTTCAATGATTTCGCGATAAGCACGGGCTGTCAGTTTGCGATACAGCAAATGCCAGTAACCGTTTTCTGCAATGTACGGATAAATCTTGTCCCAATCAGAAATCTTAGGGACAATTTCATCTGTCAAAGAGAAAGTTGCTTTACCGCTTTCATCTTGCACTTGACGGAGACCGTTGTCGCGCATTTTGCGGGTGATGAGTACTTCAGCTTGCTCCAGAAAGGCTTTAACTTCTGCCAGTTCACCGGATTCGATAGCTTTCTTGCGATCCTTTGCTACTTTATAAGCAGACAAAAGATCACCAAGACTGAGGGTTTCGTAGTCGATTGTTTCTTTAGTTTCGTTTTTCATAGGGAAAGGTTCAAGATTATACAAGGAGGTTATAGGGCCGTCAATTATTTTCTTGCGTTTTGCATGGCTTCAAACATCTCTAATAACCCTGCAGAAGCGTCAATTTTGCCGTTTAAACGGTCATAAACCGAAGATTCCACAGTACCGTTAGCAGCCACGTTAATAACTTCTGTCCGGTTTTGCTGACCTGCACGGTAAATGCGTCGATTGAATTGCACATACTGTTCTGTAGACCATGTAGGTGACGCCCAAATAATGCTACGGGCTTTAGTTAATGTAATGCCGTGACCTGCTGATTGCGGATGGGCAAACAACACTTGATACTTGCCACTTTGAAATTCAGCCACAGTTTGACCGCGTTCTTCAGCAGACATTTCAGATGTAATAGCGCAGTATGATGTATTTTGAGAAGAACACAGCGCAGTTAATTGATCGAATTGATGTTTCCACAAGAACGCTACTAAAGAGTGCTGTCGCTCTGCAATTAACTCATGTATAAGTTCGTAACGTTCAGGGTGAACAAGTGAGTAACCCCCTTCCTCGTTATATACAGCGCCGGAACACAGCTGCAACAGCTTGTTTTGCAGCACGGCTTTATTTACAGCGTTAACTTCACCGGTACTTAATTGTAAATATGACTCTTGCTGCAAGTCTTGATACATGTTGTACAACTCTGTGCTTATATCAACAGGCAGCGTGCGATTGATATGTTCTGGCATATCCAGTACATCTTCTAATTTGTAACGTACAGTAACGTCTGATGTTGCTTCAAACATTTTTTCATGCGCGTCTGCTTTATCAACCCATCGTACAAACTGTCCTTCTTGTATAGGATGCTGTAACTGGTGACGCGTTTGGTAATAGTTTTTACCCATACGTTGACCGTCGTCAATGATACGCATTTGAGCCCACATTTCCATGACGTTGTTAGGTGTAGGGAAACCAGACATTGCCACGCGACGGTTAAACAAATACAGCAGTTTTAGCATAGCTTTAGTACGGGCAGAAGACGGCGTTTTAAAAGCAGTAGATTCGTCAACAACAAGCCATCGCTGCTCGGCGTTGCTAAGCCAGTTGTTTACAACGTCAATATTAGCGTTACACCACTTTGTAGCATCATGATTAATGATAACAACGTCAGCGTTAGAGTTAAACGCTACGAGACGCTTTGCTGCCGGTGCTGAGGCTATAGCAAATTTTATATGAGGCGCGAACGTAATCAAGTCAGCAGCCCACGAAGCTACCATAATGGACTTGGGACAAAACACCAGCATTTTCTTGCTGGCTACCTCGTTTTTAAAAGCATCAATGACAGAACGTGTTTTGCCAGTGCCGGGATCGGACGCTATAAACGTAGACGGGCTTCGGGAAATAAATTGTGAGGTGCTATGTTGGTGAGAGTAAGGAGGAGGAATGTGAATAGTCAATGTATTTGTTCTCCGAAGGGTACGTCAATAGGGCCGAACTGAATTTCGTTTTCTCCGACAATTATATAGCGTACATAACTGTCATCAATACTGCGCTCAGCTTCCCGTACACAGGCTGCGATAGATTCATGCGGGCCCATAAGCCACTTGCGCTTTCTAAAAGGTATCCAAACACTGGTAACAGGATGTTGTGCTACTTGCTCCCAATGCAAGCCGGGGAAATTACCTTGCTGGGGATCGCCCGCAATAATCATTATGTCTATTGGAGTTTTTTTATAAGACGTTGCCATAATGGTTTGTGTAAATTTGATTCAAGAACAGTCCAGCCATACTCAATAGATCTGTCAACTAACTGTTGTTGTAATTGCTGCAGAGCTACAGCTGCTTGTTCATCGTCAAAATCAGGGCGTAGAGCTTTGATGTCCTCTGGCACCCATTTAATGGTTACTTCGGCAGTAGCTTTATCCATTCGTTTAGTATCTCCTTGATTTCTTTATTCTCATTGTAAGATGTTTGAATAGGTTTAGGGGTTATCACGGGTTTAATGGTCGCGTCTTTTGTTTCTTTGGGGGTAGTAGTTTGTTCTGTGGTCATGTTCAGCGTCCCTTTGGTTGTACTCAGCCATCCACTCATCGTACGACATGTGAATGGGTGAGGATTCTCTGAAGCGCATATAGTCAGAGTAAGTGTTGTGTGAATATTGCTTACGGCGTAAATAGCGGGCTACTTGATTATGTATAGCAACAGTAGACGCTAAAATAGATGAGATAGCGTACAGGGTAAGAGCAATGTTACGCAGATTCATTTTCTCCAGTCTCTATGTAGAACTTAATGTCGTCATACAGTTCTGAATCAGGGTCGATCACACGGCGAATGATTTCCAGACAGTATTCTTTTGAGTATCTGATTCCCGTCGCAGTGGTGACGTATTTTTCATTTTGGGTCATTTTTGCTTTCTTCATCTGTTATTGTTTCAGCGTAAATTTTGTCGAATTCCTCAGGAGGCAACATCTCAAAGAATTCATTAAGAATTGCAGCAGCAAAGTCTTCAATGCGGTCTTTTGGGACATCAGTCATAATGCGACTAATGAGCTTAAACTTACGCAGGTCTGATTCATCGGGCACTTTCACTTAAGGTTCTCCATGCATTAGAGCGAAGTAGTTTACGTACTTGCGTCTCACGGTTAAAACGAATAACTGCAGAGTTTGCAGAGTTTGTATCAGCAGTAGCCCAGTAAGACAGAGCAAGATATAAAGATAAAGCATTAACGCCATAAGTTAACGAAAAACGGGTAAAGTGCGACAAAATATCTGCGCAGTTGCTATCTGTAGCAATGCCAAGATTGTTCATAATTAAATTTTGCGCAGTGTCTGATGTAATCGGTAACTGTTCAATGGGTTTGACGCTTTCACACTCTTGAACGTAAGACGTATAAGCCTCATGGATACGGCTAATAATGTTGTGTAAGTTAATACCGGCAGTATGTTTACCGAACTGTTGAACAGTAGTGTTACCCCATACAAGAGAAAAGCTATGGGTTCCGTAAGTACGGGCGCCAGCTACAATACCCATCTTAAACGTACCGTTGTATGAATTAAGCAAACGTACCTCGAAACGCACGGGCATATCGGGTAGTAAAGAACGGGACGTCTGCGGATAGTTGTACGTACGAATCATACGTGCACCTTCGTCACCAAGATAGTTTTCAATGGTAGGTTTACCCATAGCGGCAAACGAATCACTAAACCGATTGTTGTTTAACGCGTGCTCGACGGCATTGTCATAAGCTTGCGCTACAGTTTGGTTAGTAATTAAACGATAACGATTGCCGTGCACCGCCAGTATGTTTTCATAGCCGTCATCAGAGACTTGACCAATAACTGCTTGAAGATCACCGTTAGTTCTACGAATGTCAGTAGCTTCTTGGTTAACGACACTAATTAACGGCGCAATGCGCACAGGAAAAAAGGGATCAGCCCCTGTTTCTAGGACGAATTCTTCAACAATTTCAACAACTTGCGGTTCAGGTTGTTGAACTGGAGGGGGCGTGTAGTCCGCGCGTTGAGCGCGTAAATCAACGATAGACATAAAAACTCCTTAAATTAAGATGAGTGCCTGCTATGCTTGCGGAAGAGGAGTGGAGGTACACCTAACAGGTGATTCCGCAAACACTTATGGCTGGCAGGCGCAGCCAACCTTAAACACCTGTTAGGTATTTATTTGCCGACTTTGTACTCACAAAATTCCTTCATTCCACACCAACGACATGCAGAATCTGAAGGAGTTGCAGGCCACGTCTCACGGTCTGTCAAAGACAGGCCGCGTTCTGTAACTAGCGGCAAAAAATATACAAGCTCTTCTCTTGTAAAAGTTTTATCAAGAGTTTGAGTGCCTTGATCTAAATAATACATAGAAGCGCTAATAAACTCAGCTTCAGGTATAGCCATACCTAAAGCAACAGCGTAGTACTTTAACTGCTCAGAATGAGAAAACTCATTGCCGTGAGCACGACCAGTCTTCCAGTCAATAATACGAAAAGACGTTTCGTTTTCTTGTACTATAACATCGGCTTTGAAACGACACCAGCAATCGTCAGCAAACCAGCCTGTCATCTCCCAGTTTTTATTAAAAGCTAGTTCTTTTTCAGGCCAGCACGTGCCTTTAGCAGTTAAATCACGAAGCTCATTTAACTTGTCTTCCCAATGCTTAAACTCTTCTGGTACTTCCAACACAGTACCTTTCAGGTACTGCTCGCACATATCGTGTACTTCAGAGCCACGCGTAAGTGCGGGTGACGGCGGAGCTTTGTGTTTTTCTACTCTTTGTAAATAAACAGAGTAGGGACATGTAGCCATCTGTTTAAGTCCTGAGTAAGACCAAGACGGGATATTGGCACGTGCCACGTTAGGATCTTCTGCGCGTATAAAGCCCATTAATTTATCTCATTAAGTTAATAGGCTTTAAATTATAACACGCTAAGCAAAGTCTCTATAGTCAATATGCTCTAAACCGTGTTTCTTTTGTATTTTTTTCCAATGCTCTAAAGCGTGGGTGAGATTGTGCTGATACTGCTGCGGGGTGGCTTCACCATCCCACCACAGATTTTCTTCAGCTAACGATGACAGTGCATCACGTACTTCTGCAGGAAAATCGTTATACATTTTCCAGTCATCATCAATCTTTTGAATAACTGATTTAGTCATAAGCTTTCCTTGATGTTGAATTTAGGGGGCTCAGCCAGTCGTCGGATCTAGGCAAATTTCAAAGAAATCCCTAATTCCAAATGCCGCCACAGCATGTAGTATTACCGATAGGCCCATTTGAGCCCCCTAAAAATGGCGTCCGCTACAGGTTCTTACGCTGTATTTCCACCGGAGAAAGTGACGTCCTAGTATTAGACGAAGCGGACATATAAGCAATTTCTTCTTCTAGCTCTTCTTCGATGTAACCTTCATCTGTAAACCATTTGGCGATTGCGCTAGCGTTTTGTCGTATAAAGTCAGGTGACACTATGTTAGGTTTGTCACCATAACGACGTGTGTATTCAGTGATTTTACTGGCTAGATCAAAGTGAGTATCGTAGTCATTAGCAAGAGGATCACGAGCAATAACTAGTTTATTCCAGTTAATTTTGTGGATACCCTTAGCCATCTTGACTAAGAAATCTAAATCTTGCCATTCTGTGTGAGAGTGCTGCTGGTAGTAACCGACAGATAAGTTAGTACACTCAGGGACTAATTTGGTGTAATTTTTAGTGTCAGTAAACGTACCACCGTTGTTAGGTTGCCACGGTGCTTTCTGAGACGCTGAACCGCAATGTTTGTTTAACTGTTCTGCTAACGACATTGCATACTCATCTGATGCGCATCGGGTGCCACCTTGATGAGTAATAATATGATGATCGTTAGCACGGTCAAACGCTACAGCTTGTTGAATATTGTCAAACTGCCAGTTAGCTGCAATGTGCTGAGAACCAATACCGCCGCGTTCTTCACCACGGTGAAATACGTACAAACCAGGGATTTGCTTACGCATTAACATAAACATCAAAAAGATGCCAGTTGCATCGTCAGCACCAAGACATTCTTTTTGAATGCTTGTTACTTCATGGTCGTTATGAATTTTAAGACGTTGCGTAAGACCGGGAACCATACGGTTGTGCACAGTGTCAGTATGACAAGAAAACATAACTGTAGGTTCTAAGTTGTCACCGACAATAACAATGTGATTGCCTGCACTGTCAACACGGTATTTGTGTCCGTTGCTTTTAAATTCTTTTAACAGCACCCGGCTAATAAAAGCAAGCTCACCCTTAGACTCATGTGGTCTACGGTATTTAAGGATTTCAAAGTATCCTTGTTTCTCTAACCAAACTGCGTTTTTCATGCGGCCTCCTGCTGCGGCGATTCTAAAGCATCTGCAAACGGAAAATAATTAATAAACATAAGTAAAGCATACATAAGAAATACAGGCCGAACGTATTCTCTTTGAGTCATTAAACAATGCCTTGCATGCTCAATAGGACTTGCTATTTGTCTGAAGTAAGGATTTATCCGATTAGAAGTGGATAAACCAAAGTACCTAGATACAAAAGTGCGATAAGCATCAACAACATTATCTGATTGCCCATAATAATTCCTTAAGTTACGCATAGCGTTGAAAAAATCTGTATAAATTTGGTGCATAGATTTTGCGTAAATGTTAATGCTTTCTTTTGCAGCTTTTACTTTATCGCTTTCTGGCACATAAAGCAGCATTTCGTTATATATGCTGTGACGAAACTGCGTCATTGTTACATCTTCACTGTTTAGCACTCTGTCAAAAGTACTAGATCCAGTAGTACTTTTATCAAACAAATGATTTATGTAAAACACGTTATGCCCGAATTCTCTAATCCATTCAGTATCTACTAACTTATCAAGATTAACTACTACTTGATTGTCTTTAACTACGTGCGAGCCAAACTCTGGAACAAATTCATCAGTTAGCTCATGCACTTTAATCATAAACGGTTCTTCATAATGATTAATATGAATAAGAGGCAAATCGTGCTCCAACAACACAGCTACGTTGCTGCGTGTAGGATTAATCGTATGAGGCTTACGACAAAAACCGCACGTGTACTGTTTTATTTTAGGTCGGCTATTCCATAAAATAGGACGAATAACACGTTGTGTCTCATCAATAGTTTCTGTTTCTAAAGCAAAACGATGAGCAATTTGCGACCAGTTAGTTGCAACTAATGCGTCATGCTCACGAAATTTATTAAGAATCTGTTCAGGCCACACAGTACCTAGTGCAGTAGGTCGGGTAACACGCATTGCGCGAGTACGGCCAGTAGTGTTACGAATATTAGCTGCCATAATCTGCGCTGGGTAATAAAGACCGTCTTCAGAAAGTTGGTTTGTTTTGCCTGAAGATATAAGACGCCATCTAGCATCTGGGCCACGCTGCGGTGACAAAGGATCAGCAATAGCAGCACCGTTTACATCTATATACGGCATAATTGTCGCGTTTCTGCTAGTTATTTTTCGTAACCGGGCAAAATTGCCACCCCATAAACAATCAAAGCTTGATCTGCGTATCTCCATATTAGTGTCGGAACGGGCATCAGTAATGCTAAGAGCTTCTAGCAACGCTGATATTGAATCGTTATTGCCGTAAATACGAAGATATTGTTTAGCCGCAATATCAATAACGCAGCGGCCGTTAAACTTAGTATGTTCGGTTAGTTCACCTTCATACGAAGCTAAGATTGCGAAGTCGCCTGAGCCGTAGACTTGCGCTGGATGAACATCAGTATTAAACCTACCGCGACCAGACATACAGGAATTAGGACCATAAACATAAACACGCTCAAAAACATCAGAGTCGCGAGAAAGGATATAGTTATAGTTACCTGTATTAAACGCGCCCGTAAGCTCTTTAACCAAGACTTGATCGTCCATGTCCAAGTGGTTTGTAAAGAATCTACCGATTCGACCGCGTTGCATACGGTCTTGTTCTCTAAAGTCTTCGCGTTCAGGTAAGTACGCAACCTGCGAAGGGTCGTCATTAGATATGTGGAGAAAGAAAGGTGCACCGAGTAGCCACTCCAAGTTTTGTTGTTCGAGGATTTCAATTTGCGATTCTTTTAGCTGGCCGTAAAAGAATATCTGACGCAGACCTTCGCGCCAGTTAATCCAGTTAGATTCGTCAGGCCAGTTAAACGCGTCGTTTAGTTGCGCTACAGCTTCAAACTCTTCGTCAGTAAAAAGTTCATTAACGAGCGTTTGACCGGGTACATCTATATAATCACTAATCGCTTGACAGAACTGTTCAAACGACGTGATTTTGTTTTGTGTGTGAACACAATTGGCAAGACTCATATTGACCTCCGGCAGTCATGAGTTAATTAAGTTTTTTCAGAAAATCTGGAACCTCCTCTTCAGTATACAAAGTTGAAGACTCAGCCCAAGCAGACTGCAAAATATGCATTGCTTCATCGACGGTCATATCTTCTAAATGCCAACGCATACGAACGCCTCTGAAACGACGCTGATCGCGTCTTAGACTTTCAGCTGTGTGAATATTATGTTTACCCAACATTCTCCCAAAGCGGATTGAATTACTTTGGAAATTACCTGTCACTAAACTATATAAAAGACGTAACTCATCGTTAGCTACAGGTATTTCTTCTCCAACGTTCTTAAGAAAATTAGTTAACAGAATTTTTGCACTGTTAGCTATAGTCAAAATATTAGTTGAATACGTCATCTGTAATGCTTCTAAAGGTATGTGACTAATAAAATAATCAAGCCTACCTGCTTTAACAGCGTCACAAAATTCTTGAGTAGAAGTTTTACCGCCTTCTACCATTTCCATACGGGCATCATTCATCAATGATTGATGAGCCATCCTGTCATTAACTGGTATAGAATATAAATACTGAGCAAATGCATGCAGCTCAGATTTAATTGTCTCTATAAAATTAAAATGACTAATGTCAGTAAACACATCGTAAAGCTTGCGTTCTTGGCGAACAGCAATAGTAAATCTACGATCTGCACTATCAAGCACTAATGGTACTGTGGAGTTTGATGCTAGCGCTACGGCGTAATATGTTTTTGTATTTACAGAATCAACGTTCATCGCACGGATAGACATGTTGTCTTCTGTAATCATGTTTTTAAGACGTTCACCAATGCGTGAGCCTTCATTAGTCATGGCGATTTCATTGGCTTCGTTAATAAGTATGAATCGTTGGTTAGCAGACCAACTGTCAAACTTGTCAATAAGTGCATCCATACGACGCTCTGAATAATAGTCAGAGCCAACTAACGGCTTAATAACGTTTTCAAAGAACACGTTTTTACCTGAGCCGGGAACACCATGTACAACTAATGCAGTGCCGGGTTTCTCACGCACTTGCATAATGTACCCAAGCCAGTTGATTCCCCAACGCAATACTTCGTGATCGTTACCTAACACATGATCCATCAAGGCCATAATGTTGGGTGCCACTTTGCTAGCTTCTGTATCTATAGCACCGTATTCAATATCTAAAGAAGGGTTATGCCTGTAGCTCCGACCAAAAATAGTATCGCTATGCGTATTAATCCATCTATTAAAAGGATCAAAGACCCTGTCAACAGTAGGATCAAAAACGGTGGTGAAATCAGGAATTGGGTCAGGCGTTGACATATTGTGGTTAGCAAGATGGTCATCAATATTACCTCTAGCAATTGTCCAAAGCTGCACCGTTTCATGCTCTGGCTCATATAAATAGCTGAAAAACTTATCTGTTTCAAGATTACGACCTACGCCGCGCATAGCTTGTTTGTTTTCAAACTTATATTCTTGTGCGCGTATCATAGCGGCTTCATAGCCAATGGGATCAACGTCTTGAAATCGAAATGGATGTTCTTCAGGTTTAAATGAGTAGATAATTGTTGGGTTGTCGCTAGGATGATAGTAGGCTAACGAATCACCAGCGTTCATGTTGTAATAAGCAAACCCACGATCATCGTGCGAATACTCCATTGGTACTTTCTCAGGGTTTAACAACACTTGGAGCCCTGAGTTGTACGCCTTAAGTTTAGGGCGTGACTTAGATAGTCCTACATCTCCCCGGCGCTTGAGGATTAGCTTCTCTGCGTTGTTCTTATTTACTGCAGCCTGATGCGGCGTAGCAGGTCTTGTCACCGTAGCAGGTACAAACTCTGCGTCCCTATTTACCAATGTAATGCGTTGTTTTGGGCTCAATGCATCAACATATGGCGCTTCGCACACGGCGGGTGCTATGTATATAAGCTTGGAGTTTTCTGCTACAGACGGGTCTAACGGCCATGTCAGCGAGTGACCAGAAGGTGTAAGCTGCATCTCGTCTGTAAAATGCTGCAGGCACAGTTGCTTGAACCAGTCTTTTAGATAACTGGGCCTAACGCTTCTGTCCATCATAAAGAATACGTGCGCCCGAAGACCGGGTTTAATGGGTTGGTCATGTAACTTAATGCCGTAACTGGAAGAAAACTGGACAATATGACTAAATTTATCTAGCCCTAGTTTTTTGAGAATGGCATCAAGATCGTCACCTAACCCATCAATGTCTAATACAAACCACTGTGTGTGGGTCATGGCGCCCACTGCACCTGCACGTGACTCGTTATCTAGAGGCTTGTCAAGCAAACCTTTTAGGAGCACGCTGTTACCCGCCGCTTGTTGCTTTAACAGCGATGCATAAAATTCTTTAATATTTTCTACGTTATCAACGGTGCTGGTGAAGTTCTTGATGTTGGGATAAGCCCGAACTTCGTTTAATTTGTATTGTTTTGAAGGGCGGATTGAAGAGATAAGGTAATGCAGTTCCATAGCTATACAGTTAGGTTAAAGGGGTTCAGGAGTATACACTATAAGGTTCATTAAGGTAATAATTTTTAAATGCGTCGTCGTATTCAGCAAAAAATCTTTCTATCTGATCGGGCGACATAGTAAAACCAATGCCGCCAATATATAGCGTTAGCCATCCGTCTTTAGGTATATGTGCTTGAATCCAATACTCCATTGGATCATCGATTAAGGCATCCTCTCCTGCCAGCTCGTCAATAAAAGCTTCTAACTTGGAGGCAAGGATTTCATTACCTTCTTGTTTTTTAAGCTCATTGGCTGCTTGCTGCAGCAAAGGAAATCTTTCGCAAATGTCTTTCATTGCTTTTCTTCCTGTAGTTCACTGTGACGGTAAAAAGTAGCATCGCCCGTTTCATCCCAGACAATAACAATATGTTTGTAAGTGTCGTGACGTATTACCTTTAAACAACCGGGTTCAATTTCAGGCCAACGCGTAAGTTGCGCTGCAGCTTTTGCGTCCCTATCGCTTGTAAACCACATCTCGTCAGCGCTGTTCAAGCTCATAATGTTGCGGATAGTCGGGCCAATAAATCCCTTACCGCTTTTATTTACTTGTTTTAAATCAGGTTGTCGTGAGTGCTGCGGCGCAGATCTGGGTGCTAAATGCGGTGTGCCTTCTCTAAGTAATAGTTTCATCTCGTTTGTCCTTCTTCTTTCCATTCGTTGTATGCAGTAAACAACGATACTGCCACAAGTACTAACTTAAACAATGTCAAAAACATGGTATTTTTCCAAAAAAATGCCACCCCCGAAGGGGTGGCCAATCACTAGCGGGGAGGAATGAGCACTTTTACCGCATGCTCAGGCGGGCTATGGATTATTGAGTGAGAACTTTCGGGTTGTTGAACCGTTCGATCTCATCTTGCATGACGTGGCTATCGTACTCATTGCGCTCATGCACATCTGAGGTTGATTTTAACACCATGTTCTTGACATTGAAACGCCCAAGAGTGATGAGATTAGCCATTTTACCCTCAACAGTCTTGGTAAATGGGTTCTTAATCTCATTTTTCTTAGCCATATCAACGGCATACTGCACATCGTCTGACCAGCCTTCCGGCATGTCGGAGTCTGCAATGTCAACCCAGTGGTTAATGAGATCTTCTGTAATCTCATTGATACGTAACAACGCCATCTCACAGTTGAGCTCAGTACGTGCCACTGCGTCAGCTTTCTGTTTCTCAAACGAAGCAACAATCGCTTCTTCTGAAACGTCAGACAGATCAGACAGTTGTTTAAGCGTTACCGGATCGCTGGGCACTTGCTTGGACTTTTCCTGATTGATTATATACTGAAAACTGTCAGAAATGCCGTTGGGATCCATCTTCCAACCAGCACGACCAAGCGTGAAATAAATCTTAAGCCAACGCTCAAGATTATCTTTTGGTGTAACTTGCGGTAACACCTCACAACCCATACGGGCTAGTGCATCCTGCTCTGCAAACTTAAGCTCAGCGCTTGCCACTTCTTCATTTGCAGCGTCTATATCACGACCACCTTTGGTTTCCTCATACACCAGCTTGAAAGCCGCAGAGCGAATACGTGATTTGACTTTATTTAACAGATTCCACGACAGCTTACGCTGGTAATCTTCTGGTAAAGCCAGCACTGAATGAACACCTTCAATATCGATGGGTTTATCAACGGTTTTTGATTGCTTTTTGGTAAGCATTAGAAAGACTCCTATTTAATTTAAGGTTAAAAAATCCCTGTTCCTCACGTTCCATGAGGATGGTTTCGGGATTACTGAAACAACGTGATGAGGAAACCAGCTCATCATAATAGTTTGTCGTCGGATCAAAATTTAACTCTACAACTTCTAACTGAACTTCAGTTTTAGATACGAGAGACATCTTTTGCTGCATAGACAAACTTAATTTACGGAACTTATCATCCATAGTTTTTCCTGTAAGTTAAACGTACAAAAGAACTGTAGCTGGCGGCACCGCCAGTTATAAATCACGAACTAAATACTTACTAAACGGAAACATATCCGTCCCAATAAGCCCAACAATAGCAAATGGAGCTCCATAATGGGGAAGATATTTATCAGGTAATAGATCAAACCCAAATATAGGGAAAAATCCATAAAAACCAATAAGAAAAATAAACCAGTAAGTTTTTCTAGTAAACATATAAAATATAAACCTCCGTTATTCGTTATCGTTGTTGTTGTCTTCGAGCTGTTTAAACTCGTCTATTGACCATATCATTAGCCACACTAATCCTGTTGTAGCCAGTGATCCCAATATCCACATGATGTTAGTCATTTGCTTAATCTCCAAACACTGTGTTCATACAATTGCCTGCCGCACACCGAAAACCCAGCATAATGCATGAATATTCGGCGTCTCGGTCCCAGCTCACGACACGCACTCGTGATCTCGCCTCGTTAACGGCATAGAAGATAGTTAATTTGTTGTAGCCATCAGCCCTGATAACAGGAACGATGTCATCGTCAATTAACTCAGCAAGGACTTCTTCTAACGTGCCGCATGCCATAGTCATGGGTACTTCTAGAACAGTTAAGTCTTTGCTTACCTGTGCTGATGCTGTTGTTGCGAACAAAGCAAGCCCTGCGATTAAGGATTTAATACTCATTATTTGCCTCCAAAGCCCCACGTAGGGGTCTTGTCACGGTTAAGGTTAAACACATTCTGCGTACGAACTTGGCCATTGTAGTAATCGGCTTTAGCCATCGCCTTGTTATACAAAAGACC
>Ga0181568_10002365_pt1 | contig 17151 bp, 16 predicted proteins | sample 101ome_20_FD_133758 | JGI IMG/M metagenome (GOLD analysis project Ga0181568, IMG submission 133758) | Coastal salt marsh microbial communities from the Groves Creek Marsh, Skidaway Island, Georgia - 101404AT metaG (megahit assembly) | ecosystem: Environmental > Aquatic > Marine > Intertidal... | reverse complement strand
CGTGCCGGACGAAATCTTAAACGCCGGTTATCATTCGGGCGCAACCTATCATCAGAACAAAGCCTTTTTGGCTTGCATTCATGGCGATATGGCGGTGCCGGTAACCGCGCTGGACGGTCACCGCGCCGTGGCCATGGGGGTTGCCGCGCAAATAGCGGCGGCAGAAAAACGTCGTGTCGACATGACGGAGGTCGGATTATGAGTTTTGGGACGCAAGAAAATTTGGTCAATGGCGGACCGCGCAAACTTGGCAGCAAACAAGTCGGCCCGCTGGCTTTCGGCTGCTGGCGACTGGTCGGTGATGACGTCGCCAATGCAACAGCACGCATAGAGGCAGCGCTCGATAATGGCATGCGCCTTATTGATAATGCCGATGTTTACGGCCTGGATTGGGGCGGCCAAGCTTTTGGCGAAAGCGAGACTTTGCTCGGCAAGGTATTGGCAAGCAACACAGCTTTACGCGACCGCATGGTGTTGGCCAGCAAGGGCGGCATTATTCCGGGTATTCCTTATGTTGCCAGTGCCGATTATTTGAATGCCGCTGTCGATGCCTCGCTGACGCGCCTGCAAACCGACCATATCGACCTCTATCAAATCCATCGCCCCGATATGTTCGCCCATCCGGCTGAGACTGCGGCCGCGCTTGATTGGTTGGTGCAAGCCGGCAAAATCGGCATGGTCGGCATTTCCAATTACACACAAGCGCAAGAAGACGCGCTGCGTCGGTTTTTGAAAGCCCCGCTCGTCTCCCTGCAATCGGAATATTCGCTTGCCGCATTAACCATGCTGCGCGACGGTTCACTTGACCGCTGCATGAGCAATGACACTGCCTTTCTCGCCTGGTCACCTTTGGCCGGCGGCAAACTTATTTCAGGTGACAACATGCCATCTGCATTAATGGCAAAAATCGATGAATTGGCGGCGCGCGAAAACACCGACCGCGCCGGTATCGCATTGGCTTTTGTGTTGGCACATCCGGCTGCGCCGATTGCCATTATCGGCTCGCAAAATCTGTCCCGCATTGAAACCGCAGGGCAAGCTTTAACAGTAAACTTGACGCGGCAAGACGCTTATGCGCTGATTGAAGCCAGTGAAGGCGTGCCCCTACCCTAGGAAAAATAATGACCGATTACCCGCAAGCAGAAATCAGTTGGTTTTCAGCCCTGTGCGATGATGATTATCAATTTCTCGGCGTCGAAGACCAGAGCCTGAAAGCCAGCTGGCCGCATTGTCGCAATATTGCGCTGACCGCCGAAAAAAACGGCTTTGACAATATTTTACTGCCTTCCGGCTATACGCTGGGCATGGACTCCATCAGTTTTGCCGGAGGCATTGCGCCGCTATTGGAGAAAATGCGCCTGCTGGTCGCCGTGCGCTGCGGTGAAATGTGGGTGCCGCAATTGGCACGGCAATTGGCAACGCTCGACCAAATGCTTGGCGGTCGCCTGACCATTAACATTATCTCTTCTGACATGCCGGGGCAGATGCTTGATGGTGGCCCGCGCTATCAACGCACACGCGAGATTATGCAAGCACTGCGCCAATTCCTCAATGGCGAGGCGGTTCACATGGACGGAGAACATATTCAACTTGAGCTCGAGCCGCCACGCATGCAGACCGTTTCCGGCACATGCCCACCCTTTTATTTTGGTGGCCTGTCACCTGCAGCACGCGATGTGGCGGCACAGGAAGCCGACGTGTTTCTCATGTGGCCCGATACAATGGACAAGGTTACGGATATTCTAGACGATATGCGCCAACGCGCTGACAGCTATAATCGCACGCTGAAATTCGGCTATCGCGCGCATGTGATTGTGCGCGAAACAGAAGAAGAAGCGCGTGCTGCCGCCGACACGCTGGTCAGCAAACTCGATGACGATATCGGTGAAGAAATCCGCAATCGCTCATTAGACAGCGCCTCATACGGCGTGCGCCGCCAGGCCGAAATGCGCGACGCTGCCAATGCCGCCGGCACGGGCGACTATGTTGAAGACAATTTGTGGACCGGTGTCGGGCGCGCGCGCTCCGGCTGTGGCGCTGCGATTGTCGGCGATCCTGATCAAGTTCTCGCCAAAATCAACGCCTATCGCGAACTCGGCATTGAGGCTTTTATTTTATCAGGCTATCCGCATCAAGATGAATGCGATTTGTTCGGTAAATATGTGCTGCCCAAACTCAATCATGGGCCATTGGTCGTCTGATGCGCTTCGGATTGGATCTCGGCGGCACCAAAATGGAAGCCGTATTGCTCAATGAGGCGGGCGAGATTGTTTGGCGTCAACGGCGACCGACACCGTCAGAAAACTATGAGGCAATAATCGAGACCATTGCCGAGCTTGTTGGTGAAGCCGATAGAGAAAGCACGCAAGAGATCAGCATCGGCATTGGCATGCCGGGTTCGCTTTCGCCGAAAACAGGGCTTGTTCGCAATTCCAACACACAATGCCTAAATGGCCGCCCCATTCAGCAAGATTTGGAAAGCAAGCTGGCACGCCAAGTGCGCCTCGCCAATGATGCCAACTGCTTCGCCCTATCCGAAGCAACTGACGGTGCCGGCGCCGGCGCTCAATCCGTATTTGGCGTGATTATCGGCACTGGCTGCGGCGGCGGTCTGGTGTTTAACGGCGAATTGCAAAACGGTGCCAATAGTATTGGCGGCGAATGGGGGCATAACCCATTGGCCGCGCCAAGGGCTGAAGAACTGCCCGGCCCACCCTGCTATTGCGGGCGGCATGGCTGTAATGAGGTCTGGATTTCCGGCTCCGGTTTTGCGCGCGACCATGAAGCAGTGACAGGTGAAAAGCTGACGGCTGAAGAAATTATCGCCAGTGACAGCGACACCGCCAAAGCGAGCTTGGAGCGCCTATGCGACCGTATCGCGCGCGCTTTGGGGGCCGTTGTAAATTTGATTGACCCGGAGGTCATTGTTTTGGGCGGCGGCTTGTCCAATGTCGATGCGCTTTACACATATATTCCCGAGATTTGGGATGCTTATATTTTCTCAGATGTCATCGAGACGCGGCTGGCGAAGAACAAGCATGGCGATGCCAGCGGCGTGCGCGGCGCCGCTTGGCTATGGCCGACGCATAACGCCTAGAGGCGTATTGCGCCCTCATCAACCTTGGCTTGTAAATCTGCCGTCAACGGTTCGACGCCATCCGCATCACGCGCCAGCAAGAACAAATCATCTTCGACTTCGTCAACATGATAGGCAGCATTTTTCAGTTTCGACTTCTGGAATTTGAACGTGCCGGTAACATCAACTTTTTGGCCGATACGGATAAAGCGCGGCACGGCATAAGGCGGCAGTTTTTCGCGCATATGCGCGGCCAGACCGTTCAGGTCAATATCGCCCGCTTCTTTTTGCGTCAAATACAGCATGCCGCAACGACCGTCACGACCCGGCACGGTGACGCCATAAACCACGGCGTCCTCAATTTCTGGCCATTTCATAATCACGCTTTCCACTTCCGTGGTTGCTACATTTTCACCCTGCCAGCGGAAGGTGTCGCCAATGCGGTCACCAAACTGAATATGGCCGTGCTTTTGCAAGATCACCAAATCGCCGGAATTGAACCAGGCGTCGCCCTTTTCAAAAACATCGCGAAGGATTTTCTTTTCACTGGCTTGTGCGTCGGTATAGCCGTCAAACGGGTTCTTTTCGGAAATTTGCATAATCAGCAGGCCCGTATCACCCGTCGAGACGCGGTTCATATAATCATCTTCGCCCCGAATGGGTTGGTCTTCGTCGACATCAAAAGACACGACTTCCCAATCCTTGCCATATCCCGGTGACCAACCGACGGTCTTGTCAAAATTGAAAATATTAACAAAGCCACTATTGCCTTCAGACGCACCATAAAACTCATGAACACGCGGAATGCCGAAGCGGTTTTTGAATTCCATCCAAATATCAGGCCGTAATCCATTGCCTAAAACGCGGGTCACATTGTGCGCGCGGTCACTTTCGCGTTCCGGCTGCGCCAGCAAATAACGCAGCAATTCGCCGATATAAATAGCAGCTGTCGCCTCAAATTTAATGCAATCTTCCCAAAATTGGCTAGCCGAAAATTTGCGCCGCAAAGCCAATGTCGCGCCGCCGCACAAACATGAACCAAAGCCAACGACCAAAGCGTTGGAGTGATAAAGCGGCAAGGCGCAGTAATAAGTATCTTCCGGCGTGAGTGTCATCACATTAACGCCAAACTGCGTGCCGGCGCGAAACACCTTCATATGGGTGGTAATGCTGGCCTTGGGCAAACCGGTCGTGCCGGAAGTGAAAATATAGTAAATCGGCGTGCCGAGGGTCAGCGTCTTGCTCGGCACCGGATTTTCTACCGATTGGTCAGCCGTCAAAGCCATCAAATCTTGATAATTTTGCGGTGGCCCCGCATGCGCACCATCGGCGACATAAAGCAACTTATCGGCGTGCTGCTCTTCCAATATATCGCTCACCGTTTCCATATTAGCGAGGCATTCAGAGCCGACAACAATCAGTGCGGGGTCGATGAGCCGCAAGCTGTGTGCCAAGGCTTCATTGGTTTGACCCGTATTGACCATTCCGGCAATCGCGCCGAGCTTCAGACAAGCTGATACGGCGACCAATAATTCGGGCCTGTTTTCAACATTCAGCGCAACGCTATCGCCATATTTCACGCCGCGTGATTGAAAATAATGCGCCATTTGATTGGCCCTGGCGTTTAACTCGCCCCAGCTGATTTGCTGGTCTTCATATTTGACGGCAATGCCATCGGGGCGCTCTTCCGCGTGGCGCTCCAAATAATCAATCATCGACATTTCATCGCCGGGCCGTGTCGTCAAAAGCGACTTCAAGCGTCCGATTGAGCCGGGGGTTGCGAGGAATTTCAAAAAGCGGAAGAGATATTTCCCCGTGGTAATTTTTTGTTCGGCAAATTCCATTTTATACAAAAACCTTTACTTAAACTGTGTCGAATTCGAATGCTTTTTGCAGAGCCGGACGGGCTTTCAGCCGCTCAATATAGCCAAGCAAATTTGGATGCGCGTCATTCACAATACCCATGCGATTTGCCATCATGATGGAATGGCCAAGCATGGTGTCAGCCGCCGTGAAATCGCCTGCCAAGTATTCCTTACCGACCATATCCTTTTCAACCGGTTGCACTGCGCGTCCCAATAGGCGTTGCGCTTGACCAAGGGCTGTTTCATCACGGCGTTCCGGCGGCAGTAAAATCGTGTGCACAACAATCGTGTTAATCGGCGGCATAACCATGCCCTCGCAATAATGAAACCATTGCAAATATTTCGGATAATTCGAAGCATCGGGGGACGGCTTCAAACCGCCGTTTTTGTGACGTTCCAAAATATATTCGGCAATCGCACCGGATTCCCAAATCGTAACGTCACCATCTTCCAAAACCGGAATCCGGCCCAACGGATGGCGCGCGCGATGCGCGTCAGACTTCAAGTCCTTGGGATGAAAATCCATTCGGTTCAATTCATATTCAAGACCCAATTCTTCAAGCAGCCATAGCGTCCGCACGGCGCGCGAATTGGGGGCAAAGTGCAAAGTCAGCATATTAGAATCTCCCTGTCTTGATGGGGATATTGGCAATTTAGATGTCAAAAGTCCAGTGCAACAAACTCACCCCATAATCGTGCGAAAAGTCAGATTGATGCGTGCCGTTTTGGCAAGTTTCATGGCCGGCAGGCTGTGCTCCCAATGACTTTGTGTTGCGCCACGCATAAGCAATAGGCTGCCATGTTCCAGCATGATTTCGGCCTTTTCTTTATCTTTCTTATGGCGAAACACAAAGCGCCGCGCCGCGCCCAAACTGACCGAGGCAATAGCGCCATCGGGCAGAAGCTCTTTTTCGTCATCGGCATGCCACGCCATGCCTTCGTCGCCCGAATGGTAAAGATTGAGCAGGCAACAATTAAAACTGTCACCGCTTTCGGCCTCGACATCGGCTTTTATTCTTTCCAATGACGGCGTCCATGGCAGTGCCGTTTTGGTGTTGTGGGAATAGGTATATTGAAATGGCGCATCGCCATGCCAAGCGACTTCGCGCTTGGTGACAATCTCGCGACCATATAATTTTACCCGATCATGCTGCCAGTCAATTTCTTCCATCAACGCATCAAAGAGCTTATCGGCTTCTGCCGCGCCATAAAGCGCGCCGAAATAAAACGCCGCGCCATCGCGCGGCAGCAGATTGCGGCTTTGCGGGTTAAACAAGTCCATTAGGACGATGTGCGCCGCGCGCCGAAAAGGGCCAACAGACAAAGCACCAGCAATATCACCGTCCCGTAAATTCCCGGTGGCGTGTGTCCGCTGCCCGTCGGTTTCAACAATATGCCCAGTCCTATCAATGATTTTTCGGCAATCGCCAGCACCAGAAACGGCAAGGTGAAATTACGGTGGCGCCAAACAATAAGCGCCAGCACCAATGCATAAATGACCTGCGTCGCCCCCAAACGGGCAGCCATGCGTATCATTTGCAAGCCGCCCTCATGCGACAGATTGAGGCCTGCAACGCTGATGAGCCCGCTATCGGGCAGAACGACATGAACCATGCCGCCGACAAAATTTTGCAGCGCGACCAATGCCAAGGGCACACAGGCCCATAGCTGGCCTTGATATTGCTCATTGGTCGGCGGAGGTAAAAAAGTCATTCCGCACTCTAGCCCTGCGATCGCCCTAGCGCAAACGGCGCGCGTCTGCATTGGGGGAGAACGGCGTAGCATTTATTTCCGCCGCGCGCCCGATCATAGTGTCGGCCAAAATGCGCGCCGAGCCGACCGCTTTCGTCCAGCCCAAATGGCCGTGCCCGACATTGAGCCACAAGCCATCAATGCCGCTTGGGCCGATAAACGGACGCCCGTCAGCGCTCATCGGGCGCAAACCGGCCCAGCCTTCGGCCTTTTGCCAATCCAATCTTTCCGCCAATTGCGGCAGTAAATCGGCAAAAAACCGGCGCAATTGTTGCAAGCGTTTCGGATCAATATGGCGGTCAAACCCGATAAATTCGGCCATGCCCAATATTCGCAAACGCGACCCTAAAGGGGTGATGGCGATATGCGGCAACGGATCAACCAGCAAATGCTGCGGGCAATCGGCCTGCCCCGCCGCATCCAGCGTTAAGGAATAGCCTTTGGCCGGACGAATAGGCAGATTGAGCCCAAGCGGTCGCGCCAATTGCGCCGCGGCAACTCCGGCTGCCAGCACCACTGTGCCACGAATTTCTTCACCTTTAAGACGCACGCCGCAAACCTTGCCGTGTTCAACCAGCAAGTGCTCGACTTTTGTGTTGAGGCGCATTTTGCCGCCGCGCTCTATGGCGGCAGCCGCCAGCCCTTCGCAAAAGCGACGCGCATCACCAATGCCGTCACCGGCGAAACGCAGCGCCCCAATCAAATCCGGTGCATCGAGCAATGATGGCTCGCAGGTCAAAAGCGAGGCCCGATCCAATTCCTCATAGGTCAGGCCTTTTTCGGCCAACATATCGGCCAGTCGCAATGCCTCATCGCGATCACCTGCGCTGCGGAGTAATTTCAAAGTGCCAGGCGCCGCCGCGTCATAATCCAAATTCAGAAATTGCTGCAAAGCTTGCGTTTGCCGCGTTGAATATTCAGCCAAGTCAAAATTGGCGCGGGTAATCGCTTCATAAGTGCCGCGCCGCGAATTGCGGATAAATGATACCCCCCAGCCGATAAGCTTGGGCAGTTGGCTGACATGCAATTTCATGGCCGCATCGCGCTGAAACAGTGAGGCGAAAAGATGTCGCCCGATACCGGGATTGTTCCACGGGTCGGGCAGGCTGGGATGCAGACCGCCGCCATTGGCAAAGCTGGTGCCTTGCGCCACGGCGCTTTCACTGTCGAGCAACAGGCACGGCTTATCACGCGCGCTGAGTTCATAAAAACTCGTAACCCCCGCCAGACCCCCGCCGATAATGATTGTCAAATCCGTCGTCATTGGCGGCAAAATAGCAGCAATCTACGCTCTTAAGAAGGCTAGACAATTGGCACTATAAACGCCAATATAAAAGTAATTTTGGAGAGTTAGGTTATGACTGCAGTTGAATTAATGGGCGCACCCGGTTCGCCTTACACGCGCAAAATGCTGGCATTGATGCGCTATCGCCATATCGCCTATCGGATTTCATGGCAAAGTTTTACCTCGCAGGGTGACATTAACCACAAAGACCGCCCCAAGCCCAAAGTGTCGCTGCTGCCGACTTATTATTTTCCCGATGAGAATGGTGACATACAGGCCGTGACCGACAGCACGCCGATTTTGCGGCGCTTTGAAGAAGAATATGAAGACCGCAGCGTTATTCCGAATGATGCGGTTTTGAGTTTTCTCAACTGGCTGCTTGAAGATTATGGCGATGAATGGCTAACCAAAGCCATGTTCCATTATCGTTGGCATTATGCGGCCGACATCAAAAAAGCCGGATCGATTTTGCCACGCTGGGGCAATATATCGGCCAGCGATGAAGAAATTGAACCGCTGTCGAAATATGTCAGTGATCGCCAAACCGGCCGCCTGACCTATGTCGGCTCCAATGAGGTGACGAAAGAAACCATTGAAGGCAGTTTCAAGCGTTTCCTGACCTTGCTGAATGAGCATTTGCAGACAGCGCCTTATATTTTCGGCCAGCGACCAAGCTCCGCCGATTTTGCAATTTACGGGCAATTGACTTGTTTGGCGCTTTTCGACCCGACAGCAAGCGCCATTATCGTTTCGGAATTCCCGCGCATTTACGCTTGGGTTGAACTGATGGAAGATTTGTCAGGTCTGGCTGTGGCCGAAGATGATAGCGGCTGGCTCGATGCATCCAACGGTCTGCCCGCGACCTTGCGCCCACTCATCAGCGAATTGGCGACGCTTTACATTCCCTATCTCAAACTCAATGCCGAGGCTGTGTTGAGCGGCGCAGAACTGGTTGATGGCGAAGTTGACGGTCGTCCTTATCAGCAAAACCCATTCGCCTATCAGGCCAAATGCCTGCAATGGATTGGCGAGCAATATGCGGCACTGTCGGATGCCGACAAAGCCCGGCTGGCTGAGCTAACAGCGGAAACCGGTTTGGTAGAGGCGTTGAGCTAAAGCGAAAGACCACCGTCAGCGATAATCGTTTGCCCCTGTACATAGGCGGCAAGCGGCGATGCAAGGAATAAAGCAACGCCGGCCATATCTTCGGGCGTGCCGGCGCGGCGCAACGGAATGGCGCGCAGCGCGCCCTTCATGCGTTTTTCGTTTTCAGTGGTTATTGCCGTCAGCTTGGTTGGCACCAGGCCGGGGGCCAAACCATTGACGCGAATGCCGTCGCGCGCCCATGCCTGGCCCAGTGTTTTGGTCAGGCTGATGGCGGCAGCTTTTGACGCCGCATAGGCCGGATTGCCGATATTGGCCTGCATACCGGAAATGGAGCTGACAATAATGATGGCGCCATTGCTTTCAGCCAAAAACGGTTTGAACTTGCCGGCGCATGCCATAACGCTGTCAATATTGACGTCCATGACATAATCCCAACCCGGCTTTTTAAACTCTTCTTGCTGATAGCGCACCACGCCTTGCGACAATACCAGCACATCGAGCTGGTCAAAATCGGGCCGATGCGCGTCAATGGCTGCATGGTCGGCAACGTCGACACAGCTATAGTGCAGACCGCTTAAATCAGAGCCGTCAGCCGCCTCATAATCATCAGCCGAGGCGCGCGTGCCCCACACATGAACATCAGCGCCGCGGCTTAAAAAGCCATGCGCAATACCATTGCCAATGCCACTGGACCCACCGACAACGAGAACGGTCTTACCGCTAAAATCAAGTTCACTCATGAATGTCTCCCTGCCCCATTAGGCAGAGAAAACGCATTTATTGCAAGGCTTCGGGGCCGAAATCATAATCGAAAAGCTCAACCGCCACTTGAATGCTTGTGCGATTCAACAAAGTGACGGAACCCGATTTCAGGTTTTTCATTTCCGATTTGAGCAGCACCGGCACACCGTCAACTTTTTCAAAATCAATATTGGTCAGACGCTTTAAGGCCGCACCTTTGCGGTCGTAAAAAGTGATTTCGCGAATGGTATTGTCAGATTTGGCGATTTTATAATCGAGCTTTGAATACAGGTCTTTCTTGCTTTTAGGCGTGCTGGTAATGGTATAAAAATCTCCATCTTGGCTGACCAGCTTATGCGAATCTTGCTCGGCATCGCGTCCCATCAAATCGCTATAGGAAAAGTCAGAACCGAAAAAGCTTTCATGCTGTTGATTGCCTTTCAATTCACGCACACCGCCAAGCGAAGGCAGATAAACCCAACTTTGACGCTCATCAGAAGCGATATCCAATTCTGTCGAAAAGCCGACACCGCGCACGGAAGCCGGCTCGCGGAAGGTTGCAATCAGCTGACGGCGACCATCGCCTTGCTTGCTGACCAAGCGCAATAAGCGCTCGCGCTGTCGATTGCCTTTGCCTGTTGTCAAATTGACCTCCGCCACGGCAGATGGGAAATGCCCCATGACGGAATTTACCTTTTTCATAATCTCCTCACCGGTCTGTGCATGCGCGGCCGGTGACAGATAAATACAAAGGGAAAATAAGCCCATGAACCAAACAGAAGTTTTCAATCGCAACATTACAATTCCTCCGATTACGGTCATATTTAGACGCAAAAAAGCGTTTCATTTCAAGCCTTATTGCGCAAAACCTTTCATCAGGCTTATAAAAGACACTTGTGAAGGGAAAGTTAAATGCAGCCGACTTTTTTGACTGAAGATTTTGCCGTCTATGGGCAAATGGATGCCAATGACATGAGGGCGGCGCTAGAGGCCGGTTTCAAAACGATTATCTGCAATCGACCCGACAGCGAAGATGGCGCTGTTCCGTTTGACAGCCTGAAACCCATAGCCGAGGCACAAAATGTGCCGATTATCTATCAACCGGTGGTCAGCGGCGCATTGAGCGATGATGATGCGCGGCAATTGGCCGAAATTCTGGACAGTGCGGAAAAGCCGGTTTTGGCTTATTGCCGTTCCGGCGCACGCTGCACCATGCTCTATGATATGGCTCAGCTTCACCTAAAAAAATAAGGCGCCCGAGGGCGCCTTATCCAATTGCTTGAAAACTCAAATCAACCTTTGGCAACGTTAATCACCTTGCGCTGGGTGAACTCATTCAACCCGTCCGTACCGAGCTCGGTGCCAATGCCGGATGTTTTAATGCCGCCAAACGGCACATGCGGTGGCAAATCGGCATGTTTATTGACCCGAATCGTGCCGCTATCGACTTTTTTAGCAACTTCATAGGCACGGTCAATGTCTGACGACCAAACCGAACCGCCCAAGCCATAATCGGAATTATTGGCGCGCTCAATCACATCATCGACATCATCATATTTAATGACCGGCAGAACCGGGCCGAATTGTTCTTCACTGACCAACCGGCTGTCATCGTCAATATCGCGCACAATGGTCGGCGGAATGAAATAGCCTTTGCCTTCCGGCACTTCACCACCGGCCACAATCGTGCCGTTAGCGCGACCGTCTTCAATATAGTCTTTGACTTTATCGAACTGCATTTTGTTCTGCAGCGGGCCAAGCTGTGTGCCCTGCTCCAGACCGTTGCCGACAATCGCCTCCTCGGCCAATTTGGCAAGCTGATCGACGAGCTTGTCGTAAATCGACTCATGGGCATAAACGCGTTTCATGGCGATGCAAATTTGGCCGTTATTGCCGAACGCACCTTGAAAGATTTGCGGCGCGACCGCTTCGACATCCACATCATCCATAATGATACCGGCATCATTGCCGCCCAATTCCAGCGTAATGCGTTTCAGCGTGCTGGCCGCCGATGCCATAACGCGCGCGCCGGTTGCAGTAGAACCGGTAAACGAAATTTTGCTGATGCCCTTATGGGTGGTAATTTTGTCACCGAGGTCATTATTGTCTGCAATGATATTGACCACACCGGCCGGTAAAACATCGGCAATCAGCGAAGCCAAATGCAGGGCCGATAATGGTGTTGTCGGGGCTGGTTTAACAATCACTGTGTTACCCGCCAAAAGCGCCGCAGGTAATTTGAAGGCCAACAAAATAATCGGAAAATTCCAAGGGATAATCGCCCCGACCACACCGAGCGGATTTCGGTGGATTTCAACCCGCTGAACATCGCTGTCTTCCAAAACCTCAACCGGAAGGTCGAGTGATTGAAAATAGCGAAAGAACAGAGCAGCGCCTGCAACCTCACCCATCGCATCGGCCAGCGGTTTACCCTGTTCTTGCGTCAAGGTGCGCGCCAGCTCTTCGCTATTGGCGTCGATAATATCGGCAATCTCGCCCAATTTGGCGCGCCGCTCATCCATTGAGGTGTTTTTCCAGCTTTTGAAAGCGGCCTGGGCCGCATCAACCGCTTCGTTCAATTGCGCTTCCGATGCGGTCGGGCAATCGGCCAGCACTTCTTCAGTGGCCGGATTGAGCACCGGCATGCTGCCAGCGCCATCAACCAACGCACCGTTAATCAATAATTTGTAATCCATGAGAGCCTCCCTACAATCATAAGATTTTCACTAAAGCGAGGTGCACCTGAAGACGCAAGCACATTGTTCTCGGTCGCTTCAATCATTGGCAAAACGCGGCAAGGTCAGCGCGATAATCACCACCGGCACCATCAGCGCGGCTGCGATAATCAAGGCCAAATCATAATTGCCCGTCACATCCCAAATATAGCCCGTATAGACTGGGCCGATGGCGGCTCCGAAAATGAAGATTGAATATTGCAATCCGTAAATCGCGCCATAATGCGCCATGCCGAAATAACGCGCTGTGAAATAACCGATAAGGTCAACTTCTGCGCCCACCGCAAAGCCCAAGGCAATCGCTGCGACCATGGCATATTCAATGCCCCCAAGCCCCAAGGCCAAGCAGCCCAATGCAACACAGCCAAACGCCACGGCGGCGACATAAGGGGCAAAAATGCGGTCGATGATGAAGCCGATGAAAAGCCGCGCCACCATGACCGACAGCCCCAGCACCGCCCCCAATTGACCGGCCTGTTTGGCGGTCAATCCGGCATCTTGCAAGAGCGGAATAAAAGCCGGTATCAGTCCCAAAATGGCGGTCGAAATAAGAAAGAAAATGCTCGCCACTTTCCAAAACGTCACGGTGCGAATGGCTTGGTTGAAGGTCAGGCCGCTTTGTGTCGCCTCGGCTGAACCGTCTTCATCTTCCGGCCCATCGCGCAATAGAAAATAGACCATTGGCACACTGACCATGACGATGGCGAACATCACCCAAAAACCGGCCCGCCAACCATGCTCGGCGACATAGGGGGTCATATAACGCGGCATAGCGAAGGCCATAACACCGGTCGAGGTCAGGCAAATGCCCAAAGCCAGGCCGCGATTCTTGATGAAAAAAGCGTTGACCGCTCGGGTAAAGGCAATGCCGGTCGTGCCAACCCCGAAAACCGCATAACCGAAACTGAGCGCATAAAGCACCAAAAGCGCGCCGCTCATAAACGGGAATATGGCAAGAAACAAACCGTAACCGAGTAGGCACAAGGCCGTGACACGGCGCAGGCCGTAGCGGTCAATCAACCGCCCCGCCAAGGGCGCAAGAAGCATCATCACCACGACAGATATGGATTGCTGGAAACCGATTTCGGCGCGCGTCCAGCCAAACTCTTCTTGCCAAGGGCGTATCCAAATACCGGTTGAATAATAGACCATAGACGCCAAGCCGACGCCGGATCCGATAAATGCTCCAAGCAACACGGCCCAGCCGCGTTTAAATTCATTTTGCTGTGGCACAATACCCCTCCCCAGTGACCGCCAACTTAACCATGCTTGCCGCCGCCTGCCAAGCATTCAAGAAAGAGTTTTCACGAAAGGCCTATTGCATAAGCGGCATTTTTTCTGACAGTCTAGCAGATGACAAGCTTCGGCCGGCTTCGGCGGACATGGTCGGCACAAAATTTGTTTAACGGATGTAAGCTTGGGAGGGCTGTCCTATGGAAATGAAGCAAGAATTGGCTGAGGCGATTGTCAATCCGGCCAACTATAAGGATTTCGAAAAAATTCATGCCGTGTTTACCGAATTGCGGCAAACCGCTCCGGTTGCATTGGCCAAACCGAAGGGCTTTGAGCCGTTTTGGTTCATTTCAAAGTATGAAGATGTGCAGGCTGTTGAGGCCGATAATGAAACATTTCATGCCGGCGATAAGGCAACCGTTTTGGTCGATGCCGAGACCAATCGCTTGACCATTGAGGAATACGGTTCGCCGCATACGTTTTTGACTTTGGTTCAAATGGATGGCGAAAAGCACAAAGCCTATCGCGACTTGACGGCCTCTTGGTTCGGGCCGCGCTCGCTGCGTAATTTGGAGCCGCGCATCAGAAACCGCATGCAGCAAACCCTCGACGCCATCATGGCGACGGGCGGTGAATGTGATTTTGCGCGCGATATTGCCCTGCTCTATCCGTTGCGCGTGATTATGGATGTGCTGGGCGTGGAAGATGAGGCGGAAGAACTCATGCTGCGCTTCACGCAAGAAGTTTTCGGCAGCAGCGATGCCGAAGCCAATGCGACGGGCCACAGCTATGCAACGCCAGAGGAGCAGCAGCAAGCCCTCGCCGAAATTTCTATGGAAGCATTTGGCTATTTTTCCGCGCTCACCGAAAGCCGTCGCAAAGAGCCGAAAGATGATTTGGCCAGCCTTTTGTCAAACGGCACGATTAATGGCGCGCCCTTGGGCGAAGTTGAAACATTCGGCTATTATGTTATCACCGCCACGGCAGGCCATGACACCACGTCCAATTCCACCTCAGCCGGCATGATTGCCCTGTGCGAACAACCAGAGCTGTTAACGCGCTTGCAAGACGACCCGTCGCTTATTCCGGGTTTTGTGGAAGAAAGCATTCGATGGGAAAGCCCGGTAAAGCATTTCATGCGCAGCGCCACGCGCGATACACAAATTCGTGGCATTGATATCAAAAAAGACGAATGGATGATGTCAAACTTTGCCAGCGCCAGCCGCGACGAAGATGTTTATGAAAATCCGTTCGAGTTTGACGTTACCCGCAAACCGAACCGCCATATGGCATTGGGCTATGGCCCGCATGTATGCCTCGGCCAGCATCTGGCGCGTTTGGAAATGCGTATTTTCTGGGAAGAATTATTGCCGCGCCTGAAGTCGGTTGAAATGATCGGCCCGGCCAAACGGGTCGGTGCGAGTTTTGTCTCCGGCCCGTTCAGCGTGCCGATTAAATTTGAATTGCAAGGCTAGCTAGAGATTGAACACGATAGCCATGGCGAATTAACGCCACGGCTATCATTGCTCATTACATTTTGTGAATATCATCTGCGACAGGCACAAATCTGCCGCCCTTCACCACATCCAGCAAAACGCCTTCTGTGCCGACATGGCTGGTCGATGAATAGCTGTGCAGCGGCGTGCCAATGCCGTCATCAAAATCTTTAATGTTTTCCATGGCGGCGACAAAGCTATCGACAGTCAGGTCACGGCCTGCATCTTCCAGTGCTTTCAACAGCAGCTTGGTTTGCATATGCGCGTAAATAATCGCGCCACCCGGGTCTTGCCCATAGCGCTTATTGAAGCGTTCAATCAAGTCCAATTGCGCCGCTGTCGGATTGCTGTCGCGATAGATGGCGCGCGAAGAGGTCGCCACATGAAAACCTTCGGTCGCATTATTTTTGGCGGCCGCAACAATGCGATCACTGGATGCCACATTGGCAACAATATCAGCCGTGATGCCAAGCTTGCGGGCGGTTGAATAGCCGCGAATGGCATCGCCGATAATTGTCCCGAACACAATCAAATCGCAATTGGCATTTTTCAGCTTGGTCATGGAGCCGACAAATTCTGTCTCGGTCGGCTTGTGCTTGGTCGCTGCAACAAGCTCAAGCCCTGAAGCCGCCACTTCCGCATCAACCGCGTCGATAATTTCCTGCCCGTAATCCGTATCCTGCGCAAAAGTGCAAATACGCTTATGGCCTTTGACTTGGTTGAAATAGCGAATGCTCGCGCGCGCTTGGGCGCGATAGGTCGAGAGCGATTGGAATTTAAGTTTGTGGAACGGCAGCCCCATGGAAACAGCGCCGGTCAGCGGAAAAAGATTAGGCACGTTTTTGGCGAATTGCCGCTTGAACACGGCATTATTGTGGCCGGTGCCAAGCGCCAAATGCATGGCGAAAATCTTGTCGCGATTGAGCAGCTTGTTGACCGCCTTCACGGCCAGCGGCACTTGATATTGTGTGTCTTCGACAATGTAACGGATTTTGCGACCGTGAACGCCGCCCTTGGCATTCACTTCCTCAAACATCATGCGCGCCAGCTTGGTTGAATCAACCCCCCAAATGGCGGCCGGGCCACTCAGCGCCGTGTGCGCGCCGATGACAATCTCGTCATCGCTGACCCCTTGCCCGGCTTGCGCCGGCGACAACGTCAAACCGACCAGCGCTGCAGCAGCAATCATATGTTTAAAAAATCCAGTTTTCATTTTTGCCTCCCAAAATCCACAAAGCGCAAACGGCGCATCTAATACATGGCGTCGATTAATTCCTTATAAGTCTCAGCCACTTTCGACCGCTTCAATTTCATCGTTGCCGTCAATTCCTCATCATCGGCTGTCAATTCTTGGTCGATTATGGAGAACTTCTTGACAGTTTCAACCCGCGCAAAGTTCTGATTGACCTTCTCGACTTCTTCATTAATCAGACCGACCACCTCTTCGCGCGCGCACAGGCTGGCATAATCGGTAAACGGCACGTTTAAATCCTGCGCATATTGCAGCACGTTTTCATGGTCAATCATCACCAAACAGGTGAGATATTTCCGCTTGTCGCCAATAATCACCGCATCGGAAATATAAGGCGAAAACTTAAGCTGGTTTTCAATCTCGCTCGGCGTAATGTTTTTACCGCCCGCCGTAATGATGATGTCTTTTTTGCGATCGGTGATTTTATAATAACCTTCATTATCCACCGAACCGACATCACCCGAATGCAGCCAGCCATCAATTACCGTCTCGGCGGTTTTTTCCGGCTGGTTAAGATAGCCTTTGAAAATATGCGGCCCGCGATAGAGAATTTCTCCGTCTTCGGCAATCTTCATTTCCACATAAGGCACCGCTTGGCCGATAGAGCCG
>Ga0181568_10002364_pt1 | contig 17152 bp, 14 predicted proteins | sample 101ome_20_FD_133758 | JGI IMG/M metagenome (GOLD analysis project Ga0181568, IMG submission 133758) | Coastal salt marsh microbial communities from the Groves Creek Marsh, Skidaway Island, Georgia - 101404AT metaG (megahit assembly) | ecosystem: Environmental > Aquatic > Marine > Intertidal... | reverse complement strand
AGTTGCGGAACGAATATGAAGAAACTATTGTCAATATTGAGAATGGAATTTTTGGTCAATGATGATGCCTTTAAGAACTGGCGTGTGATTCTCTTTTTATCACTCTTGTCATTGATTATGATTGCCAGTGGTCATGCTGCTGATCGTAAAATTTTTCAAATCGCCCAGTTGAATGATGATCTGAAAATGTTGAAAAGTGAATTTGTTGAACAGCGAACCGCATTGATGAATTTAAAAATGGAAACCAAAATCATGAAGGAATTACGTCCTCTGGGAATAGGTCCAGCAAAAACGCCTCCCATTAAAATCATAGTAAATCAATAGTAATAATGGAACACCAAAAGAAAAACATAATGAATCGCAGCTATTTTGTAGCATTTGGATTAATGATATTTTCTTTTGTATTGATTGCCAAGCTCATCCAAATTCAGTTTTCCGAGGGGGATAAATACAGAGAAATAGCCTCAAAGCGTACCCTTAAAAAGGACATACTTCAACCCAGTAGAGGAAATATTTTTGCAGACGATGGAAGTATTTTGGCAACATCAATGGCCCGATACGAAGTGCGATGGGATGCTGCTGTTCCCTCCAGTCTACTCTATCAAAAGTATAAAAAAGAATTGGTCAATGGCTTGTCTGAAATATTAAATACTTCCAAAAAATCCATTTCTAACAAACTTGACAAAGCAGTGACAGATCGAAACAGGTATTTGCTTATCGCCAAGGATTTAACCTATTCGCAACAACTAAAAATAAAACAACTTCCTCTTTTTAAACTACCCTCTTACAGGGGAGGTTTGATTATAGAACACAAAATGATGAGAGTTCACCCTTTAGGAAAAATGGCCGAAAGAACCGTAGGTAGGATAGTGTCAGAACAAAAGGCTGGTTTAAGACTTGTTGGTTTAGAAGGCGCATTTAGTCAATACCTTGAAGGTGAAGCAGGACAACGACTAAAACAAAAAATAGCCGGAGGACAATGGAAGCCCATTAATGATGTCAATGAAAAAGAGCCTACAGAAGGCTACAATGTTCATACTACCATAAATGTCAATATTCAAGACATCGCCCACAGTGCTCTCTTGGAACAAATGGAAAATTTTAATGCAGATCATGGAACTGTGGTAGTGATGGAAACGCAAACGGGAAAGATAAAAGCAATAGCCAACTTGGGGAGAACCAAAGTAGACACCTATTATGAAAAACTCAATTATGCTGTGGGGGAGGCCCATGAACCAGGTTCAACTTTTAAACTAATGGCAATGATTGCTGCCTTGGAGGATAAAGTGGTTGATGAAAATTCCCTTATATCCACTGGAAGAGGTGAACTTACTTTTTCTAGAAAATATAAAGTCCGAGATTCCAAAAAAGGTGGGTACGGAACCATTACCGCAGCAAAAATTTTTGAGGTTTCTTCCATCACCTGTATGGATAAAATAATTCATGAAAACTATAGTAAAAACCCAAAAAAGTTTGTCAATCGATTGTACAATATGGGAATTAATAAGCCATTAGGCTTGCCCATATGGGGAGAGGGGATTCCAAAAATCCCCCATCCCGATGATAAAAAAGAGTGGGATCAACTCGATTTACCTTGGATGGCTTATGGCTATGGTGTTTCCCTGACTCCTCTCCAAACACTTACTTTTTACAATGCCATTGCCAACAATGGTGTGATGTTAAAACCCAGATTTATTGAAAAAATCGAATCTTTCGGTCAAAGCTCGAACCAAGCTTTTGGTGAAATCATTTTGAACCCCTCCATATGCTCTCAGTCCACCATTGACAAAGTCAAAAAAATGATGTTCAATGTGGTGGATAAGAAATGGGGAACTGCGCACAATATCAGAGATAAAGAATTGACTATGGCCGGTAAAACAGGTACCTGCCAGTTGGATTACAACAAAATAGATAAAGAAGTGCAATACGTGGCCTCATTTGTAGGGTATTTCCCGGCCGAAAAACCACAATACTCTTGTATTGTTGTAATTCACCGTCCCGACAAAAAATTAGGTTACTACGGTTCTACTGTTGCAGCTCCTGTTTTTTTGAAAATTGCTAAAAAAATTTACAATTCCCTTCCCAAAACGATCCATATCCAATCTGAACAGATTGATGAATTATCCTCTGAGTTTACTGTTATAAATACCATAGAAGGAGTTGTCCCCGATTTAAAAGGCCTTACCCAGATGGAGGCTTTATCAATTTTGGAACCTATGGGACTCAAAGTGGTCATCAAAGGAAAAGGGAAAGTAAAAAAACAATCCCTTTTAGCGGGAGCATATTTTAAAATCAATCAAAAAATCATCTTAGAATTGTCTTGAAGAAGTTAAAGGAAATATTGTATAAAGTTCCAATTGAGGGGCTTTCGGGCTCTACTAATATAGAGGTAACCAATATTTCTATGAACTCAAGGACCATAAAACCCGGTAATATGTATGTGGCCGTCAGGGGTAACCAAGTAGATGGACATCAATTTATTGGCCAGGCTATTGAATTGGGTGCCCGGTCAATCATCTGTGAAACTCCTCCTGAAAAATTAGAGCCGGGAGTGGTATTTATCCAAGTTAATGATTCGCGAGAGGCCCTCGGTTGGGTAGCTTCCAATTTTTACGATAACCCTTCTAGTCAACTTAAGCTTATCGGCATAACCGGTACCAATGGAAAAACATCTGTTGCTACATTGTTGTTTGACTTCTTCAACATCAATCAATCCAGTGCAGGACTTATCTCCACCATTGTTATTCAATACGGTGCTTATAAATTTTCGGCGACTCATACGACTCCCGACCCACTGACTATTAATAAGCACCTCAGTACAATGGTTAACCAAGGCGTTGAATATTGTTTTATGGAGGTTTCCTCACACGGTATTCACCAAAAGAGGATCACAGGTTTGGAATTTAAAGGTGCCATTTTTACCAATCTTACTCATGACCACTTAGATTATCATAATACTTTTAAAGCATATCGGGACACCAAAAAAATTCTTTTTGATTCTTTACCTAACTCTGCGTTTGCATTGATCAATGCCGACGATAAAAATGCTAAAGTCATGGTGCAGAATTGCAAAGCAAAAACACATACCTATGCACTCCATAGTTATGCGGATTATTCGGCTCAAGTTTTGGAGAGCCAATTCAAAGGCATGCTATTAAAAATAAATCAAAATGAAATTTGGACTCAAATATTAGGAGAATTCAATGCCTACAATATTCTGGCAGTTTATGCGACCACGATACTTTTGGGGCAAGATGAATGGGAAAGTTTGAAATCAATCAGTCAATTAAAGAGTGCCCCAGGCAGATTCCAAACTTTCGAAACCCCCAACAAAATTATGGTCGTAGTGGACTATGCCCATACACCCGATGCACTAAAAAATGTCTTGGTCACCATTAATAAGATAAGAACCCAAAACGAAAGCTTGATAACCGTCCTGGGTTGTGGCGGCAACAGGGATTATGAAAAAAGACCAATAATGGGTGCTATTGCGGCTCAATTCAGCTCCAAAGTCCTTTTTACGTCAGACAACCCCCGCGATGAAGACCCCGATACTATAATCGAACAAATGTGCGAAGGCGTAGATCCTGTAGATTTTAAAAAAACCATGAGTATATCCCATCGGAAGGAGGCCATTAAGGTGGCTCATCAATTATCCCAACCCGGTGATATAGTTCTGATTGCTGGAAAAGGACACGAAAATTACCAGGAAGTTAAAGGCGAAAGGCATCCTTTTGACGATTATAAAATAGCTCAAGAAATATTCTCTAAAACGCCTTAGCTCATGTTGTACTATCTATTCGAATTTTTAGAGAAAAACTTTCAGTTTCCCGGAGCGACTCTTTTCCAATTTCTAACGTTTAGGGCTTCAATGGCCATAATCCTTTCTTCTGCTATTACATTGATTTATGGAAGAATCATCATTCGATTCCTAAAGGCCAAACAAATTGGAGAATCCATAAGAGATCTGGGATTAGAAGGTCAAAATGAAAAACAAGGAACACCGACAATGGGAGGAGTCATCATCATCCTGGGTACATTGATTCCCATTTTACTGTTGGCTAAATTGGACAACATCTATATCCAACTCCTCATTATCACAACACTTTCAATGGGCGCCATTGGGTTAGTTGATGATTACATCAAAGTATTTAAGAAGAACAAAAAAGGACTCAAAGGAGGATTTAAAGTAGCGGGTCAATTGCTTTTGGGATTGGTAGTGGGTTCTGTTTTATATTTCCATCCAGGGGTAACCGTAAAAGAAGAGATTAGAGGGCAAGACCTAAAAAAGTCGGCAAATATTCAGGAGGTTTTTACTCCCGAAAAAAAATCTACACTTACGACCATTCCTCTATTCAAGGACAATGCTTTTGATTATTCAAACCTACTAAGCTGGATTTCGTCCGATCTGAAAAAATTTACTTGGATCATCTTCATTCCCATTGTTGTTTTTATCATCGTGGCAGTATCTAACGGAGCCAATTTGACCGACGGAATAGATGGTTTGGCGGCGGGCTCCTCTGTCATTATGGTATTAGCGTTGGGTATTTTTGCTTGGGTATCCGGAAACTTGATTTTTTCGGACTACCTCAACATCATGTACATTCCTAATGTGGGAGAGGTTGTGATATTCGTAGCTGCTTTTTCGGGAGCCTTAATCGGTTTTTTGTGGTTCAACACTTATCCTGCCACGGTGTTTATGGGAGATACCGGAAGCCTCACTATAGGTGGGGTAATTGCCGTAATTGCTTTAATTGTTAGAAAAGAGCTTTTGATCCCTTTGCTTTGTGGCATTTTCTTGATCGAAAATCTGTCTGTGATAATACAAGTGGGCTATTTCAAGTATAGTCGTAAAAAAACCGGAGTCGGAAAAAGGATTTTCAAAATGGCTCCTTTGCATCACCATTACCAAAAATCAGGATTACATGAGAGTAAGATCGTTGCCCGATTTTGGATCATAGGAATACTATTGGCTGTATTGTCTATTGTAACCCTCAAAATCAGATAATGAGCGAAAAAATTGTCATTTTGGGTGCAGGAGAAAGTGGAAGTGGAACAGCACTACTCGCCAAAAAACAGGGGTTCAAGGTTTTTGTTTCTGATCATGGAATCATTCCACAGTCCACCAAAAATACATTTGACGGTTTGGGGGTTGAATGGGAAGAAAAGACCCACACCCTTTCCAAAATGCAGGATGCCCAATACATTATAAAAAGTCCTGGTATTAGTGACAAGACACCCCTAATCCAATCTCTCAAAGCCAATGATATTCTTGTGATCTCAGAAATAGAATTTGCTTCCAAATTCACCAATGCCACCCTAATTGGAATTACCGGAAGTAATGGCAAAACGACAACAGCCATGATGACATATAAGATTCTGGATGATGCTGGATACAATGTTGCCCTAGCTGGAAATATAGGAAACAGTTTTGCTAAAGAAATTGCTAAAAGGGAGCGCCAATTTTATGTTTTAGAAATCAGTAGCTTTCAATTGGATGATATTGTAAATTTTGCTCCCCATATTGGAGTGATTACCAACATAACCCCAGATCATTTGGACCGCTATGATAATGATTTTACGTCATATCTGAAATCAAAACTACGTATCAATACCAATCAAACTCATCGTGATTTTCTGTTGTTCAATGGAGAAGACCCTCTATTGAGCAAGGCCGTTCAAAGGATCAATACCAAGGCTATACTACACCAATTTGGAACCTTAAATAAAAAAATGAATAGCACTTATTTAGAAAACGAATGCATCCTGATTGAAACTCAAAAAAATAAGACAATGATTAACACAATGGAATTTCCTCTAAAAGGAAGACATAATCTTCTGAATGCGATGGCTGCCTCAACGGTCGCGCATTTGCTTGATGTAAGTAAAGAAACTATTCGTGAAAGCTTACTCAACTTCAAGGGAGCACCTCACCGACTTGAACCGGTTTTGAAAATTCAAAGCATACGATATATCAATGACTCTAAAGCTACCAATGTCAATGCTGTATATTTTGCATTGGAAAGTATGACCTCACCCACAGTTTGGATTGTTGGAGGGGTAGACAAAGGTAATAATTACGAAATACTTTACCCCTTGGTAAGAGAGAAGGTAAAAGCTATTATTTGCCTTGGGGTTGACAATGAAAAAATCATCAATTCCTTTCAATCCATTATCGATATTATGGTCGAGACACAATCAATGAAAGAAGCTGTGTTGATTGCGAAAAAAATTGCTCAAAAAAATGATAATGTTTTACTTTCACCGGCCTGTGCAAGTTTTGATCTGTTCCAAAATTATGAGGATAGGGGAAATCAATTTAAACAAGCTGTCAGAGAACTATAATAGTATTAAATGAATAATAAAAATAATATGATATTAGGTGACCGGGTCCTATGGGTAGCATTGGGTTTGTTATCTATTTTTTCATTTCTTCCTGTATTTAGTGCCAGTTCTAACTTGACCTATGTTGTAGGCCATGGAACTCCATGGAGTCATTTGCTCAAACATTTTATAGTCTTACTTTTTGGTTATGCTCTGATGTATATCCTTCATAAAATTCCTTATAATTATTTTAAAGGCATTTCCATTCTGGCTTTACCATTGATCATTTTATTGTTAATTTACACCGCATCTCAGGGTAATCTTATCTCCGGAGCCAATGCCAATCGATGGATAAAAATACCTATTGTTGGCTTAAGTTTTCAGACATCTGCTTTGGCATCCATTGTGTTATTAGCCTATGTGGCTCATCTAATGTCCAAAAATAACCCCAGGATGTATCGATTAAATTCTTCTATCCTTCCACTATGGCTTCCTGTTTTTTTAGTCATATTCCTAGTCTTACCGGCTAATTTTTCCACTGCTGCCTTGTTGTTTTTTATGGTATTAATCTTAGTTTTTATTGGAGGTTATCCCATAAAATACCTTTTGGGGATGTTGGTTGTGGGTTTATTAATGACCATTCTTTTTATTTTGATTGCAAAGGCTTATCCCGAATGGGTTCCCAACAGAGTAGATACCTGGTTCAATAGGATAGAAAACTTTAAAAATGCTGAAGAAAGCAATGGAAATTATCAAATAGAAAGAGCCAAAACTGCTATAGCGACTGGTGGGCTATTGGGACTGGGTGCTGGAAAAAGTGTAATGAAAAACTTTCTGCCTCAAAGCTCGTCAGATTTTATATATGCCATTATCGTAGAAGAATTTGGATTGGTGGGTGGCACTGCTTTAATCCTATTGTATTTGTTAGTTCTATTCAGAATCATTGTTATTGCTCATAAATCTGATACGGCATATGGAAAGCTATTGGTCTTGGGATTGGGATTGCCCATAATTATTCAAGCCTTTGTTAACATAGCTGTTGCCTTGCAAGTTTTTCCGGTAACGGGGCAAACACTCCCATTGATAAGTAGTGGTGGAACTGCTGCTTGGATGACTTGTATTGCCTTTGGAATGATCCTCAGTGTAAGTGCGGGACAAAAAATTAAATCGGATTTATCAGAGAAATCTGAGTACAATATGGAAAACCCTTTAACCATTCTCAGTGAAACCATATAAAGTCATTATATCGGGTGGAGGAACTGGAGGGCATTTATATCCAGCAATTGCCATTGCCAATGAATTTATATCACGTCATAAAACTGCGGATATTCTCTTTGTTGGGGCACTGGGTAGAATAGAAATGGATAAAGTTCCTAAGGCAGGCTTCAGAATTATAGGTCTTTGGATTGATGGAATTCAAAGGTCTTTTACTCTCAGAAATTTTGTTTTTCCCCTTAAGTTGGTTTTTAGTTTGCTAAAATCCATTGGTATCCTAATGAAATTTAGACCTGATGTAGTGGTAGGAACAGGAGGTTTTGCCAGTGGACCGTTGCTTTTTATGGCTAGTATTTTCAAAATCCCAACCTTGATACAAGAACAAAATTCATATCCAGGTATCACCAATAAGCTTTTATCTAAGAAAGTTAAAACTATTGCAGTGGCCTACCACGGATTGGATAGGTTTTTTCCAAAAGACAAATTGAATCTAACCGGTAACCCAATTCGAAAATCTATAGCCGAAGGTAAATCAAATAGCACTGAGGCGAAACTATTTTTTGAACAAAATCTGGAGAAACAGACTTTAGTGGTTTTAGGAGGTAGTTTGGGTGCAAGGAGAATCAATCAATTGATTGCATCTCATTTGGATGCTTTTGAAAAAATGGGGTTACAACTGATTTGGCAGTGTGGTTCATTATATTATGAAGAGTTTAAAAAATACCAATCCGATCGAGTAAAAATTATGTCATTTGTTGGCGATATGAATCATCTTTATAAAGCGGCAGATATTATCATATCAAGATCCGGTGCAATAACATTGTCAGAACTTTGTTGTGTGGCCCGTCCGGTCTTATTGGTACCATCACCTAACGTAGCCGAAAACCACCAATACCGTAATGCAATGGCTTTGTATAATCAGGGAGCAGCTTTAGTGATTGCAGAAAAGGACTTAAATGATGATTTTGAATTTGTTTTCAATCAGTTATTGGATCCAAAAAAACAAGAAGAAATGTCAAAAAATTTAAAAAAATTAGCAAAACCAGCGGCTACCTTCAAGATTGTTGACCTTATCGAAACACTTTTATAAATGAATCAAAAAGAAAATAAATATTATTTTTTAGGGATTGGAGGTATAGGAATGTCTGCTCTTGCCAAATACTTTTTTGATCGAGGAAATAAGGTCATGGGTTATGACAAAACCCCTAGTCCAATGACTAGTCAATTAATTGACTTAGGTATACCCGTTGTATTTGATGCTTCCGTTTCTGCATTGCCACAAGAGTATTGTCAAGTAGATACTCAAATAGTCTATACTCCTGCAGTGCCCAAAGAGCATCCACAACTCAATTATTTTATTAAACAGGGTAACGATATTAAAAAGAGAGCAGTCGTATTGGGAGAAATCACCAAAGAGAGTATAGTTTTTGCCATCGCAGGTACCCATGGAAAAACAACTACAGCTTCATTTTTGTCCCATTTTTTTGCCCATTTAAATTTGGAGTTCACCGCTTTTTTGGGGGGTGTTATGAATGAGTATCAAAGTAATCTTGTGCAAAAAGGGAATAGTTACTCAATCGTAGAGGCCGATGAATACGATCGTTCATTTTTACAACTATCTCCGGATTTTGCATGCATTACTGCAATTGATGCAGATCACTTGGACATTTATGGCAGTCATGCGAAAATGAAAAAAGCCTTTAGTCAATTTTCTGAACTTGTAAAACAAAAATTGGTTGTTGCTCATGGAGTTGGTATTCAAGGCATTAGTTATTCAGTCGATAATAAGACTGCTTATTATGCTCAAGACATAAGTATTGGTGTGAAAGGATATCACTTTGATTTGGTTACTCCTACAAAAATTTACAGGAATGTTTATCTCCATGCCTTGGGCCGTCATAATTTGTCCAATGCCATTGGAGCCTTAGCAGTCCTAGATGTTGGAGGACTTCCTCTTGAAAAAGTCTTACCCTCCTTAGGAACTTTTCAGGGGATTCAGCGCAGAATGGAGGTTTTTTCATTTAAAAATAAAATCCTTATTGACGATTATGCACATCACCCTGAGGAGATCAAGGCGGTGTTGAATACAATATCAGAATTTTATCCTAATAAAAGAAATATGGTGGTGTTTCAACCACATCTTTTTTCACGTACTAAGGATTTTATGTATGAATTTGCAGAAGTGCTCAATCAATTTGATGAAATTGTTTTGATGGATATTTATCCAGCCAGAGAAAAGCCCATTATGGGCATAACATCTGTTGCTCTATTGGACCTGATTAAGAACCAAAACAAAAGAAAAATTTCCAAAGCAGTTTTTCGAGCTACTATTCTTAATTCAGAGGCAGATTTAGTCTTAATCTTAGGGGCGGGAGACATTGGAAATCAAATTCAAAAACTAAAAAAAATAGCTTAAATGCAACTAAAAAAATATCTTTTTTTTATAACGGTTTTTCTCCTAATGATATTGATGTCGGCCTTCGCTCATTACAGGAGTAGCATGCGTTTGGTGGAAAAAATAATAGTAAATTTTGAATTTCAAGGTGCTCGGTTTTTGAACGATTCTATCGTTAATAAATTGTTAATACTAAACAATGGAGAACTACCGTGGAAGGTCAAAGATAGTTTAGTTTTGACTATGCTTGAGACTTTATTAGAGAAAAATCCTTATGTAGATAATGCTGAGGTTTTTCATTTTCGACAAGGGATTTTAGGAGTAAAAATTCAAGAAAAAATAGCGGTTGTCAGAATTAACGGATCTAATCAATATTATTTGGATATGTTAGGGGATCAGTTCCCTATTTCCATCAATCATACCCCAAAAGTTCCTTTGTTTAATGGAACGATAAAAGAGGAAGAAAAGGAAGATCTTTTATCATTGATTGAACAGATCGTAAAAGACCCATTTTTAAGAAATGAACTGGCGTCTATTCATTACCGTTCGAATTCTTATTTCATAGGCTTGCGATCCTACGGTTTTGAGGTCGAGATCGGTCAAGTAAAACATCTAAGTGAAAAACTTTCTAAACTAAAAGCTTTTTGTGCCTATCATGATAATTATAAGTTGGAAAGGGATTATACCCTAATCAATCTAAAATTTAAAAATCAAGTAGTTGGATCTTAAATCAACAATTATGAAACATTCGAATATTTCTGTAGGATTAGATATTGGAACGACCAAAATCGTTGCTATGGTTGGAGATAAAAATGAATTTGGAAAGGTTGAAATCTTAGGTATTGGAAAATCTAAAAGCCTAGGAGTTCACAGAGGAGTAGTAAATAATATTACTCAAACTATTCAATCCATTCAACAAGCAGTAGAAGAAGCAAAAGTAGTTTCCGGTCATGAAATAAGTGAAGTGGTCGTGGGTATAGCTGGCCAGCACATTAGGAGCTTACAGCATAGTGATTACATTACACGAACCAATTCTTAAGAGGTTATCTCACAGGAAGATGTTGAAAGACTTATTCAGCAGGTTTATAAGCTGGTTATGCTTCCTGGTGAAGAAATCATCCATGTGCTTCCTCAGGAATACAAAGTGGATGGTCAGGCTGAAATTAAAGAGCCCATAGGAATGTATGGTGGAAGGTTAGAAGCCAATTTCCATGTAGTGGTGGGGCAGGTAACTTCGATTAAAAATATTGGGAGGTGTGTTAAAAGTGCTGGTTTGTCTATGGGCAACATCACGCTTGAGCCATTAGCTTCATCAGAAGCCGTTTTAAATCAGGAAGAAAAAGAGGCTGGTGTAGCTTTGATAGATATTGGTGGTGGGACGACCGATCTTGCCATATTTAAGGATGGGATCATTCGCCATACTGCAGTGATTCCTTTTGGGGGAAATGTCATTACCGAAGACATTAAAGAGGGCTGCTCCATCATTGAAAAACAAGCAGAACTCCTAAAAGTCAAATTTGGTTCTGCTTGGCCTGGAGAGAACAGAGATTCTGAAATTGTTTCCATTCCAGGACTTAGAGGAAGAGAGCCCAAAGAAATATCATTAAAAACCTTATCCAAAATCATTAATGCACGCGTTGTGGAGATTATGGAGCAAGTTTATCTGGAAATCAAAAATTATGGTCACGATGACCAAAAGAAAAAATTGATCGCTGGGGTTGTACTGACTGGTGGTGGAAGCCAATTGAAGCATTTGAAACAATTGGTTGAGTACATTACCGGGATGGATACCCGAATTGGTTACCCAAGTGAACATTTAGCCGGTGATACCCAAAAATCAGAAACCAGCCCAATACTTGCAACTGCTGTCGGTTTGTTGATGAATGCATTAGAGCAACAAGAGAAACAGGATTTTGAGAGTGTCGAGTCCCAAAAAAATGAAGCCGTTGAAGATCAAAAGGATGAAGATTCTTTAAAGGCGGTTAATCCTAATCCAATGTCCTCTAGTAGGAAGACCATTTTGGACCGTTGGGTAGAGAAGTTTAAAGAGTTTTTAGATAACGCTTAAAAATATTGGAATGGAACCTGAAATGAGCAACAATTTTAGTTTTGACTTACCAAAAAACAAAAGTAATGTCATCAAAGTTATTGGTGTAGGAGGTGGTGGTAGCAATGCAATTAACTATATGTTTCAACAGGGCATCAATGGTGTTGATTTTGTGGTTACCAATACTGATGCTCAAGCGCTTAATGAAAGCACTGTACCTATTAAAATTCAATTGGGAGCATCTCTTACCGAGGGATTAGGAGCTGGAGCTAATCCTGAGGTTGGGGCTTTAGCCGCAGAGGAAAGTTTTGAAGACATTAAAACCTTACTTACTACCCAAACCAAAATGGTTTTTATTACTGCTGGAATGGGTGGAGGTACCGGTACTGGTGCTGCACCCATAATTGCTCATATGGCCAAACAAATGGACATTCTTACTGTGGGTATTGTTACAATGCCTTTTCAGTTTGAGGGTAAATTACGTATGGAGCAAGCCGAAAAAGGCTTGGAAAACATCAAAAAGACTGTTGATGCGCTAATTGTAATTAACAACAACAAACTAAGGGAAGTATATGGAAATTTGGGTTTTAAAGCAGGTTTCTCCAAAGCTGACGAGGTCCTATCAACAGCAGCACGAGGAATTGCTGAGGTCATCACTCATCATTATCGTCAAAACATTGATTTAAAGGATGCTAAAACAGTGCTAAAAAACAGTGGTACAGCCATTATGGGATCCGGTGCTGCCAGTGGAACCAATCGTGCTCAAGACGCTATCATCAATGCCTTGGATTCTCCCTTATTGAATGATAATAAAATTACTGGGTGCAAAAATGTGTTGCTCCTGATTGTATCCGGAAATGAAGAAATTACCATAGACGAAATTGGAGAAATCAATGATTTTATCCAAACTGAGGCTGGAAATAATGCCAATATTATTATGGGAATTGGAGAGGATCAAAAGCTCGGTAGTTCAGTTTCTGTTACCATTATTGCCACTGGCTTTGGAGCAGACCAACAACATCAAATAGTAAATACCGAAGCAAAAAAAATCATCCATACTTTGGAAGAAGATCAGACTTTAGAACATGACCTTATGTGTGCGGAGGAAATTAACAATACATTTGAAATGATCGAAATGGTACCATCGGTCGAAAATGATAAAAATGAAATTGAAAGGAATCAATCTCAAATGGAAGATGAGCTACCGGAAGAAGAATTATTTTCCTTACCAGTTGTAGCGGAGATAGTACCTGCCAATGAAGAGTCTGATTATCACTTAGATGAATCGCATCGCGAATTGATCGTCATGACCGAAGAAATAGAAAATATGGAAGTGATCTATGAGTTGTTAGAGATTGATCATCCTCAAAAGGCACCTGAAATGAAAACTGAGGAAGAATTTATCATCAACGACTTAGATAAAGAAGTTCTGGATTTGGAAGTTGTTGGATCTGAGGAAGTAGAGCCTAATGAAGAAAATCAATTTACATTTGATTTTAATATACCCATTACTGATACCCATGAATATTCATCAAAAAAATAGTCCATACCTTAACTGAACAGCAGGAAGAAGCTTTACAGGAAAATTCATTATCGGAGGCCATTGATTTTAAGTTTGAAGTGGTTGAAAAACAAAAGATCGTTATGGATTCAAGTGATGATGAATTAATTTCTTCACCTCACGATGATTCTCCCTTCGATAGGAAAATCAAGGAAACCATCACTCAAAAAAATGAAGAAAGAAAAGAACATTTAAAAAAATTTAATCATACATTCAAACACAGCTTGAGTAAAATTGACGAGTTAGAGAAGCAGCCTGCCTATAAAAGAATGGGACTTGAATTGGAACAGCCCTCATCCTCAGAGTCAAATGAGTCAAGGTTGTCTTTGGATAACGATAAAAATGATGAGATCCAATTGCGATCCAATAACTCTTTTTTACACGATAATGTAGATTAATAATTTATGTCTTTACTCAATTCACTTACTGACGAACTCAAAGCCGCCATGAGGGCCAAAGATTCTCTAAAACTTGAGGCACTTAGAGCCATCAAATCAGCGGTGCTTTTGGCAAAGACTGCTACAGCACGTGATACCGATTTATCTGAGGAGGAAGAAATTAAGCTACTTCAAAAACTGGTTAAACAGCGAAAAGATAGTGCAGGAATTTTTAGACAGCAAAATCGCGATGATCTTGCTGCCCCGGAGGAGGCTCAAGCTGATGTAATTGCTCAATTTTTACCAAAGCAATTATCGTCCGAAGTCATTGAAAAAATTATTGACGAAATTATTGCTAAAACAGGTGCAGAGGGAATGAAAGATATGGGCAAAGTTATGGGAATGGCCAGCAAAGAAATGGTAGGTAAGGCAGATGGTAAAACTATTTCAACCATTGTCAAACAAAAATTAAACAGATAAAAATCCAAGGAGCGAAAGCTTTTTTAGATTTAAATCAAGAAGAATTCATTTCTACTTCAAAACCCTTAAAATTTAAAGTGCTCATGAACATTTGACGTTCATCATACTGTTTAAAATATTCTGGTATTTGTATTTTTTATATATTTCAATAAATAATAAAAATAACAAATGTCAATTCTTAAAATTAAGTCATCTTTAATCTCCATTTTATATTTATTTTTTTTACCCTTCTTATGTGCTCAATCTAGTTTGGTAATGAAAAGTGATGTAATGGTTTATGACACACCTCCTTTTAAAGAATGTCACGCTTCTTCCATTGTAGAAGTTTCCAAAAACAAATTTTTGATTGCTGCCTTTGGAGGATCCAGAGAAGGTAAGGATGATGTTTCCATCTGGCTTTCTCATTCAGATGGAAATGAATGGCTTCCCCCCCAATTGATCGATACTGGTGTTTCAGATGATCAAGAACTCTATCCTTGTTGGAATCCGGTTTTGTTTCAATCCCAAACTGGGACTTTGAGTTTATTTTACAAAGTTGGCCCTTCACCCCGCGAATGGTGGGGTATGGTTAAAACCAGTGATGATAATGGAAAAAAATGGTCTAAGGGCAGGAGACTGCCCAAGGATATACTAGGCCCCATTAAGAATAAACCAATTCAGTTGAGTGATGGTACAATTCTCTCTCCTTCGAGTACAGAGACAAGAACTATTGAAGGTCTGAATTGGAAAGCTCATATTGAAAAAAGTAATGACGACGGTAAGTCTTGGACCAAAATACCCATCGACCCTCATACCGAATTTGATGTAATCCAACCCAGTATATTAGAACTGGGAGAGGGGCGTCTTCAGATTCTATGCAGGAGTAGAGATAATTCGGTAATGCAAGCTTTTTCGCAAGATAATGGCGAAACTTGGAGTCAAATCAGCCGAACAGCCCTTCCCAATCCTAACTCAGGCACAGATGCCATTACACTGTCCAATGGAATTCATTTATTGGTATATAATCCAACGGAAAAAGGTAAAAACGGACGTTCAAAATTATCTGTGGCCCTCTCCAAAACAGGTGAAAATTGGCAAGAGGTGTTGTCCTTGGAAAATGAAAAAAAGGGAGAATTCAGCTATCCCGCTGTGATTGAATCCAGCGATGGAAAAATACATATTAGTTATACTTATAACAGAAGAAATATCAAACATGTTGTACTCGAATTCAACTAATCACACAAGTTGATGAACAGTATTGATTTAATTGTCTTTATTTGCTATCTCATAGGTACACTTTATTTGAGTGTTATTTTTTTCTCTAAAAAACGCACATCAAAATCTTTTACTTTGGGATCGGGAAAAACGCCACAGTGGGTTGTAACCCTTTCTATCTTTGCTACCTTTGTTAGCAGTATCAGTTACTTAGCTTTACCAGGTAGTGCCTATGGCACGAATTGGAATGCCTTTGTGTTCAGCCTTTCCATTCCCATAGCGGCACTGATCACCTTACGTTATTTTATTCCGGTATACCGAAGAATCAACAGTTCTTCTGCCTATACATACATGGAACAGCGCTTTGGACCTTGGGCCAAGATATACGTATCAATCTGTTATATTTCTACCCAACTTATGCGGGTGGGCACCATCATTTATTTGTTGGCATTGGCAATAAATATGATTCTGGGATGGGATATCATAACGGTAATAGTTTTTACTGGTGTTTTTGTAACCGTATATTCGATTATAGGAGGTATTGAAGCCGTTTTGTGGACTGATGCTATTCAAGGAATCGTTTTGATTTTGGGCGCTGTCTTTTGTGTTGTCATTTTGCTTGTCGGTATGCCGGAAGGACCTGGTCAACTTTTTGAAGTCGCCATTGAAGATCATAAATTTAGTTTAGGAGATTTTAGTGGATCCATCGTTGAACCTACTTTCTGGGTAGTTTTTATCTATGGTATATTCATCAACCTCCAAAATTTTGGAATTGATCAAAACTACATCCAGCGTTATATGGTGTCTTCCTCAGATGCTAATGCCAAAAAATCTGCATTTTACGGTGGAATATTGTACCTGCCTGTGTCAGCTATTTTCTTATTTATAGGAACTGCTTTGTATGCTTATTATAAGATTAACAATGGTTTGCCTGAGGAACTTGTAAATGCCCCCGATAAAGTTTTTCCTCATTTCATAGTGCAAGAACTTCCACAGGGAGTTTCGGGTTTATTGATAGCTTCTATTTTTGCTGCCGGTATGAGTACGATTTCTACGAGTTTTAACAGTACCTCTACGGTTTTATTGACAGATTATTTCAATAAAAATGCTGTTGAAAAACAAAAACTATGGTTTCTATATGTAAGCACGGTTGTGATTTGCTTAATATCCATTATGATAGCACTGGTAATGATTGATGTAAAAAGTATCCTCGATGTTTGGTGGAAATATGCTTCCATCTTGAGCGGGGGAATGCTGGGTTTATTTTTGTTGGGTATTTTCTCAAACATAAAGACCAATACAAATGCCATATTAGGTCTAATTTTTGGGATTTTGGCAATTTTAATTTTGACTTTGTACCCAGTTTTATTTGAGAAAAGAGAGCCTTTAGCCCATTCTTACCTTACTACTGTTATAGGAACTTTAGTCATTTTCCTAACAGGAATTTTGATGTATTTTTTGAAAGAGAAAAAAGGTAAATGAAATGTTTGTCGACAATTAAATAGGGGAAGGAGTTTCATAAATCATATTATTAGACTATCAATAAACGCTAAATTGTT
>Ga0181568_10002362_pt1 | contig 17163 bp, 17 predicted proteins | sample 101ome_20_FD_133758 | JGI IMG/M metagenome (GOLD analysis project Ga0181568, IMG submission 133758) | Coastal salt marsh microbial communities from the Groves Creek Marsh, Skidaway Island, Georgia - 101404AT metaG (megahit assembly) | ecosystem: Environmental > Aquatic > Marine > Intertidal... | reverse complement strand
TGATCACATTCGCGGCGAGCAAAAGTGGGAGGAACATCCTTACTTTACTTATTAAACACAAATAAAAATTTACTGTACATCTGTGAGATCCTCGCCCCCTGTAGGGGTTCCCACATGTGTAACTGAAATCCGGCGTTCTCCAACGCCGTGATCAACACGTCCGAGTAACACACCGGCTCTGATTTCGGTCCGTCGTCGTAAAACGGCACACCCGCCAACTGCACGAATAGTTTTTCACCAAAATCACCGTTCCCGTGTGCCAGCTTCATCTTGAAAAAGTTCCCCTCCGCGTCCTTGTAGGGTGTCATCGACAATATGCGACGGCTGTCGGGTATCACACCTACGAGTTTACCACCCTTCTTCACACGTTTTTTGATTTCCCTGATCGTCGACTCGAACAGTTCTTTCGTCTTGAAACAGTAATGTAAACTAAAATTGTACACGACGACGTCGAACGGGCGTTTGGGTGCACCGTGAATGTCTCCGTGATAGAAATTCACCCGACGCATGTCCAAGTTCTTCGCTCGTTGACGCGCCTCCACCAACGCCGACTCTTCGGGATCGCACATGTTCAGATTCGTCACACCGACTGATTTGTATTTTGGAAGATCACCCCCGAACCCACACCCGACGTCCAACACGTGACATTCCGGTGTACACGTGGACGCGATGAGTTCGCGCTTCACCAAATTGTGATGCTTTCGAATCTCTTCCATGTTATTGTAACACAAATCCGAGCTCGGTGTTTTGAAGCGGTCGATCGAGCTTCCAATTGTACAAGTAGTAGTGAAGGGCACCCTCGCCACGAATGAACTTGCGTTCGCGAAGCTCGTCCTCGGCGAACGGTGCGTCCTGGCAGTTCAGTACGTCGAAGCCCGCGTACTTCGCGAGGATCGTCGCGTCTAGTAGGGCACCTTCGCCCACGGCGTGAAGAATCTCGGCTTGTCTGTTCGCCACACCGTTCGCGCCCCTGTACCCGACTTCGTACAGACAGACGAATTTTCCTTCTCCGACGAACACGTGCGGGAGGTTCAGGAGACGCTGAACGTAATCTTCGTCGATGTACCTGCACAGTCGAAGACTTTGCGCCTCCGCTCGCAGTATGTTCAGGATGTCTTCGGCGTCGTCTTGTGTCGCGCGGTGAAGCGGTGACGTCCCGTGCACGTCGAACATGCGCGCATTCGGTCGGTCGGTCTGGTAAAACCCTGATTTTATGAGATTCGGAATGTTCAGTAATCGATGCCACGAGTGCGTGGTCGCCACGGGCGATGGAAGTTCTTGCACGGCGGTGAAAATGCCCTGATAGATGCCTCGCAGCACCTCACGACGGGCGAGCTCTTTGATCAGCAATGGTGCCAAACGTTTACCGCGCAGTTTTTTAGAGACACACAGGAACGTCACCTCGACCGTGGACACGCGCTCGCCATCGCACATCATGTGTGAGGGACGACCGGCGATGAATCCCACGAGTTTACCACCCTTCCGCAGGGCGATGTTCCAATACGGGTCGGCGTGTAGAACCCACTCGATGAGTTCTTTGGAAAATTCCATGCTCGATTCGTCGTCTGTCAGGTAGTGCGCAGACAACAGATTTCTCAACTCATGGGTCTGACAAGTCGACCATTCGAAACCTTCGGGTAAGGGGACGGGTGAGTCGTCGGCGTCACGAGTCCGGGCATCCTTCCCCATCGGTTGCGTGTTCCAAAATTCATGACCAGAACTCATTGTGTTTATCGTGATATGTCATCATTCCTTTGACCCATGAATATTTCATGAACTCGAGTGAATTCATGAAACCATCCTGAAAAAAAGATCGACGATTTGTTAGGGAAAAAATTTGTTAAATAGTGAAGGTACCATGGATGTCATGAGACCACGTTATTAAACAATACAAATCATGTAAATCAAAACATGAGATTCATAGAGGTGTGTGCGGGTGCGGGTGGTCTCAGTCACGGGCTCTCGCTCGCCGGTCACCGAGCCGTGCTCTTGAACGATAACTGTAAGACGTGTTGCGAGACGTTGCGAAGGAATCATCATGGATGTGACGTGTTGTGCGAGGACATGATGAAACTCGACCTGACGGAGTATCGAGGTCGAATCGATCTCTTGTGTGGAGGGATTCCATGTCAGAGTTGGTCGACCGCGGGAAAACTCTTAGGACTCGAAGACGCACGAGGGAAGCTCATGTACAAGTTCAAAGAATTATTACAACAGTGTGAACCCAAGTGTTTCATGATAGAGAACGTGAAAGGGATGCTTCACCACGACAAGGGCGCATCGTTTGAAAAAATCAAAGACCTCTTAGCGTGTGACGGCAAGTACACGATACATCACAAAATTCTCAACGCGAACGATTACGGTGTAGCACAGAAACGTGAAAGATTGTTCATAGTCGGTGTCTCGAAGGAGTGCCCGTTTGAGTTTCCATCACCACTGACGCACAAACCAACTCTCGGCGAAGCCCTTGAGGGTGTACCGGACAGCCCGGGTCAGGCGTACAGCGTGGAGAAGAAGAAGATTCTCGACATGGTACCCGAGGGCGGATGTTGGATCGATTTACCCGAACAAGTGCAGAGGGACTACATGGGTAAAAGTTTCTTCTCGGGTGGTGGGAAGAGGGGCTATGCCAAGCGCTTGTCCATGAAACAGCCGAGTGTGACACTCACGTGTTCTCCCGCACAGAAACAGACGGAGCGATGTCACCCGAAAGAGACGAGACCCCTCACGACACGAGAGTACGCGCGCGTGCAATCGTTCCCGGATGAGTACGAGTTCGCCGGCAGCGTGAATGCGATTTACAAACAAATAGGCAACGCGGTTCCGGTGATGCTGGCGTACCACGTGGGAAAGAGTTTAAAGTCGTTAGACGACATGCAATAAATAAAAATGGTGATTCCAAACGACGCGACCTTGTGCAGACTCAGGCGAATTGTCATAGACAAAAACCATACCCGAACGAAACGCACGCACTCGTTGACTCGATCCATGTATGAAAACGTGTTCGGTTACACCGATGATGGATCGAGTGAAAGAATAGTGAGCATGCGATGGGGTGATTTCATAGAGGGTGCCCTCGCACATCTTCCTCATTGCACGTGGTTGTCCAAAAAGTATCGCAAAAACATCCGACAGTGTTCGTTTGATTTCGTCCACAAAGACCCGACGACGGGAAAATTTACCTTTTTCGAGGTCAAGTCGAGGGATAACACTTTGAACTCGAGTTCTAAATCCGCGACGTTTGAGAAAATCAAACACATGCGCGCTCGTGGACACGACGCGTACGTGATTTACTACGACAGTCGACCGATGAAGGGTGATGTCGAATTATCTGGCAGACAATTCTTTGAGAAATTTTTCGGATCTGCGAAATTGTTTGACGACATGAACCGTGCTATCATGGAATTAAAGAAGACGCCATAGGGTATGATACAAGCAACGAAGACATGAGCCTCCTCGACCAAGACTACGATTTGCCCCCGGGTCAACTTTTCGCCTGCATCTCCGTCGTCGGACCGGACACGCCTCAACGTTCTGACAATTTCGCGGTCAAGATCAGAGGCGTCTTCGGCACGCGCGACGAGGCGGCGAAACATGCCCAACGTATCCAAAAGTCCGACGACACCTTCGACATCTACGTCGCGGATGTCGGCAAGTGGTTGTTGCTTCCGCCACCCAAGGACATCGAAGACAGTCACTACGCGAACGAAAAGCTCGAACAAATCTTCGGCGAGTACAGGGAGAACCAGATCCAAGCGAAGAAAATGTTCGAGGAACGCAAGCGCAACATGATCGAGCGTGCGGATGGCAACTATGTCGTCCCGGGCGACGAGAACAGTGCGTTCTACACGAAGCCGGATGAACCGCCAATCAGCCACCCGTCGGACATCGTCGACAAACTCAAGGTCGAACACCCAGACTGGGAGATGCCGAAGTTGATCGCCGAAGCCGATAAGATTGTCGCCGAGGAGATCGAAGAACGCCGGAAGAAGCGAGAAGCCGCCCCGACTGAGGAAGACGCCCCGACCGAGGAAGCTGCACCGACCGAGGAAGCCGCGGAATAAATTTCATACACTATTGTAATGAGTGCAATTTCTATCATACTCAATGTTGTGACCCTACTCATAGTTTTCTACGCGATTATGATACACGGCGACGCGCTCGACATAGACAGAGGTGACAAACCAACCATGGCGAGTGATGTTATGGAAGAAAATCTAACGGATCCACTCGTCGTGGGAAGGGGGTATTTCAGGGATAGTGAAAAATTTGGAAGGATAGGTAAATTTACAGGAAATGATCTAGGGGTTCCGGAAGATAACTGGGCTGATCATCGTTTTGCCCATGAAAAATCCTAACAGAAACGCGACGAATGCCATCAGGTATGTGTTCTTGTCGAGTGACGTGATGTCGAAGGAGTTCGATTGCACAGGTGGCATTGATGGGTAAAACATCTGTGGAGGTGGTGGTTCCATGTACATCTGTGGTTGCATGTACTCGTCTATGGGAGAGCTGTCCTCTTCATGTTGATCCGGTAAAGGGGGTTCTTTGGGCACGTGAATGCTCGGATTATAATCGATGGGTTGTCCGATATCGGTCTCCATTCTTATTAATATGTACAGGCGCTAATTCTTTTAACCCCGTCTATATTTCTTTCGCCTACGTATGATCTCCTCCTCCTCTTCTTCTTCGTCTGACGAAGACGACAAGTACTCTTCTTCCGAGTCCGAATCGTCATCTTCATACGAAGCATCTTCGTCTTCGTCTTCGTCTTCGTCGTCCTCGTCGTCCACGATCAGTCCGATGATATTTCCGAATTCGTCGACGTCGTAGTCGTCGTCTTCTTCCTCGTCGTCGGAGTCGTCCAATTCGTCTTCCGTGTCGATGTCCGACGCGTCGAAGTCGTCGTCGTACTCCGAGTCCGAGAAATCATCTTCCGCGAAATCGAGATCCGGAATGTAAATTTCTTCCGGTTTCTTGATGGCGCGTCCAGATCTCGTTCTCGTGACACTCATGGTTATTCTGTCTTGTATTGGAACGTTTCGTTTAAGTACTTAGGGGCGAAACGTTTCTTCTCTCGAATAGCACTGTCCATGATTGATAATTCCGCCTTGAACCCAATGCTTGAGACGATTTCGTCTATATCTGACTCGATTCCATATTTCGTGAATTTCAGGTTACTCAGGTGATCGAGTGCTGTGTACAAATAGTACGACGCAATATTCGGTTCGTCGATGTACAGCTCGATCTTGTTCAGGTTGTCAAGAAATGCCATGAATTCCGTCGGGTCGACGCCCGAAAATTTGTGTGCTTCGAGTTTTAAATCATGAAGGTCGAGAGTCACGCGCTGACGTTGTGATGTTAAAAGATACGTTAAAAATCCGGTCGCCCCAAGGAGATAGAGCGCCATCCTACTATGTCAGAGGTTTATTTTTTCTTCAGTTTGTCAACCGTGCTCGCGAACAATCGCATCTTCTGCATGTTCCGGCAACCGCACATCTGTTGAATCATACCCGACTTGTCCACGGTGAAACTCACGCACTTTTCGTGATCCTGTGCCTTGTTTGCACAAAATTTCGAATTCGTCGCGATCAACACCCGACCGGCTTTCTTGCACACCTCGACGATCTTCGTGTCCTCGTGTCCCGAAAAATATTTCCGAATGAACGTCTCCAACTCGGGTTTGACGTCCGAAAAATTCGACGGTGGCGGCGGTCGCTTCCTCTTCTGCTGCCGTTGTCGCGGCTCGTCCGAGAACAACGCCTTCTTCACCTCGGACGTGAGTTTGTATTCCTTCCCCGTGAAATCCTTACAGAATCCAAACTGACGACCCACCAGAGTCTCGCATCGACAGAAACACTTTTGCATGACGTGTTCGTCGGTCACTAAAAACCACACGTGATTCCCCCCGTGGTCTCGACCCGTGTTTTCACAGTACCGACTCGTCGTCGCCACGATGAGATTACCGTTGGTCTGTTTGTACGCCTTCGTCAGACGCGCGCTCACCTGCCCCTCCATGTATTTTTGCACGAACGCCTCGAGTTCGGCGATCGCCACGTCGTCCGTGAATTCATCCTTCGTCTCGTGTCTCGTGAACGCGCCTTCCTTGAACGCCGTGTTGGGCGGTTGCACGTTCGCGTGCGTCGTCGCGCTCGAGCGCACAGCGGACATCTCGAGTATTTTGGGATCCGGTGCTTGGTCGATTCTCTGAAGCATGGACAGCGGACCGTGTCTGTATATGTACACGGGTAAGTACGCCACCTGGTCGGCTCGACCCTCGTTCGAACACGTCTCACACCCTTTCCCTCCGCAGTGTTCACACCTCGCGCGCTTCAGACTCCACGGCATGCGAAACCCACTCCCTTTGCTCCCACGCGAGACGTCACCGTACACGGACGAGTCCACGACGTCGCTCCACTCCACGCTCGGTTTCGCCGTGTACAGGGCGACGAGAATGTGTTGTCGAAGCGCGATCGCCGACCGTTGATCCACGACGAACTCGTGAAAGTTGATGTGAATGCCAGTCTTGATTTTGTTCCCAGCCTTCTTCGGTGGGGCGAGGGACACGAGGGCGTCCCTGCCCCCGTGTGCCTTCACTTTGTTGCAAATCACCTTGACTATGGACTCCACCTCGGGAAGATCCAAACACTCGGCACTCTTGTAATCGAGATCGACGAAAAAGTTGTACAGCTCGGACTTTTGTTCGACCACGTACAGTTTCTCACCGGACGTCACCGCGTCGCAGTATACCTGATAGAACTCTTTCAATCTGTCGTTGGGTATGCTCAGTTTTCCCCCATTCATCAGCACGTGCGACAGATTGGAAGCGTTGTTGAATCTGTTTTCATGACACCATCGTTTGAACATCCTTAGTCTTGGTTTCTACGAATCCCTCTAAGTCTGTCGAAGAAAGACGGCGGCTCCTGTTCCTCCTCTTCCTCTTCCTCCTCGGGCGGTTCCGCCTGTTTGATCTCCTTCTTCAACACGAGCAGTTCGTACACGGTGCTGTCCTTGACCTCGTCGACGTACGCGTCCGCCTGCGTCTCAGAGTGCCCTTTGTCGAGCATGGTCTCCCTGATTTGGTTGAGAATGAACTTCTTACTCTTCATTTTACATAATTAAAGGTTTTTCTAAATTGCGAACTTACCGCAGAATAGAATTCGGGGTTTTTTAAAATGTGATCCACCTGCATCTTCCACTGTTTGCGTTTGTTAAAATCCTCGAGCGTGTCCCACGACAGAAAATCGTTTTCGTCGTACACGCGTTTTATGGGGAGCTTGTTGTGTTTGCGAAGCTGCATTTTCGCCTTCTCTTCCAAGAACTTTCGTACCATCGCCTGGCGCTGGGCGTTGTTCACGTCGACGAAGAAGACGTAGACCGCGTACACCAGATCGACACCCTCCTCTTTGTCTTTGACCGTGAACGAAAATTCCGTGTAGCACCCGCTTCTCAAATTCATGCATCCGCGAGTCTCTTCCTCCAATTCCCTGAGTGCGCACCGAAGCGGTGAGGTGATCTCCCGCTTCCTGCATCCACCGGTCACGAATATCCATTCGTGCCATCGGCGATCGCGAACGGTAAGAAATCGTGGTTTCTTATCGTCCGTTTCGAACGTAACTGGTATTGCAATAGCTTTGTGTTTCTTCATGATTGATGATTTTCATCTACCATGAGTGACTTTATTTTTCTTCGGTAATCTCGTTCGATTTTTCGTCGATTTGCGGCGCGGCATCCTCGACGACGGTGACATCTTCCTTTCGCGGCTGCGACGGAGGAGGCGGTGGCACCGGCATGCCGTACGGTCTCGGTTGAGGCGGTGGCGTGAGCATGTGCATCATCTTGGTCTGAACCATTTTCAATCCGTCGACGTCTTCCTTCGCCTGCTTCATCTCCCTGAAAAGGTAGACGCACGCCGCGATGGCGACGATGGCGGCGATCGTGGTCAACAATTGTCTGTCCATTTGCATCATGGTTTATTATTTGTGTTACCACACATCCTTTTAAGCCGAGTGAATCGCACCCATTCTGGAATTACTTTTCGGGCAATCGTACACGGGTTCTCCAAAGTTCCTCGCCTGGAAATGTGGATGTTTACACTGGACGTCCGACGGCGTGGGGCTTCCCGCCTGTTGTGCGTTCACCGGGGAGAGCGGACCCATGATGTATTTCTCGAGCGTGCGACTCTTCGGGTCGTACGTGATGACGAACAGGACTGCGAGAATGATGGCGATGGTATACAGTCTCATATTACATAAAGCGTAGAATTTAGTTCGCGAACGCCAAGGAACCCATGCCGTTCTTGATGATGAACAGGTTGAATCCGAGCGCGTACAAGTTTTGTTGGCTCGTCTGGGTCTCGGAGATCAAGCGAGCGCTGTCGAGTCGAGAGAAGTTGACGGAACCAGTGCTGATGTGTCCCTTGGACGTGTCCAAACACAAAGGAATGATGATCACGTTGTCTTGCAAACTCGCACGTTGCGCGTAGGGGCAGTGGAAATACGCCGCCACCTGTGTGAAATGCGGCTGTGCCAGGCGGAAATCGCCGACGTCGATGCCGTTCATCTGGAGCTTCAATCTGTTCTGGATGTGCGCGAGAGCGACCGCACCGCCCGTGTTTCGGACGGAACAGATAGCCTTGATTGGGTGGTTAAAATTCAGCTCGTGAACTTTAGCGTTGGTCGGCAACGACTTTTGGACGGTCGTGACCAAGTATTGCAACGGCTGGCTCGCGAAATATTCTCGCTCGGCACCGTCCAAGTAAATGTAGTTCGCCCAAACCTCCCACTTGTCGCCAACCTCGGCACCCCAGTGGATTCTGATCTCGACGTCCATGTACTGCAACGCCACCAACGGAAGCGCCTGGGCGTACGAGTTGAACCAGAATTTGAGCGGGTAGAACTGCGCGTTCGTGGCGCCGCCGAAGACGTCACCCGTGACGGATTGCACTTGGTTGGACGCCATGACGGTCGGTGCCAAACGCTGCGTGAAGATGGCGTCTTGTTCGTCGACGACCTGCCCGCCGATGACCAGTTGCACCTTATCGATGACCGTGCTCCAATCGCTGATCGACGTGTTCGCCTGAGTCCCGTTCGTGAGCGGCGTAAGGTAGACATACGACAAAAGATCGCCTCTTCGCTCAAATCGAACAGTCGACATGGAATTCGCCTTCACCTGCCCCTGGATAGTTTGGCGCTCCACCGTCTGTGCGAAATTCGTGTGCGTCTTGAACGCAGAGCGAAAGTAGCTCACGGACGCATTGCCCGTGATTGCCTTGTCTTGGGCACCGATCGCCAACAACTGGGTGATACCGGCACTCATCGTTTATAGTACTACCATGCGAGATTATTTTTAACCCATGAGGGTGCATCTCAAAAGTGCGGCGTAGAATACCGCGTTGTGTCGAGTCGTGATCATGCCCTGTGCCGATAGGTATCGAATCTCATACGGCAACTCGGTGGCTTCTGGGTCGTCGTCGTATATGTGCTGTCCGTCTGCGTCCAACACGTCCACCATCTCCTCTTTCGTCTCCACAGTCGTGTTGGTGATCAACGGATCCTTCGACACCCACTCCTCCATGCGCTTGTACACCCGACGAATCTTCAAGACATATTTCGTCTTCTCCTCGGAGTCCTCCATCGCTTCCCACTCCTCGACGGTCTTTTCGGTCACTTCGGGTTTGGCTTGGTGTTCTCTGTAGTCCTCGCGCTCATCTTCTGACATCATATCATACGCCTCCTGTGTCGCGGTCTGCTGTTCCGTGCGCACGTATTTTGAATCGTCCACGGGTCGGTACGCCTCGCGCGCCTCAGGCGACAACGCATCGTACGTCTCCTTACTGATCTCGTACGAGAGCCTCTTGATGTAGAAGACATCCGACCACTCCTCGTCGTCGTCTTTTTTGATATCGGTTTTGGGTCGGTACTCGTACTCCGTCTTCGCGTAATAATCCTCCAAGTACGTCTTACGTTTCGTCTCCGGCATCGTGTCGTACTCCTCCTTCGTGGAAGGGTACCATCGACGCTTGATGTAATAGGTGACGTCCCTGAGCTCGCGACGGATCGTCTTCTTCGGACGAGCGACTGGCACGGTGAAATCACATCCCTGTGCAAGCTTCGCCACCGTGCTCGAACGCACGAGATCGTCACTCTGCGTCCACGCGTAGCCGTGCACGTTGGACGTACACAAAAGATCCCCGCTCTCGACGCTCGCACCCTCCCGCATGAGCACCCATACCTTCGCATCACCACCGCGCGCGATGAGCGTCTCCGAATCCTCCGTGTACACGTTCGATCCGGTGATAACGCCGTACCACGCCTTACACGCGACTCGACTCGACAGTTCGACCAACGGTTTGCCACTCTTCGGACTGAACCCGTCGTCGCGCGCGCACACGATCAATCCGCGATGGTCGAGGACGTTAGAGAACGCCACGTCGGTCACTCGGGTCTTCACCGCGTCCTTCTCGGCGACGATCTCCTTGATGGAATTGATCATGACCGGGATCATTCCTTCGTAATCGAGTGATGCGATTTGTGACCCCCAATCGTCGTAGGGTGGATCGATCTGAATGTTTTCGTCGCGCACGGGTTTCTCGGGCGACGGATCGGCGTCGTAATGCAATTTCACGAGATGACGCAACTCCGGTGCGTCGTAATACACGTCCTGGGCGATCAACCCGAACTCCTCGCGATATTTCACCTTTGTCGTCAGCTCCAACTTATCTCGTTTCCAGTAGTGTTGGGGATTGAGTTTGAGCAACGTCTCCGTGCCCAAGTGGAGTGGTTTCTCGAAATCCTTGGCGCGATCGTCGGATGTGGCGGTGAACGTGTATGCGGTGCAGGTACCCGTCATGCTAAGATCACCCGCCCGTGCGTTATGCACCATGCGCACCGTACCACCGTAATCCTTCCACGCAAGTCCCCACCACACCAGGAAGACGCTGTTGTAGAGTGAATAAGACGCATTGTCACCAGTCCCTTCATGCCACGAATTTCCTCCGTACGTACCCCGAACACTGTACGAGTACGCATACACGGATCCATTTCCACTGCCGATGGTGCAGGTGTAGTTGGTGTTGATGTCACCACCGAGTCCGATAAATCCGTCTCGGAGATGGATTCCGGTGATATTGTATCCACCCTGCGAAGCTTCGGAAGTATTAGTGTGTGTGTAGATTTTCAACGAAGATTTATAATCGACTGCCCAGTTGTTGTAGCTTTCAAACAACGAGCAATAATCGACATACGACACGCTCCACGGGTGTCCTAAACGAAAGTAACTGTACGTGTCGTTGCTGTCCCGCGTCCCGGACACCGTGAATGCGTACCCATTATCCTCGACGTGAAGTTTGGACAGGGGAGTGGCGTAATTGTATTTACGCATGCTCACCTTCCCGTTCGTGCTACACGCCATGGCACATTCTGAGAAAGCACCGCCGTATACACCGTAATCGTGCGTCTTGAACAACAATCGCTGGGAATAATTGCCAGTCGATCCGATATCGGATGTAGATAGGTTTTGGATCATCATTCCAGAGGTGATAAACGGTCCATTAGCGTACTCATTCGAGAACGCATATATTTTACCAACAAATTGATGATTTGATTGAACGGTGTGGTCGGGAAACCAGTACCCGTTGCCTTGCGAAAAGACGTCTTTGGTCGTATGTAATCCCCCGAGTGTGTAATCACAACTAGTTGCGTACGAAGAATTGAAAGGGTCTTGCGTCCCGATCCCGACCGAACCATTCCTGTCGAGGTGCATCGCGACTTTGAGATTGTCTGGTGATGTGGCGCCAGTGGCTCCAGTTTCGATGGACACGCCGTAGGGATTATTGTACCCATTGAACCGTATTCCGCCTTGTGTAGTCACATCGACGACGCTCGATATTTTTTGTGACCACCCGAACCACCCCGCTTGACTCGAATCTTCGTACACTTGTGTGAAGGTAAGCTTTGCATTGTTCCCCGTCCCCTGTGAGGATACAACTCGACCAATCGTACCCATGGTCTCAGTCGCCGTTATGGCGGTTGTACTGAAAAAATCGGCATACTTTGCGTAGACATCCTTCCAGCGGTATGTGGCACTCCCTAAATTCATGCGATACGCCGTGTCGATTGATCCATCATAGAGCGGTAATATTTGACCACCCGACACGTGCATGCCCCCGGCGTACCGAACATTGTTAACAGTGTACGTGCGTTCGATGTTCCCGTCACCCTGCACGCACGTGTTCGAAGAGATGCCGGAGCGCGAATACACCATCAATTCCCCATCATTCCTGGTGGACTGTTTCGTCACGACGGAGTTTTCGCAAAACGTTTGCACGGTGGTATCACTAAAACTTCCGAGTTGTATATATGTCGTGTTCGCGGCTTGCGTCGTCGGTCCGCACTCGAGAAAGCAATAGATAAAGTTTCCATTTGTATCGCTCGTGTCGTTCGCGCGAATATGCAATTGTCCCGCTGTATTAATATAGTAGTTGGCGTTGTCGTCAGACCCCGTCCGCGCACCCAACCGAATGTTCCCACCGACGTGTAACGCCTCATCGGGTCGATCCATGTTTATCCCTAATTTCGGACCATCCTGTACGAGCGAATTCGCGCTCCCACCCGAATCGGTATCGTGAAAGACAGTGTACGTACCACTCGTCGTCGGTGCGGTCGTGGTCCAGTCGGGTGTTGGATTGAACCCGAGTCCGGCAGCCTCCGCGGCAGAATTCTCCGACGTCGAACCCTTGATCATGACGCGGCTAAAGGAGTCGGCGTAGATGTAAATGTCGAGGTTGTGGTTGACCGTGTCTTTGTACATGATGAGACGAGCGACGTTTGGGCTCGGATCACGTCCCCGGATGTTCACGTAACTGATGTAGTAATCGTCGGGGTTGTTGGCGGCGCCCCACACGTAGAAATCGATCGTCATCGACCAACCGTTGACGCGTTGAATCGTCACGGAGGCTTGAATGAACGTCCAATACGATGTACCATCCGCTTTGAGACGTCCGATGCGCCACCATCGATCGGACCCGTTGTCGTTGAATTCAGACACCGTGAATTGATACGGAGCATCTCCAGCAAGACTCGGACTATACACCGTGTGTATGCCTTTGGTACTGAGCTTGTCCGTCCATAAATGTTTGGCGACACCCAACCCACCCGCGACGGTCAACGCCCCCGTGGTGGTGCTGGTGCTTTCGGTCGTGTCCGAGATCGCGAGCGTCGTCGCGTTGACGTTCAAGAGCTTCGTCGATCCGTAGACCTCGAACCGATGCGTCGTCGGCGCGTACGTCCCGATGCCGACGTTCCCGTTCGTGTACGACAGGTGTCCCAATTTGCTTTGTGACCAGTACGAGCCGTTCATGAATTTGATCGCCCGGAGTTTCCGACTCGTCCCCGAATTCGTGGCGAATCGCAGGTACTGTCCGGTGGTTGGATTTTCGTACACGGCGGCGCGTTCGCTGTCGTCGAACACTAATTTGAGCGCGCCGTCCACGGACACCGTCCAGACGTTTCGATCGTACACGACGGAAATTCGTTGCCACGTGGCGGTCGTGAGACCCGAGGACGTCCCCTGAGCGATCTGGGTGCCGTCGTATTTCAGGGTGATTGTGTTGTACTGCCAATCCAAAATGAGTTCGTACCCATCGTTCCCGTACGACGTCGTGCTCTCCGTGTAGGTTTGCAAAAAGACGTTCCCCGTGGCACTGTCAGCGCTGTACACCTCGAATTCGCCGACGAAAAAGTTGGGAAGCTTGATCGCTTTGTACATGAAATTGTTCCCGCTGGCGTAGCGAAGATCGATTTCGGTCGGGGACGTCGATCGACTGACGCCCGCGCCGAGCGTGAAGGGTGGGGTCGCGATGTCCGTGCCCATGTCGTCGTAGACGAGGACGGAGTTCGCGCGTAAAACGTTTGTCACGGTGTCTACTCCCTGTAAACCGACCACGTCGAGTGTGCCGACTCGTAGAATCGCATTCGATATGTCGAGATATCCGACGTTGTCGCTGCTGAGGGACATGGGAATACTATTATTGGTTACTAAAATTTTCTACTCAGATATCTTCCGTGTAGTTCGTAAGATCTTCCTTGAGTTTGTTGTACAGGACGGTGTACACGTTCTCCGTGATCGGGGTTTCGCTGATGATTTGCACGCGTTTGAGACCGATCTTGCTTCGACCTTCATCGCGTGCGGTCTTGGACACCCAAATGTTGAAGTGTGTTTCGATGGCATATTTTTGCGCCGGCACTTCCTCTTCTATTGGCGTCGGCATGACCGGCGGTCTGACGATTTGAATCTGCGAGTCACCGAGACTGATGTAATGCGACGGCACTTCGAATCCAGCGTGAGTCATGTAAGGTTCGTTCACCGTGACGCCCATAGTGTTATATTACTAAGAGTTAAAAAAATGTATCGAAGTTTCAGCAGATGAAGATTTTGTTTTTGTGTACGCATCCTGGACAAGGGACTGGGTACGGGCGCGTCGCGAACAAGATCACCAATTATTTGGCGGATCAGCCTGGAGTCGAGGTCGTGTTCTATGCGTTTCAGAATTACCGCGGACAAGTCATCGAGGATAGGTTCATAGATCCTCGCATCAAGATCTACGATGCGTTCGAGATCGACCCGGAATCCCCGAAGGGTTTCGGGGACAAGGGCATTTTGCCGTGTGCGGAAAAAGAAAAACCGGACGTGTTGTTCTTGTATAACGATCTCATGGTGACGACCGCGATTCTCGACATATTACCCGACATACCAGCGTGGGTGTACCTAGACCTGGTGTACCCGTGGGAACGTCCGAGCGTCATGCTGAGACTTAGAGAAAATAAGAACGTGAAGAGACTGTGGACATTTTTGGAGTGTTGGCGCGAACACCTCGTGAACGATTACGGGTTCGACAAGGAGATGGTTCGCGTCATGAAGCACGGTGTCGATTTCGAGCGATTCAGAGACATCGACCATGACGTCGCGAAGAATTTGTGTGGATTCAAAGTGGACGATTTCGTCGTGCTGAACATGAACAGAAATTCCTACCGCAAAGGGTACGACATCACGATCCGGGCGTTTTTGAAATTTTTGGCGATGAACGATTTCAATCCTCGTCTGAAGCTGTATTTGGGATGCTTGGGCACGTCGGATGATGGATACGACATCGATGAACTCATCACGACGGAATGTTTGCGACAACGACTGGACGTATCCGTGGTCACGAAACACATCTTCACGTCCCCGAAGCCATTGCTCATGTCCGACGAAACGGTGAACTTGTTATACAACGCCGCGGACGTTGGTTTGAATACGTGCTGCGGCGAAGGATTTGGACTGACGAACGTCGAACATGGGTATTTCAATCGACATCAAATCGTGAGCGGGGTTCCCGCGCTGAGAGAAACGTTGGGTGATTTCGCGACGATGATAGAACCCATCGGCACCAAACACATGAGCAATTTCGACAAACACAACGGCGTCGTCATGGTGTTCGAGGCGATGGATTTCGCGATGGCGCTTCACGAGTGCTTTCACAAGAAAATTCCTAAACCCGACCGACTTCGAGAACACGTCGTGAAACATTACAACTGGGAGACTATCCTATCAGAAGAGCTTACACTTGATGAGCGCGGCGACGTGGACGGCACCCTCGGAGGTGGGGAGGACGCCACCCTCGGCGTCTAAGTATCGCACGGGATATTCCGGTTCAGTCTCGTCCGTGTCCTCGTACACCAGATTTCCGTGCTCGTCGCGCTCTTCCACGTTCATTTGCTTCGTGACCGCCTCGTAGCCCTCGTTCGGGGTCAACATCTCGCTCCGCATGATTCTGTAATACTCAGTGACATCCTCCGACTGACACTTTGCCTTCGCATCCGCCGTCATCGCGTCGTATTCCTCTTGTGTGTAGAACTTGCCTCCATCGCCTGTGTATCGCACGTACTGCCGGATCTCCCGATTTTCGTCAGGGTACGTCTCATATTCCTCGTCACCACATCGCTCTTTCCATGTGAACACGTACACCGTCGTGTTCACGAGCGTTCGACGGAGGCGCTTGATCGGGATCTGTGCAGGCGCGAAATCACACGGACGAAGCACCTTCGCGAACGTCGCGTTCGTCACTTGGACATCACCTTGCTTTTGTGCGTATCCGGGGACGCCCGATGTCGTCACCAAATCGCCCGACGCGAGATTGCCCGTGGAGTTCAACACCCACACGCGCGCGGTTCCACTGGTGACGACGTCGCCGCTGTCACCCAACACCACCCCGAAGCACGAGGAATCGCCGACCGTCGACGACAAATGATTACCCGTCTCGTCCGCGCACACGATGAGTCCGTCCTGACTCACCGCCGTCAGCGGCGTCTTCTCTCGATTCGCCGCGATCTCCTGGATTGACTGCACGATGTAGGGTATGAGCTGAATGTAATCCAACTTTGCGGGTTGATCACCCCAGTTGGAATAATCCGGATCGATCGCCGGGTCCTTGCTCGACGTGATGTGTTCTTGGAGATTCGTCGCCGTCGGTGGCACCTCCACCAAATGTCGCAACTCGGGTATGTCGTAGAAGACCTCCTGCGCGATGAGACCCGCCTCGTATTTCCGACGCTGCAGCGCGGCGTCAAAGTCGTGGGATAGGTACACCCGTTTGTCGTACGTCTGTGGACGAAGCTTCATGAGCGTGTCCGTCGCGTTCGTGATGAACTTTTCGTTAAACTTGAGACGATCGTCGGACGTCGGCGTCGACGACGACATCGTCACCTCCCCGCTTCCACCGTACGTACCGTCGTACGCCGAACCATTGTACTGCAAGTAATACGTTTCCGTGTTGTACCGGATCGGCGTGATGTAGCATCGATACGTGCCCGCACTGTCGACAACACCCCCCGTAGCGTTAATGATGGTCGTGTGATGATGTGCGTGATTAAATCCGGCGGATCGACCGATACAGATGCTATGACCGTCGGCACCACTAGTCGTAGTCACCGCATACCCAGCGTTGTCGCCGACGTTCACGTTAAAGTGTCCGTCGTTGGAATGTCCCGCGTTGGCACCGATGTTTACGGAGTATCGACCCGCTGCTGCAGATCCCGCGTTTCTCGCACCGTAACCGCCGTTGTGTCCGATGTTCACGCTAAACGATCCCGCGTACGAAAATCCACCGGCATCGCCTATGCTTAT
>Ga0181568_10002356_pt1 | contig 17177 bp, 13 predicted proteins | sample 101ome_20_FD_133758 | JGI IMG/M metagenome (GOLD analysis project Ga0181568, IMG submission 133758) | Coastal salt marsh microbial communities from the Groves Creek Marsh, Skidaway Island, Georgia - 101404AT metaG (megahit assembly) | ecosystem: Environmental > Aquatic > Marine > Intertidal... | reverse complement strand
CGGCGCGGGGGCATCTCGATCGAGCGATCGAGCGTCGGCGTCGAACGCGCGCGCGTGTGAGGATGGATGGATGAATGAACGGGTGAAGGCGTGCGCGGCCGAGACGCATTTCGGGGCGAATCGTCACTCGACGACGCCATGGCGCCGATGACGCGCGCCGGGTGTTGCGCCGCGGCACCGCGCGCGGATGAACATCAGAATCCATCGGGCGCGCGCGCGGAGACGTCGGATGACGGGGATGGGGACGAGCGCGCGCTCACGAGAAAGTTTACTCGATTGGGCACAAAGTTGAAATCGGCACCCGTCGTGTTGACGTCGACGCGAACGCGCGGGAACGGCGGCGAGGCGTCGAATGAGGACGCACACGGTAGTACCGCGTCGACGAAGCGCTCGTCGGCGAGCGCGAGATGGCGCTCGGCGAAGACGAAGGTGCGCGTGATTCGCAGGATGACGACGACGACGAGCGAGCGGTTGGCGGCGCTGTTAAAGGAGAAGATTGAATTCGAGCTCGCGAGCGAGAGCGAGCGAAAAGCGCGAGTGGAGAGCGATAAGGGAGCGTTAGATTCGAGGTTGGCGCGTTTGGGAATGCGTCGGGTGGCGATGGATGGGGATGGGAACTGTCAGTTTCGATCCTTGGCGCACAACATCTTCAAGGATCAAGAGCGACACGCGGAGGTGCGAGCGTTGGCGACAGCGCACATCGAGGAGAGAAAAGAAGATTTTCAGATTTACTTTGAAGACACGCGCGCTTTTAAACGTTGGCTGGTGGGGATGAAGCGCGATCGCACCTGGGGGGACGAGCTCACGCTGCGAGCGGCGGTTGACGCGCTCGGCATGCGCGTCCACGTCGTGCAGTCGACGGCACAAAATTGGTATCTGCTCTACGAACCGGAGGAACAGAAGACGAAACGATCGGCGTTCATCAGTTACGTCTCTCCCGTGCATTACGACGCTCTTGCCGAAAGGTGATTGGCGCTATGTATATTTTGGTAATTAACACGACGAGCCGACGAGCTGCTGTACAGGGGTATGTATACAGTATTGTAAGAAGAAATCAATCTTCGAATAAACTATCGCCGAGAGAGTGAATCACCGTCGCGAGCGCCTTATTGTGGGCGCTCTTTGCGCTGACACGCGACGCGTACGCCTCAGCCTTGGCCGCCGCCGCTCGCGCGCGATTCATTTCAAACACGGCTTGTTCTTTGATGTTCTCTTCGTATTTGAGCGCCGCGACGAGATCTCTCTCGCGAATATCCTTCGCATCCAATCTGGCGCGCAAATCTGCGACGCCCGGCGCGCTCTCTTCGGCGATAAGGCGCAACTTTTCAATCTCACCTTCCTGCGCGATGGCTCTCGCGGCGGCGTCCGAGAGCTTACGCTCGAGCGCCAATCGCGTCTCCTCCGCGCGCTCGAGCTCATCCTCCAAATCACGCATCCTCCCCGTCGCATCAGACGTCACGGCGGCGTTGAACGCGTCGATCTCTCGCTCGGCTTCGGCGACGCGCGCGTTGACACTCGTCGCGTACGCCTCTGCGCTCTCGCACCGTCTCCGTAAATCTTCCAATTCAACTTTCCCCTTGCCTGACTCCGCGCGCGCCGACGCCAATTCATCCATCAACTGTCGCTCTCGACTGCGCCATTCCTCCTCCGTGCGCGTCGTCGCCGCCGCGTGCCTCTTCGAACTCTCTCTCAACGCGTTTCTCTCCTCTCGAACGCGCGCCAAGTCTCCGCGCAAACGCTCCGCCGTCCCCTTCGCCTCGTCACGCTCGCTCTTCGCGCGCCCGAGTTCAGACTCTACCTCTTTCAATCTCGCCTCCGAGTCCTCTCTCGCCCGCGTCGACGCCTCGAGCGCGCGTCTCGCGTCCTCCGCGTCTCTTCTCTCTCTTCTCGCCTCCTCTCTCGCCTCCTTCGCCTCGTCCTCGAGTCTCGTCGCGCGTTCGCCCATCACTCGAAGCACCTCCTCGAGCGTGCGACGCTTGGCGAGGAGTTCTCGCACGCGCGCGCTCTCGCGCGCGTCATCATCCGAATCGTCCGAGGGCGCGCCCGCGAAGAGCACGTCGTTCGTGAGTTCACCCATCAAACCGACCATGTCTGACGCGCGCGGGACGACGCGGGCGCGCCCAGCCGGTCGCTCGAGCGCGCGCGCTGGCGTGCGCGTCTCGCGCGCCGAGCGAGGTGCGCGCTTCGCGCCGCGCGCCGTCGTGTGCGAACGCGATTGATTCGAACGAACGAATGCACTTTTGATTTTGAGCAAACAGACGGCGTTTGGGCGAGACGGCAGAGCCACGCACGACGACGTCGCGCGAAGAACGAACGCGCGAAGAACGAACGCGCACGCGATGTCTCAGACGATGCGGGCGATGCACGCGCGCGCGGCGCCCGCGCGCGTCCTCCGCGCGCAGCGAGCTCGACGGGTCGCGAGCGGGCGAGGGACCGCGTCGGCGCCGACGCGGTGCGCGATCACGGCCCAGCGCGCAGGCACGCCGGGGCAGGGGCAGACGCAACACACGATGGTGATGAAGTTTGGCGGTTCTTCGGTGGCGGACGCGACGCGCATGCGCGAGGTCGCGTCGATCATTCTGTCCTTTCCCGAACACATGCCGGTGGTGGTTTTGAGCGCCATGGGGAAGACGACGAATAACTTACTCCTGGCGGGCGAATTGGCGATGGACTGCGAAGGTATCGAGGAGGTGGAGGCATTAGAACCCATTCGAGTGATTCGCGCGCTGCATGAGGACACGATGGCGGAACTGGGGACGGACGAGGCGACGGCGAGCGAGGTTCGGCGGCTCTTGAAAAAGTTGGAACAAGTGTGCACGGGAATCGCGCTCATGCAAGAAGTGACGCCGCGAACGCGCGCGTTGTTGGTGAGTTTCGGTGAACGAATGAGCACGCGGATCTTCGCGTCGTTTTTGCGCTCGAACGGAGTGAACGGGGAGCAGGTGGATACCGTTGACGACATGTTCGTGACCACGGATGAGTTTGAGAACGGTACCATTTTGGACGACACGTACGAGAAGACCAAGGCGCGTTTAACGCTTCCCGCGGGTGCGGAGCCGACCGTTCGCGTCGTCACCGGATTTTTGGGACGCGGTGTGGAGACGGGCGCCATCTGCACGCTCGGTCGTGGAGGGAGCGACTTGACGGCTACCGTCATCGGTAAAGCCCTTGGTTTGAGGGAGGTGCAAGTGTGGAAAGACGTCGACGGCGTTCTCTCGGCGGACCCGCGCTTGGTGAATTCAACCATCCCGATGCCTTTCCTTAGTTTTCAAGAAGCGACGGAGTTGGCGTACTTCGGCGCGCAAGTTTTGCATCCGCACTCGATGCGTCCGGCGATGGATTCAACCGACTTGAGCGTGCGCGTGAAGAATTCGTACAACATCAGCGCACCGGGGACCGTCATCGGTCACTCGCGCGGTACGGAACTTCACAAAGACTGGCTCCTCACGTCCATCGTGCAGAAGAAGGACGTCACGATGCTCGACATCACGTCGACGCGGATGCTCGGACAGTTTGGCTTTTTGTCGAAGGTGTTCACGGTCATGGCGGCGAACAAGATATCCGTCGACGTCGTCGCCACATCGGAGGTGAGCGTCTCGTTGACCCTTGATCCGTCCAAATTGTGGAGCAGAGACCTGCAGCAGGCGGAGCTCGAAAAGCTGGTGGAGGATTTTGAAAAGGAAGGCATCGCCCACGTGGACGTGAGCAGCGGTTACTCCATCATATCTCTCATCGGTAACGTTGAGCGCAACAATGAAATCATGGAGCGCTCTTTTCATGCACTTCGCGCGGCTGATATTAAAGTGAGCATGGTCTCCCAAGGAGCCTCGAAGACTAATATTTCTCTGTTGGTGAATCGAACGCAAGGCGATGACGCGGTTCGAGCGATTCACGCGGAGTTCTTTGAATGAATTTGAGTTATCGCGTCTCTATCATTACCAATATGGTAGACATCTAATAATTTCCGATAGCTATCGACGTGTAATCAAAACTACGTTTCTACTTGCCGATCGCCTTCTTGAGCACCGACTCTTTGAGGGTGACAATGCGATTGAGCACGGGAGCGTCCACCGTGCTGTCCTTGTCAAACGCAAAGAATCCGAGACGTTGCAACTGGACCTGCGTCTCGAGAGGTTTACCAGCGAACTCCATTAGCGCTGGTTCCATAAGAGCGTTCTTGTGCGTGATCAGAGAGTTAGGGTTGAGCTGCGTCAACCAATCCACGCTACCGTCGTCCTCGCCTTCTTCCTCGGCGTCGTCCCCGTTCACATCCGCGGGCTTCGACGCGTCGGCTTCAGTCGCGACGCTCGCGTCTGCCTTGCCCGGAATCTCGACCGAAAAGAGCTTGTCGTACAGGCGGCACTCGCACTTGACAAAGTCCGGCGTCGCCCAGTGAAGAATACCCTTGGGAGGCTTTTGAGAGCGAGACTCCATGTCGATGGTGACGTTGATTTCCTCGATCGAACCATCCGTACCCGTCTTGTAATCCGTGCACGTGACGTTGTAGCCGAATTGCAATCGAACCGTCTTACCCGGCGCCATCCCGAAGTAGTCGTTGACATCCTCGGTCTTGAAATCGGCGCGCTCGATGAATATGGTGGACGTCAAGTTGATGCGGCGCATGCCCCGCTCCGGGAACGACGGGTGCACCGGCGCCTCGCAGATCACCTCCCCACCCGGATGGTTCGTAATGTTCACCTTGACCGGATCCACGACGGCGAAATACCGCGATGCGCTATCCTTCAACTCTTCCCGCATCACTTGTTCGAGGCGTCCGAGGTGTTGCGTGTTGTCGTTGCGAGTCACGCCGAGCGACGCGCAAAAGGCGTTGATGGCGGTGGGCGTGTAACCTCTTCTGCGCAAACCCTCGAGAGTCAACAAACGCGGATCGTCCCAACCGTTGACGTATCCCTTGGTCACCAGCAAGTTTAACTTGCGCTTACTCATCACGTTGTACGTGATGTTGCAGCGAGAGAATTCCCAAGTGACGGGCTTGTACGTGTCAAGAGCGTCCAGAAGCCAATAGTAGGACCCGTTCGGCGCCTGTCTAGATTCAAACTCGAGCGTGCAGAGCGAGTGCGTAATGTTTTCTAAGCTATCCACTAAGCAGTGCGTGTAGTCGTACGTCGGGTAAATGCACCACTTGTCGCCAGTGTGCGGGTGGCTGGCAAACTTGATGCGGTAAGCGGCTAAATCCCACATACTCGGGATATCGCTGCGTAAATCACCCTTCATGCGCAGACAACACTCGCCCTCCTTGAATTCACCCTTCCTCATCTTTTCGAACAACGTAAGGTTCTCCTCGACGCTGGTGTTTCTCCAAGGGCTCTCCGCGCCTTCTGGAAGCGGCGTCTCGTAACGCGGAAGGTTACCGTCCACGCACGTCTTTTGGAACGTTTGCAAAAGCTTGCGCGAGTTGAACGTTTGCTCCTTATTTTGAAAGCAGACGTACGCGTTACCAGATTTGATTAACTGCAGCGCGTACTCGTAAAGCTGATCAAAGTAATCGCTCGAGTACGTCGTCTCCACCGGTTCGTGTCCCAACCATTTCACCGAACCGATGATGCTGTCAATGTATTCTTGCTTCTCCGCCTCCGGATTCGTGTCATCAAAGCGAAGAATCGTCGTACCACCGAATTGCTTTGCCACACCGAAATCGAAATACATCGCCTTGGCGTGTCCGATGTGCAAATACCCGTTCGGCTCTGGCGGAAATCGCGTTCGCCACTTTCCGCCCGTCGCCGCCAAGTGCGCCTTCATCGCCTCCGCTGAGTTCACCGCGTAATTCTTCGCCCCGGGCGGCAAGTTGTCCTTCGATTTCGCCGTCACGTGCCCCTCCGATCCCGGCGTCGGCAAATGCGTCGCCTCGAGCGCGGACTTTTCAACCTTCGCCGCCTCTTCCTTGCTCGCCTTTTCGCCGCTCTCCTTGGCCGCTTTCGGCGCCTTCGGCTTCCCCTCCGCCTTCACCGACGACTTGGCGCACAGTTCCTCCGCCCTCTCAAACGCCTCCTTCGCCTTGGCGTAGTCCTTGAGCTTCATCGCCGCCATCCCAGCTTCGATCGCCTCCAGTCCCAGAGGATCCGGTCGCTTTTTGCTCTGCTTCTCCGCCGCTTTGAGCGCCTTTTTCGCCGCGCTCATGGACACCTCCGGCGCGCCCTCGCCCTCGGCCGACATCTCGACCGTCGTCGCTCTCGCTCCACCGCCTCGCGCGCTCGAGTCACGCCCGCGTGCGCGTCGAAATGCGTCCCGTTCGTCCGCCGGTCGCGTCCCTCGGGACGCTTAGGGTCGAGCGAATGACGCGAAATGAATGAATGCGCGCGGTCGTCCGCGGCGGCACAGCGACGCGCGAGCGATGACGTCGGTCGACCACGGACGGGAACCGTGCCCACACAGAATCTTCGATGACATCGGCGGCGCGTTCGCCATGGGCGCGGTGGGCGGCGGCGTCGTGAACCTCGTCAAGGGTGCGTACAACTCGCCGCGAGGCTACGCGATGATCGGAGGGTTCGAGGCGATTCGTCGAGAGGCGCCGAGGATCGGAGGGTCGTTTGCGGTGTGGGGAGGGTTGTTTTCGGCGTTTGATTGCGCGCTGGTGGCGGTGCGGCGAAAGGAGGATCCGTGGAATCCGATCATCTCGGGAGCGGCGACGGGAGGCGTGTTGCAGCTGCGATACGGGCTGCCGAGCGCGGCGAGGTCGGCGGCGTTCGGTGGGTTTTTGTTGGCGGTGATCGAGGGGATTAGTATCATGTTGACGAGGTTGACGGCGCCGCCGCCGCCGCCGCCGGTGATGGTGATGCCGGGCGAGGGGGGCGGAGGCACCGCCGGCGCGGGCGTGGAGACCACGAGCGCGGGGACGCCCACGGAGGCGGCGCAAGAGAGTGGATCCATCTGGGGGAACGTGTTCGGCGGTGGACGCAAGGAGGAAGATTCCACCACGGCGCCGAACATGCCCGATTTCGGCGCGGCGACCGAATTAAAGTGAGAGAAGGAAGAAAAAGACGGAGACTTGGTAAAGTTCCGTAGAGGGTAGAATTGATTTTAAATCGCAACGTGAGCGAGCTAGCTACTAAAATTATTTCACATCAAATCGTCGGTAAGCGCTGCGCGACCGCGCGCGGGTCGCGCTCGAAGGGAAGGATGAGATCGCGAACGTCTACGCCGCGCTCGCCCAGCGTCAGCGCGCGACCGGGGAGGAGCGCGAGCGGCGCTCTGTCACCTCGAAGGTGGAAGTCATCGAGCGTCGCGTAATCGCCATCGATGATTTGTTCCAGCACGCGATACGATTTCAAGTCTTGACGCATTTGATACGGCATCTCCACCTCGAAAGAATTCACGCCAACGGACAACGCCGAAAACTTTGCGTTCGTCGCCCAGAAAGCGTCGACGTCGCGGCACATCGGGCATCCTTTCATGGCATTTGTCTCCATGTATGACGCGAGACACGATTGACAAAACACGCCGCCGCAACACGGCGCCCGAGCGACGTCTTCGCTGGACGTTTCTTCGAGACAAATCGCGCACCCGTCGAGCGTGGACGCGTCGTCGTCCACATCGACCAGTGGCTTTGGTTTCGACTTGGTCGGCGATTTCGACCCTTTCAAGCCGACAGGAATCATGAACAGTTTGTGATCAACCTCGTCGTCGCGAGAGGTCCTCGAAGCTTGCGAACTGATCGGCGCGTCTCGCGTGACGACGATGAGATGAGAGTCTTCGCCATACAAACCGACGTCCAATACGGTGCGCTTGGTTTTCGCGTCGGGATTGGTCACGCACGATTCGACTCTGTGACGAAACGTCTCGAACAAGTCTCGTCGCACGTCGTTCGACGCATTGGCTTTACGGTCGATGACGTGCACCATCTTCTCACCGTCGGACCAAACGACGACGATGAATTGATCCGAAAGCGCGGCGCGAGGTAACGCCGGCATCGTGCGAGGTTCGCGCTCAAGCGCTCTGTTTCGCACCGCCCCAAACTTTGGCATCCATCCCAGATCGACGCGCCGCGGCTCGTCCGAATCTATCTCTCGCGCTTGCGCTCTCCCGCGCTCGTTGGTGACGAATTCATACGCTTTCCGCTCCAACACGCAATACTCGTCGCTAAAATTAATCGCCACTTGGAGATATTCCAGCGCCGCCGCGCCGCGCGCATCTTCAAATCCACGCATCGCCGTAAACGGCACCAAGATTTTCTCCTCAGCCATGCCACCCTTCAGACTCCTCCGCTCTGCGCTCGAGTGAAACACCGCGAAAGGAATCGTCTCCTCGCCCGACAGTCGCCACGCTGCCGTCGTCGCGCTGTTCCCGTAAAACTCGTCGCCCGAGTGGTTCCACTTCACCGCCGACGTCGCCCAGAAGACATCACCCACGCACCCACACGCGCCGACCGCGCTCACGCCCGCACACGGCCACGTCATGGGTAACCGTAGCGTCTTCACCACCGTCCCGTTCTCGAGGTTTACCGCGTCCACCGTCGGCGGCGTCCCGCGACACCGCGCAGCGAGTCCCATCTTCATCGACACGCGCGTCGCGTCCACGCCCCGCGTGACGTCGTCCGCGCGATCGACATCGATCGAGGGCGATCCGCGGGCGATCCATCTCGGCGTCGGCGACGACGACGACGACGACGACGCGTCGACGTCGAAGCGCGCCAGAGAACCGTCCTCGTAACCGACGAGGACGAGGTAATCACCGCGGTTGGGCGACGACGACGACGACGCCGTCGACGCGAAGGCGGTGGCGCGAACGTCGAAGGCACGTTCGCCGTCCATCTCGGCGTCGCGCCGAAGCGCGCGCGTGACGCCGGACGCGCGCATCGCGGAGTGACGAGAAGCTGGGGGTGCCTGGAGGGACGCGCGCGGGCGAAAATAACGTCGTTCGTTACGTGCTGTCGTGTGCTATGTGCGTGATGAATGTGTTCATGATCTGCGCGCGTACAGGAAAATGTACCCCTGACCGGTGCGAACCTCGTCCGTGGTCAGAGAGTTGACGTCATCGTCGTTGAAGTGTTGCCAACTGTCGCCGACGTCGAGCTCGCGAGCGCACGCCGTGTAGTGGCCGCTGCCCGCCTGTCGTCCGTGATGCGTGATGACGGCGACGAGGTCGTAGATCTTGTCGGTGGACGACGTGGGTGCGCTCGCGCCCGAACGCGGGGTGCGACGGGAGCGTTTGCCGGTGGATACAGGCGTTTCCAGCGCGTCTTGCTCGGCGACGGTTTCCTCTTCGCAGCAGTAGGGCGCTAAATCTAAGCCCTCCAACGGGAAATCGACATCGTTCGTCAGTTTGGTGTGCGTGGCGTCACCCTTCCACGTGAATCGTTTCAAGTGCAGACACAACACGGGAGGAAGACTCGCGATACGGGTGAACTTTGTGGCGTTTTGATCCTTGCCGCAGCTGTCGCAGAAATAGCGCCCGTGGCCGCTTAAATTTTCGTTTCGCACAAAGGCGGCGAGACATTGCTGCAACGTCGCTTCGCCGTCCGCGCCTTCGCCCTTTTCGATATCGATTGAAGGTGAATGCGGCGTGGTCGGTAGGGATCCGTCCTTACTCAACACGGGTGGAATCGGAAGCGAGAGATCCATAAACGGTTCCCGACGGTCACTCGAAAGGCCACACTTCGTGCACGTCACTCTCGTCAAACAAACCCCACCGAACAGCTCCATCACCTTATCCGGACTCTTGCCATCGTCTCTCTCCAACGGCGTCGGATTCACTTTCGGCGTGTGCGGGGAAGCCAACGCGTGTCCGTTTGCGCGTTCGTCCTTCATCGCGTGTTCGAGTTGACGCTTCACCTCGTTCGCGGTGACGCCTCGCGACAGACGAGACGGAGATGCGAACGTGCTCGACGGACTGCTCAAGTGCGTCGACGCGCTCGTACCGGTGTGCGTCTGTCTCAGTCTATCGCTCGCGTTCTCGGCTTCCTTCTTTTGTTTCGATTTGCACGGACGGCACGCGCAACCCGTCTTGTGCCGCTTGGCTCCCCAACGCGAGATGATGACGTACCCATCGCCGTCATCGTCGCCGTTCCCAGATTTGTCCACCGATCCGTTCGACGGCGACGTTCCACCACGCTCGACGACGGAATCACCGACATTCATCAAGAAACTGGGCGTCGGACTCGATCGTCCGCTTCGACTGCGCACGCTCCTCGCGCGCGTGGGCGGATTTGGAATTCCATTTTCGCACGGCGAGTGCTCTTTCCGTCTCGGCGTCACCACGCCTCGCATTCGAATCAAGTGTCGACCGCTTCTCAACTCTTTCCTCAATCTATCCAACAAAATCCGCATGAACTCGTGCGCGTCTTGTTGTTCGTTCCCGGCGAAAGACGGCACGAGTTTCCAAACGCTTCGCAATAAATCGTGCGGCGGAAACGCCTCGTACTCTCCTCGCACCATCGTCCGCACCAGTCGTCGCATCTCAGCCCCGACATTCAACGCCTCCGCGCTCGCCATGTCCGCTCGGCGTTCGCGCGTCATCGCCGGCGGACGCATCGCGAACCGTCTCTTGGCGCTCGCGTTTGAACTCGAACTCGGCGACGCTCCGTCGTCGTCCCTCCCGTGTCTTCTCGAACCTTTTCCTCGCTCGCGCTCCCCGTCGCTCGCGCGCTTGCGCTTCAACGAATCGTCGAACTTCAACAGTTCGTCCTCGGGGGCGAACGAGCGCCTCTCGCGCGCGCCGCGACCGGGCTTGCCGTCCCATTTCGCCGATAAGTACGCCGCCGCCTCGTCTCCAAGGAGGTACTCTCTGAACTGGGGCACGTGCGCGAGCGCCTGCGAACGACGATGTGCGCCGAGATGAAGCGTTGAGTCAGTCTTTGCGCGCGTAATGGCGAACGCGGAGGCGTCGAAGGTGCGCGTGAGCGCGCGCGGGCGCGCATCTTTTCGCCAACCGCCCCGATCGTGTGCACGCGCACCTGGACTGTCGCGTTGAGGTAGCAGGTGTTACTGGCGTTGTACAGACCCGAGCGCGGCGGCGCGTCACCGTGGGATGCGCTGGGAGGGTCCTCGCTCGCCGCGCGCGCGCGCGCGCGGGAGCGTGGCATGTCGCGTGGGTTCAGTGCGAGTCGCCGTGTGCGGCGCGCGCGTATCCAAACGCGACAGCGGGAGAATCGAGGCGCGCGACGGTGATGCGGGCATTCGGTCGAGACGCGCGCGCGTGTGGTTTGCTTAAATACATTTCATGTTTTCTACGGCGAGCAGGCGTAAGTTTGACTAAAGCGGGCGGCAAATCCTGCTCTGCGCAGCGGCAAAGGCGGAATTTCAATTTAAAACAACGTACAGTAAAACAACGAACGCGATGCGCTGAATGAGCGCTCGCGATGTTTTGGACGACATCAACGCACGTCCGCGCGACATGTCGGACACGTCGAGTGACGTTGGAGCCAAGGCGCGATGCAATCAATGCAAAAGGTGTGTTCGCACGCGCGTAGTCGCACGAGTCTCGCGTCCCTTGCGAAGCGTTCCAGACACACCGGACACGCGCGCTCGTCGACGCGCTCCATCTCCGCGACATCGCTCACATCCACCAGTCGCACGCCAGTCTCGATCGCGCTCGAGCTCGTGCCACCGACGATTTTCGTGAACGCATCCATCGCCTCGCGCGACGCGCTCGACGCGTCCCCTTCGCCTCGCGCCAACGCGTCCCAATACGCCGTCCACAGCTCCTCCAATCGCGCCTCGAACTCGAATCCCACCGTCTCCTCGTCCTCGAGCGTCATCGCCCACACCGCATCGCGCATCGCGCGCGCGTTTTCGGCCTCCGTCTTGTTCGAGGACGACTCGGGCGCGCCTCTCTGGGTGCCTGCCTCCAACCACCCGCGTCCGAGCGATTCGGTCGACCCCCGTCCGCGCGCGCGTCGACGCCTCCGACGCCGCGCCGCGCGCGCCGACGTCGACGCAATTATTTCTTCGCGAGTTTTTAGAAGCGTCGTCGACGCGTTCGTCGTCGCATCGCGCGCCTCGGCGCCCTCATCGAAGCTTCGCGACGCTTCGCAAATGATATTTTCATCGCGCGCATCGGCGTCGACCGCGTCGGCGTCGACCGCGACGCTGCCGTCGCGAACGCGCCGCGAGAACGAAGGCATTTTCGTGCGCGCGCTCGCCGTCGACGAACCGCGTCCTCGTCGCGCGCGATGACGCGCGGACTGGCGAGATGGCATCGGGCGAGGGACGAGGACGCTGCGGGACGCTGCTCAAGGCACCTACTAGAAATTTTTTGGGATATTGAAAGTGGAGTGGGGCGCGGACAACGAATTCGTGACGAGCGTGTTTACCAAGCAATGTGCTTGTATTGCTCGCCCGCGTACACAGCCTTGTCGCCGAGCTCTTCCTCGATGCGGAGGAGCTGGTTGTACTTGGCGAGACGCTCGGAGCGGCACGGGGCGCCGGTTTTGATTTGACCGGTGGACAAACCGACGGCGAGGTCGGCGATGAAGGAATCCTCCGTCTCGCCGGATCGGTGGGAGGCCATGACACCCCAGCCGGCAGCCTTGGACATGCCGACAGCCTCGATGGACTCGGAGATGGTACCGATTTGGTTCACCTTGAGCAAGAGGGCGTTGCACCACTTGCCGTCGATGGCGGCTTGCACGCGCTTCGGGTTGGTGACCAACAAGTCGTCACCGACGATTTGGCAGTTGCCCTTGGCGGTGAGCGCGGCGGTGTTTTCGGCGTCGTCTTGGTCGAACGGATCCTCGATGGAGATCATCGGGTATTCGCTGATGAACTCTTGGTACAAGTCGATCATCTGGGCGCCCGTCTTCTTCATGGAGCCGTCGTTGTTCTCCGTCTTGAAGTCGAGATCGTATTGCTTGTCTTCCGTCAAGAATTCAGACGCGGCGACGTCCATACCGATCTTCATCTTACCGGTGTAGCCAGCCTTTTCGATGGCTTCGACGAGGAGGTCGAGACCTTCCTTGTTGTCTTGAATGTTCGGGGCGAAGCCGCCTTCGTCGCCGACGTTGCAGGCGTCTTGGCCGTACTTCTTCTTGATGACAGACTTCAAGTTGTGGTACACTTCGGAGCCCATTTGCATGGCTTCCTTGAAAGAGGACGCACCGACCGGGAGAATCATGAACTCTTGCATGGCGAGCTTGTTACCGGCGTGGGAACCACCGTTGATGACGTTGAACGCCGGCACCGGGAGGATCAACTTGCCGTTACCCGCGAGGTCGGCGATGTGTTGATAAAGCGGCACATCCTTTTCAGCGGCACCAGCCTTGGCGACAGCCATGGAGACCGCGAGCACGGCGTTCGCGCCGAGCTTACCCTTGTTGTCGGTACCGTCGAGTTCCTTGCACATGAAATCATCGATAGCCTTTTGCTCGCGCGGATCCTTACCGACGAGCGCCGGGGCGATGATCTCATTCAAGTTTTTGACGGCTTGCGCGACACCCTTACCCATGTATTCCTTACCACCGTCGCGAAGTTCGACGGCTTCATAGATACCGGTGGACGCACCACTCGGCACCATGGCGCGGAACATACCCTTGTGGGTGTACACATCCGCCTCGACGGTCGGGTTCCCGCGCGAGTCGAAAATTTGTCGACCGACGACCTTGGTGATCGCCGCGCTCGTGCGCTTCTTCATGTATTCGCTCTGCGTCGTGAAAGAACGACGCGTCCATCGCGTCGCGCATCATCATCGTCAGTCCATCATCGTTCGTTCGCATCGCATCGCATCGCGCGCGTCTCTCTCCCGTCCCGGTCTTCCCGCGAAGACGCCTCCGTCGACCCTCCCTCGAGGGTTGGTCGCGAACCCGTCGAGAACCTTCATCCGCCATCCATCCGTCATCGTCGCCACCGCGCGCGCGCGTCCACGTCTCGACGTCCCGACGCACGCACGCGCGCGTTCGACGACACGAAAACGTGCGCGTCCATCGACGCGATCGCGCACGCCGAACGCGCGTCGCCCGACGCCCGCATCGCCCGACACGCGTCGTCAAGAAGAGGTCATCGCGAAGACCAGTCACAATCACCGCGAGATCCATCGCGCACGCACCACGAACGCGAGCGGTTCGTCCGCCTTGGCCTTGACGGCGGCGTTGAGCGCTTCCTCAACTTTTTTGGAGAGATCGTGCTTTTCGAGGTACTCCTGGACGCTCATCGTGAACTCGTCGTCGTCGTCGTCGTCGTCGCGGTGTGCCGCCGCGACCCTCTCGAGCGTCGGCGTCGTGGGTGTCGTCGTCGTCGTCGAGGCGGGTGACGACTGGGTGACCACTCGACGCGGCGTTCTTCGTAGTGTAGGACGTCCGAACGCCGTGTGGGGTGGTTTTTGCCCGAGAACGACGACGCGCGACGCGAGTGCCATCGTCCTCGATCACCGACCGGTCACGACTCGACGCGTCGACCCCACACGCGCGTGGACGCGAGGTGCGGGACGTCTACAAAAGAAAGGGGCGACGCGTGCCGAATGTCCGAACTTTTGTGGTGTGTGACACCCGGACCGTCGGGGCGTTCGCGCGGACGCGTCCTCGTCCGCTCGACCGGTCGCGCGGACGCGCGGTGGAGGCGCGGCGGACGCGCGGCGGGGCGGCGACCCGTGTGTCGAGTCGAGTGGAGTCGACACGAGTTCGTTCGTCGACGGTCGCGCCGTCGGTCGGTCGGTCGGTCGGTCGGTCGGTCGGTCGAGCGCGACTGGACGCGACTGGACTCGACCGCGCGTGACTCGGACGGCGACGGGAGAGAAGGTCAGTCGCGCGCGTCGACTCGAACGATTCCGTCGCGCGCGGTCGCTCGGTGCGGTCTCCCCGAACGACTCGATCGACTCGATCGATCGACGCGCGCGCGTCGTCGTCTCGCGCCGCGGCAAGATGCGCACGATGCGCACGATGCGCGCGCGCGCGTCGGTGCTCCTCGGGATGGTGCGGGGTGTCCCCACGCACCGCTCGTTCCATCTTTTTCCGGGTTCCGCGTCGAGGGACGCGCGTCGAGGGTGGGTGCGCCACTCGAGCGCGCGACGCGACGCTCGTGGGTGAACCGTGCGCGTCGATCCGTCGATTCGTGACGCCGTAGACCATCGTCATGTCGCGCGTGTTGGCGCTGTTCGACGTCGATGGGACGCTCACCGTGCCTCGAAAGGCGTCGGACGACGTCATGAAGGCTTTCATGAAGGATTTGCGGTCCAAGGTGACGGTGGGGATCGTCGGTGGGTCTGATTTGTCGAAGATCTCGGAACAACTCGGCGACGGCGTCGAGCGCGAGTACGAGTACTTGTTCTCGGAGAATGGACTCGTGGCGTACAAGAACGGGGCGCTGCTGGCGAAGCAGTCGCTCAAGGCGTTTTTGGGAGAGGACAAGTTGAAAAAGTTTATCAATTTCGTGCTGCGGTACGTGGCGGATTTGGACATTCCGATCAAACGAGGGACGTTCGTGGAGTTTAGGTCCGGGATGTTGAATGTGTCGCCGATCGGGAGAAATTGTAGCCAAGAGGAGCGGGACGAGTTTGAACGCTTCGACAAGGAGGCGGGCGTTCGTACGAAGATGGTGGAGACTTTGAAGAAGGAATTCGCCGATTACGGCTTGACGTATTCCATCGGCGGTCAAATATCTTTCGATGTCTTCCCGAACGGATGGGATAAGACGTATTGCTTACAGTTTGTCGAAAATGATTTCGACGTCATTCACTTTTTCGGCGACAAGACGTACCCGGGCGGAAACGACTTCGAAATTTTCGAATCCCCGAAGACGATCGGTCACACGGTGACGTCGCCGGAAGACACGCGAAAACAAGTCACCGAACACATTCTCGACAAGCTTTAGAACGGGAGAAGAGTGGCCCCTCACGAGTTGTCTCCATCCAGTTGTCTGCATCTTTTGTAAAGAGAAAGGGAGAATTTTTCCGTCTGCGTCTACTCTACGTCCTATTCATACAACAAGGTGTTCTATTCGCTATTCGATTCGCGCTCGCGTTTCTCTAAATACTCATCGATCGCCCCCGACTCCATGAGTTTCGCCGCCCTGTACGCCACGTCGCGCTCCTTGTAACTCGCCGCGAGCACGTCCGAGCCCGCCGCGCCGAAACTCCCGCTCGCCGGCGTCTCCCCCAGCGACCGTGCGTTCACAGGAATCACGCGCTCGTGCGGCGTCAACGCGCTCGCAACAAACGGTAGCTCTCGTCCCTCGCCCGTCGGCGTCCTCTGTCGCGCGCGCGTCGTCGACGGCGCCGCCGCGTCCTCGTCCTCGCGCGCTCGCCCCAGCGGCGTCAACTCTCGTTCAATCTCCCTCGCCACCCCACGAATGTCCTTGATCGACGCTCGAACCTCGGCGCGTATCCCGCTTAATTCGCCCCCGCTCGTTGCTCGCTCGATCGCGCGCGTGAACCCGCTCACGTGCGCCACCGCGCGTCCCGTCGCTCGACCCAAGAATTTCGCGATGAGCGGAACGTCTCTCGGCCCCAACGCGAGCGCGCCGGCGCCGAGCACGACGACAATCGTCGTCGTGGACACGCCGAACACCATCGCGATCGCCCTCGCGCGCCCGCGAGATCGACGACTCGCTCGCGCGCGACGTCTCGAGGCGCCGACTGACGTCGCGCGGCGTCTTCACTGTCTCACGCATTCGCTGAGCCATGTCTCCCCAGCGTCGACGAGACGACCGCGCGCGCGTCGCGCGCGCGGCGACGCTCATCATCGCTCTCGCCCTCGCCCTCGCGCCCGCGCCCGCGCGCGCGGCGACGTCGGTGACGGTGGCGATGAGCGCGGGATGGCGCGCGACGAGCGGGGCGCTCGAGGCGCTGATCGGCGTCGGTGACGTTGGCGACGCCGATGCCTTTTGGTGGGCGGCGAGCGCGCTCGATCGATCGCACGAGGATGGTTCGGTGGACTGCGCGGCGCGCGTGCGAAGCGTCGTCGAACGGGCGCTGCGAGACGGTGGACGCGCTCGCGCGATGAGATTGGCGCTCGGCGTGCGCGCGTACTCTCCGCGTTTGGAGAGCGCGCGCGAGATGGCGACGCGAGCGACGGGAGTGAGCGACGCGTGTTGTCGAGTCGTCATCAATGGACGCGTGCACGAGGACGCGGAGACACTGAAAACGGCGTTGGAGTCGGGTGAGGGATTGGAGAGCGGCGGCGAGACGCCGACGACGAGAGACGCCGCGTACGCGGGGACGTTTAATGAGAGTCTGGCGACGGCGTTCGCGTACATGGCGCCCGGTACGAGGTGTTATTCAGCGATGCACGACGT
>Ga0181568_10002353_pt1 | contig 17186 bp, 14 predicted proteins | sample 101ome_20_FD_133758 | JGI IMG/M metagenome (GOLD analysis project Ga0181568, IMG submission 133758) | Coastal salt marsh microbial communities from the Groves Creek Marsh, Skidaway Island, Georgia - 101404AT metaG (megahit assembly) | ecosystem: Environmental > Aquatic > Marine > Intertidal... | reverse complement strand
ATGAACATGGGTGCGAAAGATTGGCCAAAAGATGTCGAAGTGATGTGGTTTAAGATAGATGAAAACACTCATGGTTCAGTATCAATTTATCCTACTGAGGAATCTTATTTACAATGGCAGGAAAGATTATCTGAACTAAGAAAAGAAGCATCTTCAGAAATGAAAGTTAAAATGGTATTTGAACAAAAAGGACCAATATTAGCACAAAACTCATCATAGTATAAATATAATTATTTGTTACCATTCCCAAGAATAATTAATTTGACATTGGAATTTATGAATGATTTTTCATTTAACACACGCCTACCATCAATTACCAATTTATGTTTCATTAGATGAAAATCAGATGGATTAAGATTTTTGAATTCAGCCCATTCTGTAACAAGTATGACAGCAGAAGAGTCTTTTATAGCTTCATTAAAGGAATTACTAATGGTAATATAATCATGAGTTGGTAAAGATTTGCCAACATAAATTGGATCATAAACATGAACTTCACAACCTTGTTTTACCAATTCATCACAAATCTTTAAGGATGGGGACTCTCTGATATCATCTGTATTAGGTTTAAAAGATAAACCCAAAATTGTGATTTTTTTGTTAAATGCATCAATATTATTATTTAATATTTGGATAGCACGATAAGGTTGCTTATTGTTGATCTCAAGTGTGCTTTTAAGTATATTTAGTTCATTTTCATATTTTTTACTCAAATGAAGAAGTGCTTTGACATCTTTAGGGAAACATGACCCACCAAATCCTAGACCAGACCTAAAAAATTTATTCGAAATGCGATGATCACTACCAATTCCTTTAACAATATTATCCATATTTATATTGAAAAATTCGCTAAGGTTTGCAATTTCATTTATAAAAGATATTTTAGTTGCTAAAAATGAATTAGATACGTATTTTATCATTTCGCCTTCATCTATTGTTACATGAAAAATTGGACAATTGAAGTTATTATAAATTTTAGACAAGGTATTTTTTGTATTTATTTCATTACTTCCTAATATAATGCGATCGGGATTCAAAAAATTATCGATGGCTGAGCCCTCCATCAAAAATTCAGGGTTAACTCCAAGACCAAAATCGGTACCTACACATTTATTGGAATATTTTTCCAATATATTTTTAATTTTACCATTGGTAGTTCCTGGGACTACTGTAGATTTAATTATGATAGTTTTGTATGAATCGCTTTTAGATAATAAAATTGCAATTTCTTTAATTTCATCCAATATGAATTTTAAATTTATAGAACCATCAGAATTACTGGGGGTTGGTAAACAAATAAAGAATATATCACATTTGTCAAAAAAGAGTTTTCTATCATTTGTTGCATATAGTTTACGTTTTTTTTTTACTACCTCAAATAGTAAGTCCTGAAGACCTGTTTCATATATTGGGGAAATACCATTATTTATTGATTGAATTTTATCATTGTCAATTTCTAAGCATAAAACATCCTGACCTAGTTTTGCAAAACAAGCAGCAGTTACCAAACCTACATAACCTGTTCCAATGAAACCAATTTGACTTTCGTACACAATGTTCAGCTAAATCGATATTATTAAAATGATAATTTATGATACTAAAAATAATTACATGATTGGAATTATTCATAAAATTAATCTCATAATATTAGAGATTATATCAGAAAATATAATTAGAGGCTAATTATATATGTAGATGTTATTATGAAAGTAGTTATTTTAGCTGCAGGTTATGGATCAAGAATGGGAGATTTAACAAAAAAGTTTCCCAAGCATATGTTACCTGTTGCAGGTAAACCTATTCTGGAATGGAATATCAAATTTATTAAAGAAGAATTAAACCTACATGAAATAATTATAATAACTGGTCATCAAGAACAAATCATACAAAATTATTTTAATGATGGTCAAAAGTTTGGAGTCAAAATTAAATATCTTACCCAAGATTTAAAAAAAAGCAAGGGATTAGCTGCGGCAGTATTATTGGTAAAAGAGGAAATAAAAAATGAATTCATAGTTCTTTTGGGTGATAATTTATATAGAGGGCCATATAAAAAGTTAATAGAAATGCATAAAATAAATCAAGCGTGTGTGACGTTGCATACTGAATTTGTAAAAGATCCATCAAGGTATGGTGTAGTAACTATGGACAAAAAAGATAAGAACAAAATTATTGAATTAAAAGAAAAACCTATTAATCCTGCATCTAATATTGTTGTTACTGGTTTTTATATATTTAACTTAGAAATATTTGACGCAATTAAAAGCATCAGACCTTCTAAGAGAGGTGAATTAGAGTTAACAGATGCGATTAATTATCTTTGTGCAGGTAATTATAAGATATATGGAGAAATGATAGATGGTTGGAGAAGAGACATTGGATTTGAGAATGATTTATTGGATGCCTCAATTTGGATGTTAGAAAATCAAGAGGATGTTAATGTAAAAATATTATCAAACATTGATAGTAGTAATGTGTTAATACCACCTGTATTCATAGGCAAGAATTGTGAAATAAAAGACTCCGAAATTGGCCCATACACATCAATTGGGAACAATGTGAAAATAATTGAAAGTAAAATTAAAAAATCGATAGTATTAGATAATACTGAAGTGATTAAAATCGAGCTTAATCAAGAAATAGCGAGTTTTAACTAAATGAGATTAAAAATTAAAATATTTTAAAAATTGATTTTAATCTTTCAATCTGTGATTTTTTGACATAATTTCTTAATTCTTCTTCATAATATTCGGTTTTACCAAAAAAGAAACCTCTAAACATATGCCAAGAACTGATTATAGTCCTACTTTGAAGGAAAGGCTGTTTTAATATCCTTCCGATACCAAATAATTTGGAATAGCCAAGTGCTTTCATTGCTTGACCATATGCAAAATAATCAGTTCGACCACCTGTAGGTCTTAAGGGATGGTACGGAATATCATCAAAAACTTTTGTTTCAAAACCATCGAGATTAGCTCTGTAGATAGGATATGCCTCCCAACCTTCATTAACAATATATTTACCTCCTAAGGAGAGCCAATAATCAAAATCAATTATTCTGCCAGGTCCAGGTATCATGAAACCCGTGGATTTATATGCATGCTTACCGGTCATTATTCCTGAGGCAATTTTTAAATTGGAATTATTTTCAAATTTATTAAGTAATTGAGAGATATAATTGGGAGGTAAAACAATATCAGCGCCTAAAAAAATTAAATAATCAATTTTAACAGATTTATTCATTTCTATAACAGGAATTAAACTCGAATTCCAAACATTTGCCATTTCGCGTTTTCCTACTACGGTTCCTAGCTGTGTAGGACGGTCATGAATATCAACAATATCATATTTTTCTAAAATTTTTCGTGTATTATCAGTTGAACCATCATTTGCTATAACAACCTTATATGGTTTATGAGTTTGATTAATGATGGATTGTAAAACCTTGTCTAAATTTTTTTCTTCATTTTTAGCAGGAAATGAAATAACGACGTTTACCATTAGATATATAAATCTATGAGGACTGTTTTAAAAAAGGCATTAAAGGTAGTATTTAAGATGACTTTTAATTAATGTTTTTATATTGCATTTTGCTAAATTAATATCGGAGATACTTTTATGGACAATCATAAAAAAGCAATAATTACTGGGGTTACGGGGCAAGATGGATCTTATTTAGCAGAATTATTAATCAAGAAAGGTTATGAGGTACATGGAATTATTAGAAAATCAAGTACATTTAACACACAAAGAATTAATCATATTTACAAAGATAAAAATGAACAATCTCAAAATAATTTAAAACTACATTATGGGAATGTCACAGAATACCAAACAATACAAAAACTTATTGAAGAAATTGAACCAGATGAGGTATACCATCTAGCTGCACAATCACATGTAAGAGCTAGTTTTGATTTACCTATTTTAACAGGAAAAATCTCAGGATTAGGCACAACAGTGGTTTTAGAGGCAATAAGAAACTCAAAACATAATATAAAATTTTATCAAGCATCTTCTTCAGAATTATATGGTTCAATGGAACCCCCTCAAGATGAAAATACATTAATGAAACCACAGTCACCATATGCGATAGCAAAATTATATGCATATTGGATGTGTAGAAATTATCGAGACTCATATGGTCTCTTTGCGTCTAATGGGATATTATTTAATCATGAGTCTCCAAGAAGAGGTGAAAGATTTGTAACAAGAAAAATAACTTATGGATTAACTCAAATATTGGCAGGGAGACAAAATTTTCTTTATTTAGGAAACTTAGATGCAAAAAGAGATTGGGGTTATGCGCCTGAATTTGTTGAAGGAATGTATAAAATCATACAATATAAGGAGCCTGATGATTTTGTATTAGCTACAGGAAAAAGTCACTCCGTTAAAACATTCGTGAAATTTTGTTTTGATTATATGGATTTAGATTACAGAGATTACGTGAAAATTGACAAGAGATATTTTAGACCCACAGAAGTTGATCATTTAGAAGGGAATTATGATAAGGCATATAGATTATTAAATTGGGAACCAACAATAGACTTGCAAAACTTAGCAAAAATTATGGTTGATGCGGATATGGAATTAGCAGGATTAAATACCAAAGGAGAAGGGCTTCAGTTTTTGAAAAATAGTGATTATAATTGGACAACAAATGAATTAACATTAGGCTGATGAAGTATGAACAAGCTAGATAAGATATATATTGCAGGGCATAATGGAATGGTTGGTTCAGCAATAAATAGATTGTTTAAGGAGAAGGGGTACGAAAATATTATTATCAGAGGCAGTGATGAGCTAGATTTGACAAATCAACAAAAAGTATTAGAATTTTTTGAAAATGAAAGACCGGATATTGTAATTTTAGCTGCTGCAAAAGTAGGGGGAATATATGCCAATAATACTTACCCTGCAGAATTCATATATGAAAACATCATGATCCAGACAAATGTAATAAACGCAGCATATGATAATCATGTAAAAAAATTATTATTTTTGGGAAGTTCTTGTGTATATCCTAAAAATTCCAAATTACCAATCAAAGAAGAAGAATTACTAAAAAGTGAATTAGAAAAAACAAATGAGGCTTATGCAATTGCTAAAATTTCAGGGTTAAAAATGATTGAATTTTATAACCGACAATATAATACCAATTATATCTCATTGATGCCTACAAATTTATATGGGAAAAATGATAATTATCATCATGAAAATTCTCATGCAATGGCAGCTCTGATCAAAAAGTTTGTGGATGCAAAAATAAATGGAGAAGAAAACGTCATCATATGGGGAACAGGAGAGCCATTGAGAGAATTTTTATATGTAGATGATTTTGCTGAAGCAGTATTTCATATTTTGAAGAATAATGAAATAGAATATAGAATGTTGAATATTGGTTATGGTGAAGAAATTTCGGTAAAAGAATTGGGAAAATTAATAGCTAAAATAATCGGATATGAAGGAAGAATATCTTATGATACATCAAAACCAGATGGTACCTTTAGTAAAATAATGGATAATTCAAAAATAATGTCCTTAGGTTGGAGTCCCCAAACATCAATTTATGATGGAATTAGAAAAACTGTAAATCATTATTCAAAAAAATTCTATGGCAAAGAATTACTCTAAAATTGAATTAAACAACATAAATGATTTTTGAAAAACATTGTAATTAAATATCTTTGAAAAGATATACAATAAGGTAAAGTAAAAAATTGAGCTTGTAATACTAAAAAATAATAAATTATATATTGAAAAATTAAGAATTAAAAATTCTTCACTTAATTTCATTACAAGGTGTGTAGTGAAAACGGTTATCAAAGGAATTGTAATGGCGAAAAGATAATCAAAAATTCGATAGTTTATTTCTCTAATCAAGAATTTTAGATATACAAAATTGGTAAGAAATATACTTAATAATATAGAATAAGCAGCTCCTTGAATTCCATAATTTTCAATAAATGGAAAGATAGTAATTATAATTATGGTAAGTCTAAATGATTGAATTAAAAATTCATTTTTTGGTTTTTCTTTAGATAATAGCAAGGGACCAACATTTGAGGATAATGATCTGAACCATGAGGCCAAAATTAAAATTTCAAAAGTAGGAATCATATAATGCCATTGTATATCGAAAAAATTTAGAACTAAAAATTTTACAACCCAATAAACTATAAGAACTAAATATGAGACAATGGATATATTTAATTTTAAGATATAATCAAAAGTTGAATATAATTTTTTAGAGTCAGATTTAATTTTTGAATATGTAGGAATCGCAATTTGAGCAAGTACGGTAGAAAATTGGGTTACAGGGAGATTACCAAATTTATATGCCATTTGATATAACCCGAGAAATGATGTCCCTAATAAAATTCCTACTAAAATATCATCACCTTCAATAATTAGGAAACCTACAATTGAAGAAAGAAAAATCCAAATAGAGTAATTAAAGAGAATTACAAAATTATTTTTGTTGAAATCAAATTTTGGTTTATATGATATTAATTTATACCCTACGATTAATTTAATGAAATATCCAAAAATTAAACCAATGATAACTGACCATATATTCTTGAATATAATCAACAAAATTATAGTAAGTGTCATATTAGATATATCAGTTAAAACTTCTTGGAAACTTTCTTTTCTAAAATCTAAATTTTTTCGAAAATAAACAGTAGCAGGATTTGAAAATGCATTTATTAAATAAATTAAACCTACAACGCGTATATATATTAAAGAAGATGGCTCTTCAAATATATTTGAGATTGATATAGCAGAGACCTGTATAAAAGAAAATAATATTAAATTTCTAAAGAATGTTATAGTAAAACTTGAGTTCAAATATTTTGTAATATCTCCTTCAAAAGCAATTAGAGCTGTTTTTGTACCTGTTCTAGTAATTTTATCGAATAAAGAATATGATATTAATCCAATTCCTAAGATCCCTAGATCATATGGAGTCAAAAATAAAGCTAATAAAAAGGTACGAAAAATATTTAAAAGTTGTACCCATATTTTATTAAAATATAAAATTAAAGTTGACCTGGCAGCACTTTGTTGTATAGTTTTACCAAATCTGAAAAGATTAATAATTCTATAAAGATTAGGCCAACTAACCATATCATGTTGAAATTTTTATTGTAATTTAAATTAATTTAATAGATAATATCAAAAATATAAATTATAGTCAAAAGCGATTAAAACATATATACTATGATAAACTACTTAGATTTAACAAATAGTCGTCTTACAATTTTTGCATATAACAATCTAAATATCTGAGATAAAGAAAGCGATATGTAGAATTTGCTAAATTTTTGTTCAAACAATAATAAATTATCCCAAAGATTATTTGCAATAATTTTACTTTGATTGGTTAGTGATATTTGATCACCAGATAAATCATGAATAATATTAATTTCATATGGAAACATTTCCGAGGAGAAAGCTCTAATTTTCTTTTTAGTAGATTTATGTGTTAATATTAAACTTTCATCATTAATTAGAAAATTTTTATTACCTCTTAAATCAACTTTAAAATCATAAGATGACAATGATGGGTTTAAGGATTTTAGGATTTCAGGTAAAATTTCATAGTACTCATCATAAATAGATTTTGAAGAAACAAACGGTGCAAAATGATAATTAGAAGAATTAATTTTTAATGGAACTTGATGTATAGTATTCTTGGTTTTGATATGAACGCCTGGATCACCAAATTGAGTAGAGAGGGCAATACGAGGTATCACAAAATATTTATCTTTTTCAATCATATAAATCCAAAAAAATTTTGCCCATGAACTATTTGGCCATTTAATTAGAAAACCAGGAATAGGGGTTTTGTTTTTTGATGTCCCATTTTTTTCAAGTGATATATACCAATTTTTGAATTGAGACCATTGGGAATGAGTCCATATTTGCCCCCAAGATTGAGGGGCTTTCAAAAAATAATTGTCAAAACCATCATTTAATGGAATAAATGGGAATTTATCTATTGGATGAAATTTTGGCGTATACAGGGATATCCCACAAACCTTTGAGTTATTTTCATAATAGATCACACTCTGATATGTGTATTCTAATAAAAAAGGTGAAACTACTAAATCATCTTCTAAAACAATAATGGCATCATAATTAGAGGAATAATCACCTATTTGTAAGATATGATTCTTTAAACCTAATTTTACTTCATGTTTAATGATTTTAGGAGAAGAAAATTCCCAATTAAATTTATGAATAATTGGTATTAATTTAGGATCATATTCATAATCCAAGCTTATGATCAATGATGGGGAGATATTTTGATATGGAAGAATTTTGGAGAGAGAGGTCAGTAAACGTGCAAAAGGATTAATTTTTTTATGACCTAATACTATAATACCGATATCCATACATTGTAGAATATTTAATTACTTATCAAATTATTAATTAGTTTGGTTTAATTTTATAAATAAAAATATAATCTTGTTATATATTAACAAAATATTAATAAAAATTTCTCATTTGTATAAATTAGTAGTTGCTTAATTTTGAAAATTTTATTCTACAGTAAAGGACTTAATAGACCAAAAGGCGGAGCTCAATCAGTTGGATTTAAACAATATTCTAAATTATCTGAAAATAATAATGTACATATTATTCCGGTCACTGATTTAAAATTTAAAGGAGAAATTATACATTTATTACCGAAAAAATATAGATCTTTCATTATTCCCAGAGTTTCATTCATTTATAATTTTATATGGGAAAATTGGATAATCAAAAGAAAATTAAACCAAATAATTGAACTCATAAAACCTGACGTAATCCATATTCACGGATATGGAGGATATTATCCGAGAGTTGATGGAAAATACAAAAATAAAACATTGTTAACCATACATGATGAAATTTATTATATTGGATCGGATAAAGTTAGTAATGGTATTTTATCATTACTAGAAAAATTATACTATTTATTATCTTTAAGAGAAAAGAAGAAAGCAATTAACAATTATGGTTATTTCCAAGCTCTTTCAAATAGAATGATAAATCAAATCGAATATGCAGGAGGTTTAAAAAAGAATATTTTTAAAATTTTTAACAGTATTGATGATTTAGAATACAAAGTTGAAAAAAGAGATGATAAAAAATTTGAATATTTACTCATGTTATCATCTATTGAAAATAAGAAAAGAGTTATAGATGGATACAATGTTTTGAACCATTTTGATAATAAGCTCAAATTTGTTCATACAGGAGGAATTTTATCCACATTTGGTCGTCAGTACTACAATCAAGTCAAGAAACATAAAAATAGACATAAAGCTTTTCATTTAAAAAGAGTGACAGGGAAAAAAAAATTTAAATTAATAAAAAGATCCATCGCAATGATTTCTTTAAGTAGAAGTGAAAGCTTCGGTTTGACAATTTTAGAGGCTCTGAAATTAGATATCCCTGTTATAATGACAAAGACGGGGGCAACTGATTACTTTAAAGAAATATCAGATAAAATAATATTATTAGACTTAAATTATACAATGGAAGACTTACAAAATGCAGTAATTAAATTGTTATATGATGATGAATTCAGAAGGTCAAAGAATAAATTATACAAGATCAAGTCTTGGAGAACAATTTCTGAAGAAATAGAGAAATTATACAATATAATAAAGCATAATTCGATCTGAAAATTAAATATCACATTATATTTTTACTAATTTATGTATGAATAAATATTTTGATTGAATTGATGACATTATTTATAAATTTATTTTATTTTGTATTTTTAAAATCAAAATAGAAAGATTAACATTAATGATATTAGCATATTTATATGTAATTAATAAGAATATGTAGTATGAGAGAAAACGCGGTAATTTTAGCAGCAGGATATGGATCGAGGTTAGGTAATTTAACTAATATAATTCCAAAATCACTATTACCTGTAGGCTCAACCACTATAATTGATAGATTATTAGATGTATTGATTGAATATAATTTCAAAAATATTTACATTATCACTGGTTTTGGTGAAAAACTATTGAAAAAACATTTGAAAAAACGTATTTTAAAAGAAGAGGTGAGTAGAAATATACAATTTATTTTTAATGATCATTATGGTGATATGAATAATTTTTATTCTTTATATCTGATGAAGAATTATATCAAAAATGATTTTGTTTTAATCAATTCAGATCTGGTTTTTGATAAAAACATTTTTGATATCTTTGTAAAGAATGTCGGAGGAAAATATTCTACTTTCATGATTGATGAGGAAAAAATATTAGGCCATGAAGAGATGAAGGTGAATTATTCTGAAAATTCTCTAATCGCGCAATTTGGTAAATATCTCTCTCCAGAAAATGCAAATGGAGAATATATAGGGTTATGTTATTTAAAATTTGATTTTTTTGAAAAGTATGTTAATGAATGTATAAAATTATTAAATAATAATGACCATAATAATTATTATGAAGATGTATTTTCAAAACAAATAATTAGCGATTTGGCAGGGTGTGTTGGGATTTCGACTCAGGGAAAATTTTGGCAAGAAATAGATACAAAAAAAGATTTGAAAAATATATGGAAAAATATATCTTTGATAGAGAAATAATATCAATTTTCTATAACTTCTTTCATGATTGTATCATATACTTTTGAGGGATTATATTGATGATATTTTGATAAATTTAAGAGTATATCTTTTTGAAATGCCTCAGGAGACTTTAAATTAGTTTCAATTAATTTTATAAAATCTTGATAGGTTTCTGCAAATTGATTTGAAATTAAATTGATATAATCGAGACTAAATCCATAAAAATTTTTATATTCCTCATAATCATATGGTATAAAAAATGTTGGCTTTTTTAAAATTAAGAAATCAAAAAAAGAGCTGGAATAATCTGTTATCAGAAGATCTGAAATAAGGAGAAAATCTTCCATTGAGGATGAAATATCATCATCCACTACGATCATATTTTTAGTTTTGTAAGTAACTAAGTTGAATTCAAAGCTCGATTTATGTAGAATTTTTTCATATGGATGCATTTTAATAATTAACAAAATATTAAACTTAGCTAAATGGTTTTGTAAATCTGTAATGTTGAAATCATTAAAAGGAAATAACTTTGTGGGAACATGTTTCCTGTATGTTGGAGCATATAAAATAATTTGGTGAAAATTTAAATTAGCAGTTTTTAAAATGTTTAATTGGATTTCTTTTTTTAACTCTATATTCAAATTTGAGTCATACAAATATTGAGTTCTGGGATGTCCTGAGATTATTATTTTTGAAAAATCAATATTTGATATTGATTTATATGATAAACTTTCATATTTTGACCCAGAGGTCATTAAATTCCATTGGATTTTGGAATTTGGAACTAATTTATCCATTTTCTTAATAGGGGTACCATGCCATAGATTAATAATAAATTTTTTTGGATTATGTTTACCTATGAAATAAAAATAATCTGAGGCACCATGAGTTAGAAAAAGGTATTTTGACCGCAAAAAGATGAATATGCCCTTTAATGACAGGATATTATATGCAAATACTTTGTTAAATTTGGAATTGATATATTTAGTTTCGTCTAAGGATCTAGTGAGCCAGTATAAATTAAAATCTCGATATTCTAAATTTACATCTGAGACTAAATGCTCAAATAAATATCTTGTATTACCTTTAAATTGAGGGCCTGAAAAAAGGAACTGATTTTTTCGTTTGGGTATAAATAAATCTATTAAACGTATCGACGAGGAAAATACTGATACAATAATTGATCTAATTGATACCATTATGTTGAATATAAATGAGAATTATAATATATTTATCGTTTAAGTTTTAATTAAAATGTTAATATTAAAAAATAATTATATTTATAATAGAATAATGGTGAAGGTAGGGATAACTGAAGTTATTTCACGTCATCCATATTTCATTAATTTATACAAAAATTTTGATAGAAGTTTTCAGATAATTGATTTTAAGAACCTATGGAAATTTTTCTTAAACTTAGACCAAATCAAAATTTTTCATCTTCATTGGCCTGAAAAAAGATTGAGAGGAGAAAAAAAAATAACTTCTATTTTGAAATTGATCTTGTTTATGATTTTTATTAAGATATTGAAAACTATAGATTGTAAATTTATTTTAACAATGCACAATATGCGTCCGCATATAGAACAGAGTAAAATAATTGATTATTTAATTTTCAATATCACTATGCAATTAGCAGACAAAATAATTGTTCATTCAGAGTATTCAAAATTGAAATTAAACTATTATTATCCAGAGGTTAACATAAATAAAATAGCAGTAATTAAAATGGGGAGCACTTCCTCACACTTAAATTTAAGTTATCATGATAGAAATTTGGCGAGGTTTTTACGGGATTTTAAAAATAATAAAATATTACTACTGATATTTGGTAAAATAGAGAAATATAAAGGAATAAATAATAATTTAGAATTAATAACAAAATTATTAGATGCAACTGATAAATTCAAAATAGCGATTATTGGGGAATGCCGAGAAGATGAAATTAAAGAAAAAATTGATTTTATTAAAAACAAGTATAGAAATAGAGTTCATATTGAGTTAAATTATGTTGACGATGAAAGAATGAAATCTTATTTTAAATATGCTGATTTTGGAGTCATCCCATTTAATGAGATAACAAATTCTAGTAGCGTAGAACAATACTTATTTCATAAAACTCCAATTTTCGCTCCAAAGTTTAAAACGATAAATGAAATTTTCCCAAATTATTCAGGTTGGTTAACAAAATTTAACTTGAATCAATGGTATGATTTAATTTTAAAATTTATCAATGATAAAGAATTTTATGAACAAATTCAAAATGAAACTAGATTTTATGAACCATATAGGTGGAGTAAGTCCTCATTAATTACATCAAAATTGTATAGATCAGTTATATTAAGTGATTAATTTTCTGGAAACTAGTTTCCTTATTTTTAGGGTGTCTTTTAATGATTTTAAAAAAAGAAGATTACCTTTTTGCCTTCCCATAAATTCATTAAACTCTAAATTAAAAGTTGTTGATTTAAATTGTAATAAATAATAGATGGATTTTAGAATTTTGAGGGTGGGTAGAAAAATTATGTAATAAAAAATACTATTTAGAAATACAATTTTACTTCCATGAATACTTGTAAGTCGTAGTAAACCATAATTCATATTTTTATAATATCTTTTGGAATCTTGAATTTTATTAAAACTTACCTTATGAAATGTATACGATTTAGGATTGGTTAAAACTTTATATCCATTTATTCTAGCTCTAATGTTAAAATCTGCATCAGCCCCATAAAAATAGTATTTTTCATCGATATACCCAATGTCATCAATTAATTGGCGCTTAAAGCTGGATAGCCCGACAAAATCACAATATTCGGAATTTCGTGCCTCATTATACAATGAATTATTACCAATTTTTATACTGGATCCTCGTTTGGAAAAATTAACACCATATTCATCAACAAAATTGTTTTCTAAAAGTCTAGTTGATCCGATAATATGATTTGAAGGATATATTTTATGACTTTGGATTAAGTTCATTGCCCAATTTTTATCAGCATATTCGTCTGTGTTAAAATCTATTACTAAGATTTCACCAGATGAATTTCGTATACCTATGTTTAACGCAGCACCTACTCCTATATGCTTTACTTTGATTAATTTAACTTGCTCAAAGTTGTCTTCGATTATATTGACAGTTTTATCATTAGATGAAGCATCAACTACGATTATTTCAATGTTAGAATATGTCTGGTGAACAAGTGAATTGAGACATTGATAAATATTTTTTTCTGCATTAAAACAACTAATTATAACTGATATTTTCACTCTAATTTTTATTAAAGTGAATTTTATAAGAAAATTTTGATTAATTTAATGAGAATTATAAAATTTTATTATTTTATATATCCATAGGTTTTGTATTTATAGAACGTATTGATCTTTAAAAAATGATAAATATACAGGCCCACCCGGATTTGAACCGGGGTCAACGGAACCAGAATCCGTTATGATTGCCACTACACCATGGGCCTTATATTATTTAGAATCTGTAGAATTTATCAATTATATACTTTATCCAATTATACAGGCTATTAAGTCCCTAATAAATCGTCTAATTTTTTCAATAGTTCTAATTGTTTTTTAGCGCTTATTTTCCCCAATTTTTTATTTGGAGATTCTGCAATCTTAAAGATTTGTGCGAGTTGTACCCTTAATTCAGATTCTCTACCAATCTTAGTTTTAAAATTAGTTTTAAAAAATTTAGCAAGCTCCTTAGGATTTTTAGGCGTTACGCCTTCAAAACGGACATCCTTTCTTACTTTTCTTATAATTCTTTTTGATAAATACATAATTGGTTCACCATATTTACTTTCCTCTTTTATTCGTTCTAATTTTGCATCAAAATCGGAATGACCAGTTTCACCACGTCTTTTTGTTAATAATATAGGTCTTAATCTTCTATTGGATGGAATAATTCGCTTACCATAACCATAGGCAAAATATGGAACAAAAGGTGCATACAAAGGAAACATGCTAATTTCAGCAATTAGTTTTAATATTGCGGTAGTATATAATGCGGGAGATGTTAAGGACTGAAATGTATGACCAAAATCAAACAATATCGGGATTTGAGGGTTATTTGGCGTTATCTGTTGATCATATGTTGCCATAGATATTAAGTTAAGGATTAATTGCATGTTATCATAGGTATCAGTTTGTTTAGTATAACGGTTGATAAATATCGAAGGATCAGCTAAAAAAATCAATTTCCCAAACCCCGGAAACATGGGTATTGAAAGTGCAGTTGCAAAATTTGCATTTCCCCATTCTCCCACATCGGGCTCGAAGGTTCCATCAACAGCTGAGTCAAAATTAGTTTCAATCCAAGAAAGTTTAGATGAATACATTGGAAAAAATGGAACTGGTAAACTAAAATCTCCAAAATTCTCATCTATTAAAGAACCTGAAATTTTTTGAAGAGGCTGCCAAACTTGTTTTTTTAATTGAGCGGAAGAATTAGTAGTTATATCACCATTTTTATCAATCATATTTCCAAATTCATCAGTTTGTCCAACATTCAATTTTACACTAATGATGGTACCCATTTCCATGGCAACTGCATCTAAGTTTTGGGTAAAAGTATAACCAGGTATGTTCCCATCATAAAAATCAGTTATAACTGGTCTAGTAGGGCTCCCCGAATTAGAGTCTAAATCCATTAATATTCCTGTAGAATTAAAACCAAAAGCTCGAATTAGGTCACCTATTAAATTTACCATAAAATCGTCTTGGCTTACACTATCGGAAGATGTTTCTCCTCCAATATCGAATAAGTCTGAGTCTGATGACCCTTCACTTGCTGCTGATGATTGACTTGAAAAGATATCTGAGACACCTGGAACCTCAAATCCTTGATCTGATGCTTGTTCAGAGAATGTATCAATATTTGAAAAAGCATCAAAAATTGGTGCTAGAATTTGATTTCCAGAACCAAAATCATCAACAACTATGACTGAGCCACCACGTAGCATATATAAAATAATTGAAATTGTTTCTGTTAATCCAAAATCAGAGGAAGGGGCACAAATGACTAAAGCACCTGAACCATTAAAACGATTTAAAATATTCAAATTCGAAATCACATTCGACACATTATACTTTGAACTACCACTATTAGTTTCTACAGCCTCTAAATTTTCTCTGACAAATGATAAACCATCATAGTCTTTGTTATAAATGGAAAAAGAGTCATTTGATGAAGTGCCTGGAATCGCTGCTAATACAACAGGGGCGATACCAATTAATAACAAAACTATTAATGCTAATGTTTGGATATTACTATATAATTTAACAAATGTTGAGTTAGATTTTGTTGAGCTAGACATGTTTAACCTCTTTAATATCTATTTTTTAACCTTTTTTCTATTAGGAGATGCACCTGTTCTACCTCTTTTTCTTGGTTTTTTACGAGATTTTTTAGTCTTTGATTTCTTTCTATCAACCTTCTTGCCTTTACGATATATCTGTAAAATACCTTCAATAGAATTTTCGATGGTCACATATCCTTGTTGTGTAACATCCATATCTGAATATTTTGCAATTTCGAAACCTAATAATATAGGTTCGAGATCTTCTTGAGTTACAGGCCCAATTTCGACTAATTTATTAGCAAATTCTCTAATTGTTTCATGTTCGTCTCTAGTTTGGTCGACGAAAACATCTCCTATAATTTCAAGTGCAAGATATGCTTTAATACTTGCATCTTTAAAGTCATTATTTAAAGCAGCTTGTTTAGCTTCTTTTATTGCAGCTCCTGCAGTTTTGGAACTTTCTCTTCTTTTGAAAAATCGTCTTGTTCTGCCAAATATTGCCAATTATATCACTCCTAAGTATGGTATTACCAATCTTCATCATCATCGATCACTACAGATCGAGCACCTGATTTAATGATTGATTCAATAGTATTCTCTAATGCATTAATTGCATTTTCGAAGGTGTCTTTATTTATTTGTTCATTACCATATCTTGCTAATTCAAAGGTATCAGATAGTGTTAATAAAGTTTCTCTGTCAACTACGGTAACTGTTGACAGATATGCTGTAAATTGCCTCGCGGTAACATTGAATGGTCTCGTTGCATTCACAACTTCTTTGGAAACTCTTTCTAATGCATCCCAAATCAATAAAATTGCACGTTTAAATTTCTTATCTTCTCCTAACTGCCGTATTTCTTTGATTATATCAGATAAAGCTCCTTTAACTTTTTGACGTCTTTGTTTTTGTCTTATCATGTCAATGATATTATTTCGTTGATAATATAAAGTTAATAAACCAAGTAGGCCTAAAAAACCAGCAATAATCCATAATGCATTATTCTCTTCTTGAGTTGATGCAGGTTGGATTACAGTTGTATTAATGATTGTTATTTCATTTCCTTCATCATCAACGGTAATTACGGTTTCTTCAACAGTAACTGGTTCTTCAATATCTTCTGGTTCGGGTAATGGCTCCTCTGGTTCCTCCACTTGTTCAGGTTGTGGGGGAGGTTGAAAGTTGAATGAATTTGATTCAGGATCATTTTGTTCATTAAGAGTGAGGGAATTCCCACTTTTATCTGTAACATCTATTTCATATGTTAAAAATGAATT
>Ga0181568_10002351_pt1 | contig 17188 bp, 18 predicted proteins | sample 101ome_20_FD_133758 | JGI IMG/M metagenome (GOLD analysis project Ga0181568, IMG submission 133758) | Coastal salt marsh microbial communities from the Groves Creek Marsh, Skidaway Island, Georgia - 101404AT metaG (megahit assembly) | ecosystem: Environmental > Aquatic > Marine > Intertidal... | reverse complement strand
TCTGCTGAATATTGTGTATTTTGTGGCCCAGCAATTCCATTTGATGCAATTGAAATATCTGATTTAGTCACTTTTTTTATTCCCATGGCCATTTCTTCTGTAACCAATGCACTGACAACCCCGTGATCAATGATCGTTTTGGGAGATACCAACCCATAGTGCACTTTTAACCGTGAATGATAGGCAATAACACCGCCCAGAAAATAATCCGAACACCCGGGAGTTTGCACTAATTCTCGGGCAATTCCACCGCCAGTCATGGACTCAATGACAGAAATGGTCTGATTTTTTGCCGATAACAACGAACCAAGTTCAGATAAAACATCGGTTTGGTTTCGGTTTTCTTCAACCTCTAAATAATCATTAAATGTCTTTAGGCGCTTGCCAGTAATGTTTGTCTGCATTCTTTTAGCTGTTGAACCTTGTTTAATGACTCCCAAGGAAACTCAACATCAGAACGCCCAAAATGACCATATGCTGCCGTTTTTTCATAAATGGGCTGCAATAAATTTAATGATTCAATAATTTCTTTTGGTTTGAACCCAAATGCTTCATTAATAATCTTTAATAAATCATCATTGGATAATTCTGATGTCCCAAAGGTATTTAATTTAATGGATACTGGCGCCGCCACGCCTATGGCGTATGCGATTTGAATTTCCATTTCATCACACAACCCTGCCGCTACACAATTTTTGGCAACATATCGCCCCATGTAGGCTGCTGAACGATCAATCTTTGATGGATCTTTTCCTGAAAAAGCCCCACCACCATGAGGAATCCATCCACCATATGTATCCACAATAATCTTGCGCCCAGTTAATCCGGCATCCCCTTGGGGCCCACCAACAACAAAGCGCCCCGTAGGGTTAATATAAATGGTTGGGGGTTCAGGCATTAATTCTGAAGGAATTACTTTGTTAATAATATGAGCCTGGATGTCTTCTTGAATCTTTTCGTGAGATACACTGGGATGATGCTGTGTTGATACAACAACGGTGGATACTCGAATTGGTTGTCGCGCATCATTATACTCAACAGTTACCTGAGCTTTTGAATCTGGTCTCAAATAACTCAACACATTATTTTTTCTTGCCTGAGCTATTGCGAATACCAGTTGATGCGACAACATAATGGGCAATGGCATGTACGCATCCGTTTGATTGCATGCATAACCAAAGGTTAACCCTTGATCTCCGGCCCCTTGCTCTTTAAATGCGCCATCATTTTCATTAACCCCCTGTGCAATGTCTGGGGATTGGCGATTTAATACCACCAATACGGCACATGACTTCGCATCCAACCCAACATCTGGATTTGTATACCCAATTGCCTCTATTTTTTTTCGAACAATATCTTGAACATCTACCTGAGCATTGGTTGTTACTTCCCCACCAACAACCACTAAACCGGTTGTGATAAAACACTCAACAGCCACTCGAGATTGTGGATCTTTTGCTAAAAAAGCGTCCAATAATGTATCAGATAGTTGATCACATATTTTATCTGGATGGCCTTCAGACACTGACTCAGATGTAAATAAAAACATAATAATCTACTCCTATCGTTTAATTAAGATTAAATAATACCTCAATAATGTAGATTGATCAAAAGCTTCATCCATTTGACTTAATGCTCCCATCCGAACATAAACGATGTAAAATCCAGTTAAAAATGACTGGGTATGGATAAGGCCAAGGCCAGGGCCTCTGTTGCTTGTTCTGGGCATACAAATGGGGGCGAATTATGCTTGACTGCATTTAAAAATGATCGACACTCTTCAATGATTGGGTCTTTTTTAACCACCTCAATTACGGTTTCGTCCACCACAGGTAACGCAACATAATCAGTGCCCTTATCAACATTTACAGGATAGTATGACAACGACTGCTTTATGCAATCAATGATTGCAATGCCCTTATCCCCTATAATTTCAACTTCACGTTTTTTAAATGGCAATGCCCAACTCACATGGATATTCACCATTAAATTTGGCTCAAACTTTAGCATTAAATGGCCATAATCTGCGCGATCATCGCAATGAATATGATGAGTAAATGTCGTTGTTTTTACCAACGTTGAATTAACTAAAAATTGTGCGATATCGATATCATGAACAGCAACATCCAGCATAACATCCGCATCTTTAATCTGCTTTGGAAATGGCCCATATCGCTTGCAATGAATGGCATGAATATTCCCCAAATGGCCATTATCAATGAACGCTTTGGCCTTCAAAATGGCGGGGTTAAACCGCTCAATATGCCCCACTGTTAATGTTACATTTTTTTGATTTGCATATGCCACTAAGGCCGTTGCTTCGTCCATTGATTTTGCAATTGGCTTTTCAACCAATACAGAAATATTTTTATCCATGCATTGTGTTGCCACATCAAAATGTTGTGAGGTTGGAACACATATGCTCACCGCATCTAAGGCCTCATGTTCTAACATATCAGCAACTGTTGAATAATGCCTTAACTTATTGTTTTTCATTGCCGATTGAACGTGATCAATATTGGGATCACAAACGGCGACAAGTGCGGCCTCTTCCAATGCCTCGTAGGCACGAATATGAATTTGCCCCATATTTCCACAACCAATGACTGCAACATTACACATAATAGTTATTTTAAATAAGATCTGACCAATTCACAAATCATACGATTTATTTCTTCCCCATTATGGGGCGGACACATCCTTTTACCTTCATCCAACGTCGCCAATGCATGACATACTTTTTCAAAATTAAGCTCCGATTCTTTAATAACGCAACTATTATTTTTTGCCGAAAATTCAATGGCGTTTTTTTCTTGATGGTGATCCATTGCATACGGATATGGGACTAAAATACTTGGTAAGGATACCTGAGAAAGCTCCGCCAAGGTGGTTGCACCGGCTCGACATAGCACCACACTAGCCTTATCATATAGTGCCCTCATGTTGTTGATATAAGGAAAGCGAAAATAATACTTTTCGTCGTAAATCTCAATGGACCGGCTCTTGGTTTCATTTGACCAATGGGCGCCAGTCAGATGAATAACATGAAACCCATTCACCATTAAGTCTTGTCGATAATCATCAATGAATTGATTAATGGCACGCGCACCTTGACTGCCACCAATAATTAATATTGTTTTTCCACTTACATTTTCCCATTCGCCCGGAAATGTGTCGACTGATGGGTACGTGGTTCGCACAGGGTTTCCCAAACACTTGACTTTTGATTTCATCACCAACCCATTAATTGTTGATTCAAATGCTGTAATAATTTCTTTTGCAATAAACTGAATGGCACGCGTGGCACGTCCAGGAATGGCATTTTGTTCAAATGATAATATAGGAATATTCATGGCCCAGGCAACAATGCCAAATGGAATGCAAATGCCCCCGCCCATGGCAATAATAAGGCGTGGCTTTTTATTCATATATATACCCATTATTTTTATGATTGCTTTTGGCCACGTCCATGGTTGACTGACAACCCATTGAATCACATGATAATCGAATTGATATGGGGCTAAAATAGTGGCTGCGGGCTCCGCTCTTGGAACAACCACACAGGCGCTCATATTTAAGGCCTCATTCATCGCAATTGCTGGATACAAATGTCCCCCTGTTGCACCAGACACAAATAATATCATGTCATTTTTCCAATTCGATGCACAACACCCAAACAAAATAGAGATGACAACAACGATGTTCCTCCATAACTTATAAACGTCAATGGAATGCCTGTAATTGGAAATATCCCGACGACCACGCATATGTTAATCATTGCCTGAAACACAATATAAAACGTTAAGGCCAACACAAGAAACTGCTCAAATGAATAACTTGGTTTTCCAACTGAAATTTGAATTCCACGAATAAAAATCACCAGAAAGCTAAGTAGGACCATGCTGGCCAGCACTATCCCCCCTTCTTCACACAAAATGGAAAAAATAAAATCTGAATAATGAAGCGGCAAATAAAAGTATTTTAGCCTAGATTCCCCAATCCCAAAACCAAAAACACCTCCTGACCCAATGGCTGTAAACGACTGTATAATATGATAATTTTTTCCCAATGGATCCAACCATGGATTTAAAAATGATTGAACTCGTTGCATCTGATACGGATGTGTCAAAATTGAATGCCCAATCATGCCAGCACCCGTGATTACAGACACCAGCAATACCATCAATGGCAAGGACGATACCAGCAACAATGCAAATGCGACACTTAATGTTAAAATTGCATTCCCAAGATCCGGCTGTAGTAATAAACATAAAATAGGGAGTAGCATAATGGTAAAAACGGGCACCATACCATGTTTAAATGAATGCAACCTTTGGCTCTTTTTTGACAATACAATACTGACAGAAATGGCCCACCAAAACTTGGCAATTTCAATGGGCTGGAACTGCACACCAAAAAAGTTTAACCAACGGTTGGCGCCCCCCACCTTAACACCAATGGTTGGAATTAACGTAATCAGTAATAATGCAACCGATACCAAATACCCCCAAAATGCGCATTTTTTATAATATTTTACTGGCAACCATGACCCACACGTAAATAACGCTATCCCTAAAATCAAAAAAAGGGAATGCCTCTTTATAAAATAATACGCATCATTAAACTCTGACAGCCCCTTAAATGAGGTGGTTGAAAACACCATAATATATCCAATGGTTAGTAATATAGCCATTGGAATGACCAACCACCAATCAATTGATCGCATATTAAAATGCATCTTGAACATACTCATTAAAGGCCCGACCCCTTGCCATATAATCATCAAATTCATCAAAGCTTGCGGCTGATGGAGAAAATAATATGGTTCCTTGAATCATATTATTTATTGCAGCTGCAGTTGCATCTTTTAATGTCGGAAAAAATGTAATTTGATCAACAACGCCATCTGGAAATACATGTTGATGATCATGCAGATACCCAGCGGCATACACCTTGTGGCAAGCCGTTAATATCTTCGCCATCCATTCATGTGAATAGTCTGATTTTGGCTGCCCACACAAAATGAGTATGACCTCTTCAGTCAAACCACGAACTGCCGCCATGGTTGCTGACGGATTTGTTGCTTTTGAATCATTTATAATGGTGATATTACCATTTGAAAACACCCGCTCACATCGAAAAGATGGCAAATTATATGATAACATTCGTTGATCAAGCTCACTATTATTCATACCACATGATGTGGCAATGGCCTGAATAACAGCGGCATTTAATTGATTATGGCGGCCAATAAATTGTTCCCATTTTGGTACGGGTAACGAATCAATGGGTATGATGTCACCATGATTCAAGGCCATATCATTCTCGATATCTTTTGGGATATACAACCTCTGATTCTCAGATTTTATAAGCCTTTTCTTTGCTGATTTATACGCATCAAAAGACCCATGCCATTCCAAATGATCCACAGCAACATTTAAAACCACAGCAATGTCACAATGAAGGGTTGGTGATGAAAACAATTGAAAACTGCTTAATTCAAGTACAATGATATTGTGTTCACTGGCATCGGTTAATGCATGGATCAGAGGAACTCCGATATTGCCATAGGCATTCACACTTAAGGCATGCGCCACCCCCGATGCAACGGTTGTCTTTCCATTGGTTCCAGTAATCCCAATGATGCAACGCTGGGGAGATTCTTTTTTTAGTAATCGATATGCAAACTCAATATCGGATATAATTTGAATACCTGTTTCTGGCCATTGATTTGGAGGAATGCCAGGACTTGTCACTATGAGCTCTGCAGTATCTATGCTTGTCTCAATATGATCACCTGATTGACTAACAAACGATCGAATTGCCCGCGCTGTTATCCCATCGCCAAGAATACCGATACGCGTTACTGAATTTGTAACCATGTAAACCCTGTTTGTAACAATGAAAACAAAATAACAACGGCAATATCATTCAATCCTAACAATTCAAAATGATGATGCAGGGGACTCATTAAAAATACCCGCTTTTGTCTTAATTTAAACGATACCACTTGAATGATTACACTTAATGTCTCGATAATGTAAATGGCCCCAAAACCAATCAGCACCTGCCACTTCCCACTAATGATCGCCAATGCCGCTAAAAAGCCCCCCAGCATTATCGATCCAACATCGCCCATAAAAACCTTGGCTGGGAACCAATTGAACAATAAAAAAAATGAAATTGCAGCCATCATAATAATTGTTAACGTGCGCTCTTCAAACATCCACTGTTGACTAAAAACAATCATCATTCCAGTCAGCGATATTAACAGGGTTGTTCCAAGCAACCCGTCAAGCCCATCCGTTAAATTGGTCGCATTGGATGTCCCCACAAGCAAAAACACATAGAGGCATGCTTCAATCCAATGCAAGGGTTTAATCCACATGTAAAGTATGCCAACGAGCAGCATTGCAACCATGACCTGAAAACCGAACTTTGCTTTTGCGGACAATCCTTTATTGTGTTTTTTTTTGATTGCCAACACATCATCTACAAGGCCTATCAACGCAAACAATGCGGTTGTAGCCATTATCCAGATTGTGTTTAATGTCCACTGATTTAAGACGAATGCCCCCGCTGTAAAGCCAATGAACATCACCAATCCACCCATGGTTGGGGTTCCTTGTTTTTGTTGATGTGATTGCGGAGAATCTTCATAGATGCGTTGCTGCCATGACCGTCGATGAAACCATTTAATTCCCCACCAATAAGCGAGTATTTGACCCAAACTCCACATCCCCCACATCATCTTTCTTTCTCCAATAACTCATGAAAATCAGCACCTTCAATCCAAAGTAAATGAACGGCCTGGGGGGAGGCCTTGATTAATCGTGACACGTCCGACAGAATATTTTTTTGATGATCAAGAACATGAATCTTGGATGGGATTCCAATATTATTAAATTTTAATTCATTCAATAACTCTGATACCCCACCTTGCACTGCCACGTAATTTATAATGGCTTGCGCATTTTGCTGAAAGCACTGGTTTTTTTGATCAGCATCCACGGTATCCTTCCCCCACTCAAGGACATACAGTGGCGTTTGAATCCCTTCAAGTGATACCTTAATGCACCATTGCCTTCCCATTAACCAATTCATTACGTTGAATGTTTGACCATGTACTCGCCGATTAAATCTAGTGCAAATTGATTTAATTACAGTATCCATGTAAGTGACCCATGAGGACGCATTTACGACATTGATATCGCCATGAGACACCCCTTCTAAATGGTCATCCAAATCCGTCATTTGACTTGAATACCACAGGGCCCACGGATCATTATTGCTAGACACATACCGCCCCATTGACTTTAAAAAGTGTGGGTCAACACACCCATTGGGGCTGTAAATATCCCCGACAATGATATGATCTGGAGATATCACACGCAATAATTGAACCAATTTATCCGCCTCTACAATTGGCACTTGAATGATAATTGGGTCTTCGGTTTGGTCAATTAATGTTAGGCCTGTCAAATTATACGCCATTGACTCATTGTGATTGAATGTAACGTTAACGCATTGACCGCTAAGAGCCAATGCACGAGTTATTGCCTGAGCAATAGATGTTCGCTGCCCGCTTTCAAATACCACAACTTTTGGACCTTTTATTTTTTTTAAATACTGCGTTATCTTTGAAAATGTTGGTGTTTTTAAAATTCGTTTAAACTGGGATGTGTTCACGTTGAATTGTGGTGACTTTTGTTTAGAAATAAATACCACATCAGCCTTGGTGCTGGATTGATTTAACGACCATTTTGGCAACGATTTGGCATGCCCTTGGCAAATTAACTCACTATATGCCACATTGGCGTCATTAAATTCATACGAAAATCCATGGCAATGCTGCATTGTTTCATGCCCTTTTCCTACAATTAAAATTAAATCATTGGGGGTTGCATCTTTGATGGCTGCGCTAATGGCCTGCCATCGATTTAATTGAATGATGGGCTTCTGATGCGCCATTTTCATCCCAGACAATATATCTTCAATAATCGTTTCTGTACGCTCTGAGCGTGAATTATCTGCGGTCAAATAAATATTACGGCTACTTTCCTCTGCAATTCTACCCATTTCTTTTCGCTTGCTTTGATCCCGATCTCCACCGCACCCCATAACCAATCGAATCCGTGACGGATCTCCACTAACTTGACGAAGGGCATCGGTAAGTACATGTGCCAAGGCATCTGGAGTATGAGCAAAATCAATAATAACATCAAACGTCTGCCCAACATTAAGTGATTCAAAACGTCCCTCTGGCGCGACTAACTTATAAAGGTGTTTCATTAGTTCTGATTGATTTTCACCTAAACGTAAACATATTTGAATTGCTGTACTCACGTTTTTCAAATGAAAAGACCCCTTTAACTGTGGAATTTGGTCGGGCTCAATTAAGGGAATATCGTCAGAATAAATCGCCCCTCCTGGTGAATCAGCCATGAATGACAGCTTGGTTTGCTTGTAGTTTTCAAACGTGTGATGGTAATCCAAATGATCTTGGGTGATATTGGTTAGGCACTTGATATTGAAATCAAACCCATCCACACGATGTTGATCAATCCCATGGGATGATACTTCCAGCACAACATGTGTCCCGCCATGATCTGCATGACGCTTAATTCTTTCCAAGGTATCCCAACACTCAGGGGTGGTTAGTGCCGAGTTTAGGGTACCAATCATCAAAACATGGTGCCCCATGGCGGTTAATAACTGTGTGGTAAATGCTGCAACAGACGTTTTCCCATTCGTTCCAGTGATTCCAATAAGCGTTACGCGCTTGGTGGGATAATCAAAATATGCATTAGCCTCAGCCGCAAATGATTCACGGGATAAGCGAACAACTTCGCTGGCGCCATTGGTCAATGCAGATTCTATATAAGCTTCACCTTTTGGAAGACAAATAAACGCATCTCCAGCCGTTATTTTCCGTGAATCATAGGTGTATGTTTTTGACTGATCAAGCATTGCAACCATCCATGTATAAGTAAAGCATTGTCCATAAAATATATCAAATTTAGGATAAGTTTCACGCAGAATTCGTAGTATTTGATGTTTGTTTGTGATATTATTTTGTTTAATTATTTCTAAATAAGTGTAAAGAAGATATCTGTGGCTCAAGAACGAGAAAAATTAGTTAAAGAATATGTTAAAACAAAAAACAATTCGCTGAAAGAAGATATTCTTCTTGCATACAAGCCTTTGGTTGAATTTATTGCTCGAAAACTATCCTTTAACATTGATGATGTCCCAGATTTAATCCAAGTTGGATCCATTGGGCTATTAAAATCACTGGATACCTATGATGTCTCTAGGAATATTGCATTCTCAACCTATGCTAGTTCAAATGTCATTGGTGAAATTCGTCACTATATCCGGGATAAAGGACGAATTGTTAAACTGCCTAGAAAACTACAAGAACAATACTCAAAGATTCGGCAGTACATCAAAGTTAAGTCTCAAGAGTTGGATCGATTTCCTACCACATCAGAAATTGCAAAAGATTTAAAATTGAGTGAAGAAGATGTGTTGGAATCTATGGAAGCCGGGCAATCCTTTCGTGTTATTTCATTGGACAAACCCATTCAAACCAATAAAAACAAGTCATCAAATGAAAAATTTTCGTTAATTGACAATATTGGAACTGATGCCAAAGATGATAATTTTTTAAATAAAGAAATGCTCAAGAAAGCACTTGAAAATTTAAATGAACGTGAAAAAAAACTTGTCTATTTGAGGTTTTATGAAGGGCTTACTCAAAAAGAAATTGCGGATCGACTGAGCTTATCTCAAATGCATGTTTCTAGATTACTCAATGAAGCATTGAAAAAATTACGTCGAAAAATTACCATTGAGAAGTAATGTTAACTTTAGACGATATTCAAGACCGTATTCCTCACCGATTTGAAAACTTGTTGTTAGACTCATGTACCATTCCCGAGCCTAACGTATCGGAATTCACTATTGACCTACAAACTGGAGATGCATTGGGCAGAGATATTTTCCTATATAATATGGAAGGATCATTCGTTGTTCCGACGCCATTGCTTGCCGAAATTGCAGCCTTGGCCTGCATTGTAAGTGCTGGAAAAATACCAGATGGGACATTTGCTTATTTTGCCGCCATTACTCAATTCTCAAGGTCATCATCTCCATTTAAAGCGAACCATACCATTCATGGGTCAACAAAAAAAATCAGTGATAAGAATGGCTTTTTCAAGTATCAGTTTTCCATAAAAAATCAAGATTCAGCGGAGTCCAATGGTCAATTGATGGCTTTTTATGACACATCCGGCTCAACAGATGTTGAGACAGGTTCTCCCATTGAACGGTCAACGGCCATCACTAATGACATGGCAAAACCGCCGCTAGCACTTCCGTCGAACCCATCAAAAGTTGATCACATGACGTTTATTAACGCATGTCATATGGTGTCACCAACATCGGCACTATATGCCTACACCTACCCGAATAATCATCCCCTGGTTCGCGGCCACTTCCCAAGCAACCCGGTGATGATGGGCGTATGCCAGTGGCAAATGTTAGAAGATGCAATGACGCATTACTTTAATCACTTTAATAAATTATTTAGCTCCTCAACCATTGTAAAGAAACGCTGCGATGCGATAATTTTCAAATCGGATGGAACCCCTGTTTGCGACATAAAATCAGCCAATATTATGGGAAACAAACATTCGGACCGTTGGCATGCCTTTACCTCAATGGCAAAAAAAGTATTATTTAAACAACGTGTATTGCCTGGCGATCAACTATTCATATCCATTTCATCCATTGAAACGGTTGAATCAATATAATAATATATCCTTCTTATACTAAGTTGCTGATTAAAATCAATGTTTAAAAAGAGATTGATGCATAAGATATTAACGCTGTCGTGTTAAAATCTTCTCTGTTTTTGCCATAGCTATCGAACACCAACTCATTGTTTAATGTTATATTTTCCATAAATTCAACCCTTGCAGCGGCTTGTATTCGAACCACTTCCACATCTCCAGTGACATCTCCAAAGCCAACATTAATGGGACGCAACCCGTCAGACCCATTCCCTAGGCCTTTATAATGACCTGGCTTATAAATGGAGTACCGTCCAGACAATGTTAAATTTTCAATGGTGCGAGACACATACACCATTAGCACGTTAGCATCATCTTTTGTATTCGTATCAAAATCATTCGCATTAAGGAACGAAATATACCCACCAAATGTTAAATCATTAATATTGGTCTTAATGTCCACAATGATCCCACGTAGATCTGCATTTATGCCTTCGCTAGAGGCTTCCGTTCGATCATTTACACTTAGCCACGACACCCCAAGTATTGTATGGCTACCAAATGGTTTAACTTTTGCACGAAGCGCCCATCCAAACCCTTGGTCTACATTATTGTCTGTCCCATTGGTGCCATTGAATACCATGGCATCGATCTGGGTGTCCTGCTTGCCTTCAAATGTAGTTTGCACACCAGTTCCTGAAAAATCGGTGACATCTGCACCCGCACTAAGCAATGCATAGCCTAAATCATTAATTAAAAATGGGGATGGCACATAGGAATTACTGGTTTGCATCTCAGCAAATTGACCGTAAGGAATGGTCTGATTTCCGAGTTTAAACTCTGTAATATTACCACCAAAAACACCCGCATCTAACGACGGTTTAAATATCAAAGCCGTGCTTGATAATGACACCCCTTGAGAATAACCGGTTTGGTTTTGATCGCCACCAATCCCTACATCAAGAGATGCCTGTACCGCTTGATTAAGTTCAACGTCAAATACAAGGTTTGCTGCCGTTTCAAATTGTGAATAAAACACATCATTTTTGGCTTGATTATAGTTGGACAGCCCAGACAGTGCTGATCCAGATATGGTAATCATTGGCTCTGCCATTAGTGGGGCAATTAATATCATAACGCATCCTATAATTTGAATTAATTTGTTCATTTTTAAGCTCCTTTTTTCACTTTACAATAGCGATCACACACAGCAATTATACCGTAATGATTGCTGCATGTCACCCATTTATCCATCGACAATCGATCTAACATTAAACGCCATCATGTCAATATAAGTATCAACACCAGACCCTTTTGCATCTAAATTTAATGAAAATAGCGGCTTTCCGATTGATAACTGCCACCCCTGATTAATTGCAGCATTGACCAAGGCATCAATGCCAGAGTCTGGAATGGATTCATTCGGGTGAAATGTCGTAATATTTTTTTGTCTGAGTGTCGACACCATTTGATCTAACTGGGCCTCATCCAAAGGCCCATCCAAATCAAACACCACCAGTTCAAAGCCATACAAATTTGCAAATGGGCCAAATGACGGATGGTTGGTTGCGATAATTTTTTGATTTCGAGTAAACGTATCCACAGATGTTTTTACAACTTGGTGCAATGCATAAATATCTTTGGTATATGCCATTTTTCTGACATTTATTTCTGATCGTCGATTGGGAAAAATCAACTTTAATTGCCGTTGCATGTAATGGACCATCTTATTCCATGAAATGGGACTCATCCAATAATGAACCGGCCACTTTTTTTCATATTTTGTCATGATATCTGAAATTACAATTACTTTTGCCTGTTTAGGAATATGAGGCTTAGCTACATCGAAATAGGGATCGGCTCCTTGGCCATGCCATATGATGACATCTGCCGAATTTAGTGCCGCTATTTTTTTATCCGACAATGAAACGGTTTTGCTGAGCGCCCCTCGATCTACTAAACTGACGACATTGGTGTCTGGACCTAACATTTGCAAAATCAATGGTTCAAGAATGGGTGTGCTGGTCACAATAATGGATGAATCATCGTTTTGAGACTCCAAAAAAGGAACATTCAGCCACCAGACCACCAGCAATGCGACCATTGTTCCAATCCCCCACTTAAATATTTTTTGAATCATGATGAACCACCTTTGACAACATTTTGAACACTTAATGATTGGCTACCATGCCATTATAAAATAAAGTCGTTCAATAAATGAACAATTTTATTTAACCGCTTGGCATATATTTTGCTGTTTAAGACTATGCATGCAACCATGCATCAAACACGCATTAAAGGAGACCTTCATGATTCATACACAAAATTATCAAAATCAAATTATTCCAATGGACTTGACAAGCATGGCTCGCTTGCTTGAATCCAGTGGTGGCGATTTCTCACCCCTTCAATACCACATGGTCCAACCGTCACCAAAGGTAACTGAAATTCATGTGAACCTACAATCTTGTGATCCAGATTCCATCCATGTCGATGTTACCAATCATTCAATTGAAATATCGGCCACGGCGATATTAACTGTTCAAACAAATGCCACGTTAACTTTAACTCGGCCAGTAAGCACCCGAATTACAATGGCACCTGGGGTATTGCATTCAGACATTCGTTCCCAAATCACCGATGAGGCATTAATTCTTACCATTCCTATGACATGATTGAGTGACCTCGTTTAATGCATTTCAATGACTTCTTAAAATTTTTAAGGACCAATTGGTATCCAACCGTTTAAAATCAAACTTAAATAACGATTCTGACGTGTTTATTTTTAGATTATTTTTCATCAAGACCATCAAAAAAATTTACCCCTAATGTTTTACCATTAATCAAATAATAGACATCATTTTTAGCTTGTTCGAATGCCTTAGGCAATTCACTTTTTTGAAAAACATTTCCGTGATCATTCTTGCCTAAACGTCCATCCATACCATTTTCTTGTTCAACACACACATGTTGAATGCCACGAAACCGACCACCTTTACCATCTAAGCCTTTTTCCTCTTTATTAACACCAACAACTTCAAAAAGATTTGGATTCCCATTGAACGGTTGTATTCTAACCCCCAACCATAACCCTCCATTTTTGAACACACCAAATTCATAAATGTTCCCACTCGTTCTTTCTTCGTATCTTTGGTTTCCGTTTCCAGGATATACTTCAAGATCATACAAGGGGGTTTCATCTACAACGCTGTTGACCATCTTTTCTAAACTTTTCATCAAAGGGCCGATTCCCTTTTCAAATACAATCTCGGAAGATTTTAATGATATCATAGAATTTTCTTGAACATCTACAAGCTCAACACGAATGCCAAAGTCATCTGTTACTTTGGCACCCAATACCAATTCATCTCCTTTAAACACACCCATTCTAACGGTGCCATCAATGTCTGTTTTTTCCTGCTATGTTCCAATGCTCCCCATTTTGGTACACCCTGGATATTCCATAGGAGTCGGGCCAAGAATAAAATTTATGAGAAGATGTTTTTTTTGAACCATATGGACATCTTGCAAGTTGCACTGGTTTTTTCCAAGGATTAGTCGTCTGTTCACATTTACCATCACAGAGAACTGCGTCAACATTATGCATTAGATGTTCTTTTGGTTGTGGCTTTGCCGATCCCACTGATATAGCACACAACATTAGCGCTACTTTTATAACATCAATTTTATTTTATTGGTAACCTTAAACCTAAATCAAGATTTACATTCATTTTTCACCTCATCACTTTTTCTTCAAATTAAATTAGGATACGTGAAATTTTCAACCCGACTCAACGTTATTTATGTATGTTATTTTGGCTTAGTCACTGCCCATGGACGCCCTAACCAAAACTCGTTACACTCAATCTTATGGATGTGTTTCGATTGATTGATGCCAATCTCGCCCGGTTAGGAGAAGCCCTTCGTGTGATTGAAGATGTGTGTCGGTTTGAGCTTTGCAATTCCAATCTCACCCATCAATGTCAGGAATTAAGGCATCAGCTCAAAGCCGCAACTCAACAATTTAATACCGCCGACCTTGTGAATGCACGCAGTATTGGCACCGATACCCGGGCCAAATCCAACGTTCCACAACGGTTGGACCTGAACGACCTTATCACGGCCAATATTAAACGGGCCACCCAAGCCGCGCGCTGTTTGGAAGAAGCCACCCATCACCAACCCTTTACCCACTTGCGCTACGATTGTTATGCCTTGGAACAAGCCATTTGGGCACACGTCATACGTGCCCCACTTAATGGCCCTGGCATTTACGTGGTGTCCGACTCACCCGAGCACCTTCTCGATATGGCCAATCATCCGGGCGTGCCCATTGTGCAATACCGCAACAAATCAGCGTCCAAAGCCGATATTTTTTCTATATGCCAACCGCTCGCCAAACGCATGCAAGATCGACCTGCGCTTTTTATGATTAATGACCATGTGGACATTGCCCGTGCCATTGGGGCCGATGGGGTTCATGTGGGGCAAGACGATATTCCAACCGCGCATATTCGATCCCAGTTGGGGCACACCAAACTGATCGGCCGAACCACTCACTCAATGGATCAGGGATTATTGGCGGCCAACGATGGTGCCGATTATGTGAGCGTTGGTCCCATTTGGGACACCCCCTCCAAACCGGGGCGCCCAGGCATTGGCCTGGATTATTTAAAAAAAGCCCACGAACTTGGCATCCCTTTTGTGGCCATTGGCGGCATTTCAGCCGATACCATTCATCACATATTGCCACATACCCCCCCCTTGATTGGGGCCATTCGAGCCACTACCAACATCGATGCCTTGTGGTCAGCATTAACAACACCCCAGCCGTCCCCTAGTTAAAAGGTTTTAGCCATTTATTTCTTAATGTTGAAAAAAAATCCGCTGACTAAACTTTTCAATAAATTTTTCTTTAGATTTATGTGAATCAACATCTTGAAATAATTCCAAATCAGGCATAATCCCTTCTTTAAATGGGGGCATGGGGACTTTAAACGCAATCTCATAAAGCGCACTCATTAATACCAAACAGTTATGAGCGGCACCTCGTGCAACCTTCATTGAAAAATAGCTATTCCAATATATTTCACCAATGATTTCAAGTTTTTTCTTGTCATCCAATGAAGATATCTCTAATTTTCTAATTTCCTCATCAAGTGAATGATCGTCTAGAAGTCCATACATCAAAGAATCGACAGGCATGACATTTAATTCCCTAAAAGACTCATCTAAATATTTTTTACCCAGTATAATTGCCCCCCTTTGAATTCATGCTGAGTACTTGCAAAATTTAAAAATCTTTTAGCGTAATCTTGCCCATATGTGCCATTATCAATGACAGTACTCATCACACCACAGTCGCAGTCGCAAAATTGATGAGGATATCGATCTTTTAATTCGAGTGCAATTTTTGTACGTCCCAAGTACAACATCAATTGAATTAAAAGATGTTTATTGTCGGTTTCTTCTTTCCATTCCTTGAGCTTATTTATATTCTGGTGAACACATATGTTGTTTTCACCTAAGCAATCAACCATGGTTTCAATATTATGACTAAGTAAAGATTTAAGTGAAGTGATGTCTGATTTAAGGCCTTCTATATATTCTACCTTTGAGCTGATGTGACATTTCCCAAAATATTTTTTGATTCTCTTCTTGGGTGGGACCAAACCGTTTTAAATTAATTGGACAAATTAAATGTGAGGCTTTCGGACCACTTTTAAATATATCTTGATCGTTTGTATCCTTGATCACTTTAATTGTGACATATTCAATTTCCAATTTTTTTTTAATAATTCAGACAAATAAACTCCCCTCATGTTTGAATATGTATTTGCACTATTTATTTGGGCTTCTTTTTCAATGTATGTTTGTCTTTATGTACTATCTTGAGTGGTTGGTTTTTCGATAATAGTGGAGTAAATAAGCAGATTTTTAATGACACTATCCATGATTAACCTTTGTCTCAACAAATTGGCAATCTCAACATTGCCCTTCAACCTAAATGATCACCCTTTAATTTTAAGAGTAGGGTCATTCATTGCTCTACAGTAATTATCGTAATCAAAATCCAAAATATTTCAAGGTCCTACCTTAAATTGCAAATTCACCGCTACGCTTAACTTGTTTCCATTATGTGTTGAAAATAATGCGTAAATACCCCAAAATAAATGCATGGGAACCGACGAGCGATTTGAAAAAAACTTTACGCCCCAAACCATTGAATCGGACATGTACCGTGAATGGGAATTGGGCGGGGATTTTTCCCCAGTGGGCACTGGCCCTGCGTTTTCAATGGTTATTCCCCCCCCCAATGTCACGGGGGAACTTCACATGGGGCATGCCCTCAACATTACCATTCAGGACATTATGGCCCGCTACAAACGGCT
>Ga0181568_10002349_pt1 | contig 17190 bp, 20 predicted proteins | sample 101ome_20_FD_133758 | JGI IMG/M metagenome (GOLD analysis project Ga0181568, IMG submission 133758) | Coastal salt marsh microbial communities from the Groves Creek Marsh, Skidaway Island, Georgia - 101404AT metaG (megahit assembly) | ecosystem: Environmental > Aquatic > Marine > Intertidal... | reverse complement strand
AGCGAGTCTTTTAATGAACTAGCAAAACTTTCCCTAGTCCATGCCTCGCCGCTGTTTTCAATAAGATAATTTGCGACTGTGTCTTTGCCAGCCGCTTTGAAACCCACTAACCCAATAATCATAAAAGTATTATACGTGATTTAAAGAAAAATGTCAATTATCCGATGATAAATGTCGGAGGTTCGCTACCGTCTCCGTAGCGTTGCAGTTCAATTTCAAGTCTATCTAACTCGGCACTTCCTTCTGCTTTAAGTGCATCACCATTTAACGATACACCGCCGGCTGCACCCGGTAGCGTAGCATATTTGCCTCTTGCTTCGCCTAGCATAATCTTACAAGTAGCCAAAGCGTAATCTTCTAACCATAAACGACCTCGGCGATCTCGTAGTATTTCATTTTCAGGTTTTTCGTTGTAAACATGTAAAAGAATACTTTCTTCGTTTTTAATACGACGAATTAAATTTAACTTATGTGTATTAGGATGCCAAGTAAAGTTAATATCAGATCCAAACACACGACCAACAACTTCTTGATACTGACTGAAAGCATCAAATAGTCCAACACCGCCTACTCTACCTGCTTGTAAAATGTACAAGTTAGTGAATGCTAAATCAAATGGATCTAAACCAATACCTGTACTTGAACTGCCAATTGCTCGTCTATAAATTTTACGGACCTCTAAAACTTCTGCTGGCAAGTAATATTCATCAACATCTGTTTGTGTTGTTAAAAACATACCACTTTCTTCTGTGGCATTTGATGATCGCTGTCTATAACGTGCAATTGCTCTATCAATTGCTAGATTATAGTGTTCAGGATCTAATTCAACATCAACCATACCGCCGCCTAGACGTGTTTGCAAGTTTTTAATAATTTCATTGCGAGCAGATGTGGGTTTTCTTGCCATTTTTTTGTCCTATAATATACTATTTATCATTATAATGCATGTCGTCAGTACTTATCGTAAACACATTATTGGTTAATATAACTTCCTTTCCGTTTTTTAAATTTTCAAAATTAGGATAGTTAAGCATATTACAGTACATTATCATCCATTCTTTATATTTTAAATTTCTCTTGTCAATTGCAATCTTGAACCATTCTTTGACAATGTTTTTTGTTGCAAAAAAATCAAAGTATCTTTGGTTGTATTCATCAAATACATCCTTAATATTTTGCATCATTGTTATTTCTTCTTGGGTCATCCAGTAATTTTCATAATCTTTACTGTTTACAAATATCCGATCAGCATTACATCCGACTATCGCCAATCGATCGCTAGGAGAAATTTCAATAGCACTTCTAAACTGTTTAAAATCATCAGTTTTGACATTTAAAAACTTATTAATAAGAAACAAAGAGTTAAAGTATTGTCTGTGTATACCTTGTCTCCTTTTTATCATATCTTCTTTTAATAACGGAGCATCTTGTTGATACCCAGAAAAGATATCAACCGGCTTGTTTGTTTTTATAAAAGCACAATGTATTGCTCCGCTGTCTATACCATCAGACACAAACAATGACGGTTTAGGATCCTTTTTTAGTATCCTATAAACATTTTTCTCAAAAGCATCGTATAAGGACTCGTAACTAGTAATACTTGAGATGCTACTGTATCCCTCAAAAAATGCCATTTTATTAACTACATTGTACTCATTATCAAATATATAGATAGTGTTAGGTTCAAGCAATTCAAAAGTCTTTTCATTATATAAAAAATGCGTTAAACTAAAATCAGTAGCTGTGATTGAGAAGTTGGGTGTTTTCCATACTAAAGAAAACTGGCCGTCCAGTTCTTTAATTGCTTCTATGCAATTCTCTACACTATTGTTTAAAGAGTTTAGCAAGTGCGGTACTTCTTCTTTGATATCCAATAGAATACCGTCAAATACAAGAGTTCCGTATTGATTTTTATCCATATTACTACTTATGTAGTCTACGATGATTCGGGTAAGCGATCTGCTTGGCCTGTTCTCACTCTACGTGATTTAAACTTTTCTAAAAATCTAACCATTACTCTATCTGGATAGTTAGGAATTAGAAAAGGAAAAATGCCGTGGATTGTTGACAAAACAATCATGTATACAAAAGTTGCTACAGCATACACACACCATGAGAAATGTTGCCAGTATGTTTCGCCTACAGTTTTAAGGTGTGTAAAATCTACAAATTTCATAGTTGTCTCCTTAATGTATTATTTAAGAAGAAAACTACGTAGTTTAATAACTCGTTATAATAAAGCAGGCCATTGCACTTTTACAGCATTGGTGCGTTCTTTTACATTAATATTTTCGCCAAATCTTGCATATGCAGATACCATAAAATAAAGAGTCTCGCCAACTACAGGATACCAATCTGTTAACGGATCTTGCTTAATGCGATGTCCGCCTAAATTTACAAAAGGCTTTGTATACGAATTATGAAAAAAACTACCCCAGGTACCTGCATGCCATCTGTTATCTTTAAATACAAACACCCAGCAATTAGCATCTACTTGTAATGCAGTACCATCCGGTATATAAGTGCAATGATCGTCGTCACTGGTGGTATAATGAACCATTTCTACTGTTGGCCATTTACCAGCATCTGCAAATTTAAAAGAAATAGTGTTATTTTTATTAAAAACTAACTCTAATTTAGATGTTTCCTTCCAATCTGAAATGTCTATGTCTAGCCAGTTAACTGTTTTTAAATTAAGATCATTGTACATTATTGTATATTATTTGGCTGACAGATGTTAAAAATTCTACATCTTTCTATATTTCTTTCTGCTACTATTTTAGCACGGTTAAGCATATCGTAAAAATGTTCTTCAGACGCATAGCCTACCCATCTGACTAATTCTCGTTTGTTAACTTCGTCCCAAATTATAAACGCAGGAATCCCGTATAACCTAGCAATAGTGCCATTGCCATAATATGTACGATATTCCTCGTTAGCAATAACACCCGTTGTGATATCTATTTGTACTATTGGTAAATCTACGTCATTATAGAAAGGAAGAATCTCGTTCTTTATTACCAAGCATGCAGGACACCATGTTGCGCCCACATAAAGCAATTGTAAACCAAAACTGTTTAATGGAAGCAACAATAAAAGTATGAATAATAATTTTTTAAGGATATGCACTAAAATATTTAGTACATATTCTCCTATTATTGCACTTTTAAAAGTATGATCTCGTTGTTTATCCTACCGGTTAACTTTATATCTGTAGTAGTTAATTCATCCATAAACTTACGCAACGCAACCTTGCCAGCACTCTTAAATGCTTTAAGCGAGTCCTCTGGCTTACGCAAAGTCTTTTGTATGCTCAACTTCTCATCAAAGCCTGCAATAGTAGTGCCTTTAATGCTTAGTCCTGTGCCATCTCTAGCCATACCCTTTGGATCAATGTTAGAGGCAACATACTTGCCAATCTTGCGATTCTTTGTGTTATAAACCCACAATTCGTTAGCACCGAGTATGTCTTTTGGATCAATAGAGACAAGTTTTAATGCTTCATCCTGTAGTTTATACTTGATCTTGCCAACTAACTTTTCTTTGTTTGGTGCTTTCTTCTTACGCACCTTGCGAGTTGCTTTTTGTAAATTGCCATGATGTTCTGCATCTGCAACAATAGCAGTATAAAAATCACGTAATTTTATAATTTCTGCTTTCTTGTATGGGTAGCCCTCAAGTAGTTGTGCATCATAGTCATCTTCTTTATCAACACCATCTATCAAAAGTGTTAATTCAGCAATTTCGCTTTCAAACATCTTGGGAATAAGTCCAGCCGCTTTGCCAGATACATCATGTGTTTGGAGCAAAGTGGATAGTTTAAAGTCTGACTTAAAGCCGTTAGCAATCATTTCGTCAATTGCGCCTTCTACATATTCCCCCACAAAACTATTTGTTTTCTCTATCATACGATCTTGAATAGAAATGACTTGTGCTGTTTTTGGTTTATCTACTTTTGGCTTTTGCCCATCGTTTAAACTGCCACCCCAACTTTGTGGATTCTCTACCGATTCAACAATTTCTCGAATTCTCTTTTTAAGTCCAGCAACAAGATTATCCGTAGGCGGCGCACCTTTAAGTAGCATACGCGCAATAGAGCCGGCAGTAATACCTATCTGTGTATCTGGCGCGGCTTTAATTATTTTAATTGCGTTCTTATCTACAACCTTCTGCTTCTTCATCCACTCGATAAGCGGTTGCTTGCTGTCCTTAGATGAATGATGATAGTTGTAAAAATTTAATCCTTGCATAACACGCAATTTTATTTCTAATTTTTTCTCATCATCAAGATCTAGCAACTCGTCAGCAGTATACTGTAAGTCGTCCCAGTCTGGTGCTCCAAACGCACCATCATTCTTTTTTGCTACACGTTTTTTTGCTTTCTTTTTAGCGGCCACAGTTTTTCCTTGTTTTATTGCTATTTAAACATTATACTATACATTGAATAATTGTCAACCTTAACGAATTTTATAAAAATTCTGCTAAAATCGCCTGTCTCATAATCAATCCGTTGTGCATTTGTTCAAAGTATTTTGCCCTAGGGTCGCTGTCAAACCATGTTGGTATCTCCTCATTGCGAGGAAATGGATGCATAACAATAGAGGTCTCTGGAATATGGTGTATATGTTCCTTTCGCATGCTATAACTGCCTTCGCTTCCGCGCTCGCGCTGAACCCTTGTTAGATAATAAACATCACTAGTAGGCCATATACTTTTATCATATGTTTCGCAAAAATACTTTTCGCAATTTGTCAGTGCTTTATCTAAACTATGAACTGTTCTACCGTTTTCAATATCACCTACAAATGTCACAGTTAAGTCTTCTATACGCCCAAAATGTTTATATATTGTATAAAGATCCAATAATGTCTGCGTAGGATGTTCGCCGTTTCCGTCGCCAGCATTAATAACTGGTACATCACTAACTAAACTTGCCCTGTGCGCTTCCCCTGCTATTTTGGAACGCAATACAATAGCATCAGCATAAGTGCCTACAGTTCTAACAGTATCCTCTAAGTTTTCGCCTTTACTAACAGAACTATAGTTAACATCATTAATTGATATTACTTGTCCTCCCATGCGAAACATAGCACTAGCAAAACTACTGCTTGTTCTTGTACTAGGTTCATAAAATAAATTACATAATACCTTGGGATGACGGTATTGCGGAGGGCCGTGTGCCTCAATTTGCTGTGATCTTTCTAGTAATAAAGGGATGTCTGCGTCTATGATGCTGATTAAATGTTTCAATACAATTCCTCTATTATTAACTACATTATACTACACAGCGAATAACTGTCAACCTTAACCAAAGCGATAAATACAATAAAGGGATTTAACTATGCCTAGATTATCACTCTGGAAGCCTGTTAAAGGAAATGATTATAAGTTTATTGACCGAATTGTCGGCGAGCATATCTACGCAGGTGGCACAGGTGTATTTGTACACAAATATGTAGGGGTGTACGATCAAGGCGAAACAATTTTAGAAGACGGTACTGTAGAACAAGAAGATGTTACACAACCTAATTATGGTAAAAGAAAGTCTACAGAAGATATTGTTGCTGAAACAAGAATACAAGATTTGCTATTTTTAGAAAACAGAGACCGAAAGTACGACGAAAATGTTTACGACTTACGCGGCGTATATTCTCCTGCTGACAACGACTTTGACTTAACACAGTTTGGATTATTTCTTGCACAAGATAATATCTTTATGACATTTCACTTAAATGATACTATGGCAATATTAGGTCGCAAAATTATGGCGGGTGATGTGTTAGAATTGCCACACTTACTCGACGACACCGGTTTAGATAATTCAGCAGGACCGATAAGAAAATTTTATGTAGTCGAAGATGTAATAAGAGAAGCAGCCGGATTCGATGCAAATTGGTGGCCTCATCTTGTTCGTGTAAAATGTAATGCACTAGTTGACACAATGGAATATCGAGACATACTCGGTGACGGAGACGAAGCAAACGATCTAAAACATATCCTAAGTACATACAATAACGAACTTGAAATTAGTGAGGCGATATTAGAACAGGGCGAAAACGAAGTTCCCAAACATGGCTTTGAAGGCGGACATATTTTCATTGACGAGGAAACACACAAACCATCAGTGTGGACATCAGATGCGACACCCCCTAACGGTGCATCAGTAGTAGGAAGCGGCGAAACATTTCCACAAAATCCATCAGAAGGTGCATATTTCTTAAGAACAGATTTTAATCCACACAGACTGTTTATTAGAAAAGGCGAACTATGGATCAAGGTCGAGGATGACACACGGAATGTATGGAGAGCCGCTAACACAATACTTACAACCTTTATTGAAAATACCGATTCAACAGTTGACAGAAATACAAACACAACTGTATCTTCAAAACAAGGTTTAAGTAGAGCAATAAAACCCAAAACGGATTTTTAAAGAGATAGAATATGGCAAGTAGATATAGAGAAGCAGGTTATTTTTACGACGAACAGTTTCGTAGATATATTCTACAATTCATGCGGTTGTTTGGCGGCTTACTAGTTAAAACCGGTAAGGGTAAAGATGGCGTAGAAAAGTTTATTAAAGTTCCATGCAGATATGCAGACATGCAACGCATGGTAGGGCATATTTTAAGAAACAACAGCGAGAATGTTGTTAATTCTTGTCCATTCATTACTTCGCATATCTTAACAGTACAACCTGACAGATCTAGAACATTAGATCCTTTATACGTTGACAAACAACAAATTATAGAGCGAGAGTTTGATCCAGAAACTGGAAAATATACTAACAAAGTAGGCAATAGATATAGCGTAGAAAGAATAATGCCCACTCCGTATACGTTAACTATGCAAGTAGATGTATGGACAAGCAATGCTGATCAAAAATTACAACTAATGGAACAAATAATGGTCTTGTTTAACCCATCAATTGAACTGCAAAGTAGCACAAACATACTTGACTGGACATCGCTTGTTGTTGTTGAACTAACGGACATTAGTTGGAGTTCTCGCGGCGTACCGCAAGGTATAGATTCTGCAATTGATATCGCATCTATGACATTTACTATGCCGGTTTGGATCAGTCCTCCTGCAAAAGTATATCAACAACGTGTTATTAATCAGATTACAAATAAAATCAACGACTATCCCGAAGACTTTGATCCGGATGCTTATGATTTCTTTGGTACACAAGACTTCCTAACACGCGATATTATTACACCGAGCAATGCCTCAATTAATGTTTCCAATGGGCAAATAAAATTACTAAATCATGCTGGTATAAATGACCGCGGCGACGGTAAAGAATTAAGTTGGGTAGATTATTTAGAACCATATGGTGGTTTAAAAGAAGGCGTAACGCAAGTTAGATTACGTCTTAATCAGGATCCAGAACTTCAGACAAACCCAGACGATATTATTGGAACTATTACAACAACAGGAACTGGAAATGTTGTAGACTACACCGTTGACACTGATACATTGCCAGGAACAGATTTTACAGTTAATGCAATTATTAACCCACACGCAAGTTATCCCGGCGATGGCACATTACCGGCTGCTACAACAAATCAAAGATATTTAATCCTAGACGACATAGGCGCACCTGGTGTTGAAAACGAAACGCAAGCATGGGGTAACTTAGTAGCAAACACAAATGACATTATTCAATTTAATGGAAGTAATTGGGTGGTATTTTTTGATTCATCAGCAACAGAGGAACTCACTTACATACAAAATAACTACACCGGAGACCAATTTAAATGGAACGGAACACAATGGCTAGACTCGTACCAGGGGAGGTATTACCCAGGGTTCTGGCGGATAGTGATGTAAAAAAAGAAGTACAAACGCTTGTACAATGCTTGTGCGGTAAAGAGATGTTTACAAATAAAAGCGGCAAATGGTTTTGTAAATCATGTAAATATACATATACACCTAAAAAAGTATAGTATATTATAATGATAAAAGCAGTAGGCACTATTTTTTTAAGCCTAAAAACTAATCGTATACTCTTAGGCTTACGATCCGAAGACAGTTCTCACCCACTGACGTGGAGTTTCTTTGGCGGAAAAGTTGAAGAGGGAGAAACCCTAGGTAGTGCGTTAGAACGAGAACTCAAAGAAGAATTAATAAACTTTCCTAAAATTATTAAAACTATTCCTTTAGATAATTTTGTTAGCAACGACGACGGTTTTAACTATGCTAGTTTTGTAAGTATTATTAATAACGAATTTCACCCAGAACTAAACGATGAACACGTAGGTTATGCGTGGGTTAATATTGGTGCATGGCCAAAACCTTTGCATGCCGGCACTAAATTGATCTTGCAAAATAAGAATAATATAAAGAAACTTGATTTAATTATCAATAGAAGAAATACTAAGTAAACTGCTCGCCAAATGGGTCAAACTCTATTCCGCACTTCTGTGCACAAACTCCCAATTTACCTTGCTCTAAACTGTTCAAAGACCAACTGTTTGTAATATCCTGTAGCAAGCCGCTCTTATTAATAACATCCCCTAAATTGTTATTAATTACATCAATACCTTCTTTACCGCCTGCACGATCAATAAAATCCCATATCTGCTCAACCCTAAAATCTTTATGCCACCATTTGTACATGCGTCCAGCAGTCCAGCAACACGGCATAAGAAGTCCTTCGGCTGTTATAAAAATACTCTTATCCTCGTTAGCAACTTTACATTTTATTTGACAAGTATTATAATAATCTAACATACTACCATAAGTTTTGATTATTTCTTCTTGCTTTAGTAATGCTCTATTTTTATATTCTTCTTTAGTAGGTTTTGTTAAGTTTTGTGTTTCCTGCCCTTTGCGATTTACCGATTGATGTTCTTCTTTTGCTTGACTTGTAGCACTACTAATAAATCTTCCTGTTTTCTTTTTGGTAAACTTCTCAAAACCTATTTCGTTAGCAAGTGCCTCTGCTTCTTCTACTTGATGTTCATTGTGTTCAAATATTAAAAAGTCCCATCGTGCTCTACCACCGGCTCCTACAAATGCTCGCATACTACGTTCAACTATATCCCAATTTACATTTTGTCTGTATAAATGGTTTGTATCTCGTAACCCATCAACACTAAAAATAACTGTGCCCATGCGCCCGTATATCTCGGCAAGACGCTCCCACCATTCTGGTTCTCTAGCACCTGCGTTAGTGTTCATACTTAACCACATATCCGGGTTGTGTTTTCTAAAATACTCAAATACTTCAAGTGTATCTTTAGCAACAATAGGATCGCCTAAGTTACCGCACATATACATGGTTTTTAATTGCTGTACAAACGGGACACTAAAAATCTTCTGCACATCTCCAATTGATAGTTCTGCATCTGTCATATGGGGGTTGTCGGCTCCGCCGTTCATGTTACGATCACACATAGGGCAAGCTGCTTGGCAACGTTGTGTAATTTCTAAATGTACTGTTCTAATCTCATCATAGGTATACATTAACGATATCCTATTAACATATATCTATTATATTTTTCGAGATTTAATACACCCTCATATAAAACATTAGTAAGCGGAGCCATTCGTTTAAACTCGTCAATATCATTTACGCAATTCACGTGATCTTCAATTTCAAAATAATCGTTTGTTTGTAAAATAACTAAAGTTCCAACTGGTATTAAACTGTGCCACTTGGAAAAATTTGTAATGTGTTCGCAACTTGTATTAATTACAGTATTAGGTTTATCATACAACTCTTGCGGCTCACCGTTGCTTTTTATTGTATCATATGTATGACCGTCTCTGTAATTAATTTCTGTTATATCGCCGGTTTGTGCTTTAAACTTCCAAGCATCCATAACATATGGTCTATTAATCGTGTCAGCAATTTTATAGCAAGTCGGGTCTATGTCAAACGATCTAATCTTTTCTAATTTTATACCCGACTCAAATAATAATAATGCCAAGGAACTGTACCAGCCAGCACACAAAAATACTGTACCGAGATCTAAATCTAACTTTACCAACTCCTCAACTAGCCATTTTTTACTAGCAATTTGTCCTCTAGAAAATGCATCTCGCAATTCTGCTTCAGGAAAATTGCGTATTGCTCTAGGGAGAGTATCAAATAAAGCAGGTGGATTATCAATAAACATTGACACCAACGACTCTATTTTTTTCAACACTACTGCTTGGCGCAAACTGTTCATTTCTCTATTTTCAGCATCGAGACGAGACAAAATTCTAAAAATTGAATGCATATTCTCTTCTATTATAGCCTTGCGTAAATCCTCAATTGGCATTGAAAGGGGTAACAAATCCATGTGTTGAAAATATTCTAACGATCTAAAGACTGAATGCCAATTCTTTTCTGTTACAGCACGACGCAAATCATCAACTACTTCTGCAATTTCATTATTGTTTTCAACTACGATCAACCTAAACAATGAATGCAAGTTATCCTCAACAATTGCTTTTCTTAAATCTTCGAGGGGTGCAGACTTTACAAATGCTGGTAATAATCTAAACAAAGCATGCAAGTTTAAGTCTTCACTTGTTATCTTGCGTAAATCTTCTAAGTCTGCTTCGCCGTACCCTTCTAGAACTCTAAAAATTGAATAATGATTTTTTTCTGTGATTGCTTTACGTAAATCCTCTATATCAGCACCAACATACTCGATTACTCTAAATATTGATCGATAATTTTCTTCTACTACTGCTTTTCGTAAATCTTCTACAACCTGCTCGTGTGATTCGTTTCCGGCGGACAAAAGAGAAACAACACGAAATATTGCATGTGGGTTTTTTTCAATAACGGACTTACGAAACTCATCGACTAACTCTTTATGTTGTGTTATATCTGATGCAATTCTAAAAATACTGCTTAAATCTTCGTCTACTACAACACGACGAATGTCGCTTAGAATAGGTGCTTGGCTACTGTATAGTAGTTCGTATCTGTCTAATATTTCATGTGCTTCCATAGTAAGTTATTATAACACTAATTGTTTAAACTGTCAAACTGTTCTCGTATCCAGTCTCTGTCATTTATTTTATCCAAGGCTTTGGTATTACCTTTGTTTGCTTCGCCGTACTCGCGACCTTTCTGTGCACCAAGTATCGCCCATTCGCCGTTGGGGCGATCTGCACCTTTACTGCACCATATGTTAATCCACTCTAATATACGAGGATCGTTACTACTATCGTAATGCCCTTCTGGATCTTTAATTACTTGTGCCGCTAACTTTGTACATTCTCTAAAGCCACTTTGAAATGCTGTTAACGGATCTGAGTTAATATATGTCGAATTACTTAACTCTGGCATTGCTTTAAACTTACCAGATACACTTGTTGTAAAATCAATATGCCAATCATTTGCGCGCCTGACTGGTTCTCGAGGAAATAATTTTACACCGCCGTATCCATATACTAAGTCATTTACAGAATTTTTACAACGCCATACATGAATACATTCGTTTTGTTTTACACCGTCCCAATACTCTAACTCGCTACTTGGTCTATATGTAAAATCAAAATTATCTTCTAATATTGCATCAGCATCAACAACATAAAACATTGTAGTAAGAGATTGCCTTGCACATTCTTTGTGCCCATAAAATATACCTTTAATGTTTTGCACTCGCTTTGCCCACGGCACACGCTGTTTTAACTTTTCGTATGTCTCGTCAGCAAACGGTTCGTAATAACTTAAATGAAAGACTTCTAGCATAATGTTTTACTCGTGTTATAAAAATCTGTGTATTCTGGGAATGTTTCTAAAAAGTTAGTTCCTCGTCTTTTGTCATATTCGTCTGCGTACTTAACAAAATCTGCACGATTTACATTTAATTGTGCAACATCAATTGATGTTCTAAACCAACTTAAAATTCTCTTCATCATTTCTATCTCATGGCTTATAAATCCTGGCGTATTATCGTCGCCGCGATGAGACTCCATAAACTCAATACTTTCAATAATATATCCCTCAAAACTACTGTCTAAAATTTTAACTGTTAAAAACGGAGGATTACGCAAGTACGGTACGCTCACCATCAGCGGCGGATGCCATGGATCAGTGTGCGGAGAACTACAACGTACTTCATATACTTTTTTTAAGAGATCAGTGAAACTAGTAACACTTAACGCATTGTAGGTGCACATAAAATCAATATGTAACTTTGGGACTTCTGCACGAAGTTTAGAAATATTTTGCCAGAACTTATTATAATCTAATCCATATCTTATCCATTCTGCTTTGTTATGTGTTGCTTCTACACTTGTAAAAACACTTACATTGTCAAGTTTTTCTGTTACTGGTTTTATTAAAGAAATAAATTCATCAAAGTTTTTATCAGGCACACACATATTTGTGTTTATTGCTAACTCTAATTCGTGCCTGGGGTTTTTATTAATTTCTTCGAGCACCCTAAAGGTGTTCTTGTTTAACAACGGCTCGCCGCCGGTAATTCTAAATGTATGTAAAGATTTATATAAGTCCGGCCACCATTTCCAAAATGCTTCTACATATGGATTATATTCCCGTTCGAGAATTGGTGTTGTGCCTTTGTATTCCAAATGTTGTAAACTTCCAAAGTTCTGGCTTGTAGGATACGGACCATACTGCTTTGCTTCTTCATACCATTGGCTACTAATGTTAGGATAGCAATACATACATTTAAAATTACAAACATTACCAAAACTAACTTCCAAATAACGAGGATTTGGATTATCATCCCACGGATTTTTTACTGCATCGTTAAACCACGGTGCTGACCACATAGCGGCACTTTTAATATGTCTATCGCTATAATTTTTGCCAGGACTATCTTCAACATTCCAACAATATTGACACTCTGCCGGCCTTTTACCTTCGAGCATTTCTTTCCTGCGTTCTTTCTTATACTGCGTATTATGCAACGCGGTTGGATTGTTAGTTAATTCATCAACAGGAACTTTGTGTGTTCCGGGGTGATGGCAACTATGTGTATGCCCATTTTGTAAATGTATTGTTACTTGATACCATTTAGCCAAGCAGAAACTACTGCTAACAGAGTCCAGTTTTTTCTTAATATTTTTTACATCTTCGAGAAAAAAATCTGTCATGCTAAATTATTTTTTTCCATCCATTTTTCTGTAACATTGACGCCAACACGCGGAGGATTTACATATACTCGTTTAAAAAACTTGCTTGCATTTGCATCCACTTCGCCCAACTGCATACCCAAACGAGTACGTAAAGTGTCGCCAACATTGACGATGTGTCTATCTATATTATCATCATTAACAACCGGTGCTACGCGGCTATCATAAAACTCTCTAAACCATTCATAATCTCTTACATTATGATGGTTAAACTCCGGGTCTAAGTTACATAACTCGCATCCAAGACGGGTTCCGTATATTGCCCACTTGCCATTTTCAACATCTGCTCCTATTGTTGCCCATATGAGAAGTCTTGTATAATTTTTATGCCATATTGCTTTTTCAAATTCTCCCGGCGCTGGGTTTACTTTTTTGCCGTCTGCTAACGACATTTTAACACCTTCGCGAAAACCTGCACGGAACGCTTGATAAGGACTACCGTTAGGATGATTCATACAATAAATGTCGTTCATCTGCTGATAGTCTAAGTCCCAGCAAAAGTCAATTGCGGCAGATTCGTTTTCGGCATGCTCGTGTGTTTTCATAACAAGCGTAGGTTCTTTTGGCCATAGTTTAATGCCACCGTTACCGTATACTAATCCATTAATAATATTTTTGCTACTCCAACTCCAAATTGATTTTTCATGTCTCTCTGGATCTATTTCCAATTCGCCGTTCCAAAAACTCTCGTCAACAATGTTATCACCATCTACTGTAATAAACCTATCTGTTTGACTTGCTTCGGCGGCTGCTTTGTGGGCGCTATCAAATCCTTTAACACCGTGTATGCGTTGTGCCCACGGTATTTTGTTAACTAAATCTGCGTAGTTCTTTTCGCAGTTTGGTTCATCAAAACTAATATAAAAAACATCAAATTCATTTAAACTATGTTTTGCCATTTATACTTCCTCATATATATAATCATCATAAATTCTTCTTGTGTATACACTTGCGTTTGTTAAATTTTCTGTATATACTACTTCAACATCTTTGCTAAGAAATTCTTCAACACTAAAACTAACATGCTTCTTTAAAAAATGCGGATCATTAAGTTCAGTGAAAAAGAAATGTAAAGTATTAACACCGTTGATGGTTATACTGTCCCCTGCTTGTGTTAAACTATTTCTTAATCCGCTGTCTAAAATAAAAGTTAAAGTATTATTGCTTAAACTATTTAATACTTTAATTTGAAACTGGTTATTGCTTTTTGGTATTTCATATAACGTGTTATCAACTGTGCGTACTGATATTTCTTGTGTTATTTTCTTTTCAATTACTACTTTACCCGTTTGCCGATTTTCTCGTACAACATATTCCATCATATTCATTGTACCTAATATAAAGCCAGCAACTTCATCTTCAGGAAATACGGCATAACGATTAGGCGAGGTAACATCTTTATTTCCAGATACAGAAACTATTTGATTGCTATCATTAAAATAAACGTATAGATCACCCATCAGACGCATCCTCTAATTTTTTAATTATATCATCTGTAAGCCATTCTTTCACATGATAATGAAACGGATAATACTGTTGATAGTTGCCAATTTTTAACTTACAATCGTTTGTAAAATAAGTTGGTATGTATTTTGTCCAATCTTCGTCAGATAAATTTCCTGTATCTTGCATGCGAGTTTTCATATGTACAAAGGTTGGTGTTAAAATTTTACTTGTACACTCATCCTCTACTCCTAATAATTTTATTGCCAATGCATACGCAACATCGGCACTTAGCCAAGTAGGACGAGTAGCATCTAAATATTTTAAATAAAAGTCTTCCCAATTTTCCATAATTATTTGTGTTAACTTAGCCACTTCCCAAATAATCTTACTATTTTTTCTAAAATACATGAACGCTGTATAAATGTTTGGCAACTGATTACTAACAAATGTTCTTCTATAATATGTATTTTTAGCGACCTCGTTACGATAAGTTAATACACTTGTTGTAGCCATAATGTCTTGTTTAGACATTGTATCCCACCAGTGACTGTAGTCACTTAAAAACAACATATCAGCATCAAGTATAACAGTTTCTTTATACGGTGTAAAGTGAACATACTTCCATTTATTGTTAATCTTCCAATCTGCTAATGCGGCAGCATCTCCCCACGGAAACTCTATCACATGATCAAATATCCAACTTTGCTTTTCCGATAACAAATGCGATTCCGATCCTGGCAACGCTATGCTTACACCTTTAACTTTTGATTGTGTATTCTTTATGCTTAACGCAAGAGCATAGGCCATGCGTGTATAATCGTGCGTTTGATTGTTCTGGGCTATAATAAGATATCCTCGTTCGTTCACTTATACAACTCCTCTATACGATCGCTGTTATCTAAAATTGTTTTCTTGTTTAAGAAATGTACATTAGTATGCTTTATAGAATTGACTATACATTCATTGGGTTTATTTGGTAAAGTTATTTTAACTTTTACATGATTTACATCTTTAAAGTCTACAATCTCATCCTCAGGCTTGGCAACCACCATTTTGCTAACTGGCAAAAACGGGATGCTTGTCATTGTATGTTCTGTGAAACTGTTTAACATATGCCTTGCTATACTTGCCGCAAAGTCGTTGCGATATAAGTCGCCATAAAATTCGTACACTTGCCTATAATACCCGTAGTTATTGTGAACATGTTTCATAATATTAAAAAAATGTTCTACTAACGTTGTTTTCTTAAAATATATCGCTGTAGCCCACGCCATTGTAATGCCAAAGTCGTTGAGCCTTTTCTCTTCAATAAACTCATCTTTAAACAATGGCACAATATCCGTGTTGAGCATTAGTTCGTTTTTGCTTCCCCACACTGCGTTAAACCGATCATTCATTATTAAGTAATCAGCATCTAATACTAATGTTTCGTCAAACGGTGACAACTCAAACGCATTCCATCGTAAACTATTATTAAAAGATAAAATTTGATTGTAATCTTTATAGTGCCGTTTACTCGGTGCTACTGCTCCTATATCTGTAATAATATGTACAGGAACATTCATGTTATACTCTATCATGGCTGCGTTGAGCCGAGCAATTTTTTCATAATCTATTTGCTCGTTGTTAAAAGCAAATATTACTATACCCTTAGACATCTGCTATTTTCTTTAAATCTCGTTCAACCCTAATATCTTCCCAATCTTTCCAGTAATCATACACCACTTCCATGTAAGAAGATAGCAATGTATTCTTAAATTCTGCTAAGTCTTTGATTAATATTGGATTATTATTAACATCTAGTATGGGTGCGGACTCATATCCAGAGTTAATTATATCACCTATAAACGCAATAAACCCTGGTTCGGCGCGGAAAACGCCTCCGTTCAAATAACATGTTAGCCTTTCTTCAACTTGCGCTAAAAGCAAGTGCTTCTGATTAACTATTGTTGTTCTAAAATTAATAAACTCGTATGCTTTTTCTATATCAGACATATAAAAACCCTCTGTACAATTACTTATACAGAGGGTCAAAAGGTAAATTTTAAAATTTACTAGCTATTACGATTGAGTAAATGTTCCTGCACTATAAGAAGGTGCCGCGCTATTGACATATGTGCCAGTTGCACGTCTTTCTTGTGCAGTACTTGTTAGTGTACCGTTTACAGTATCATAGAAAGCATTTGTGTGGCCGTCTGTTAATGTAACAGTCCACGTAAATACTGTCTTATTTGTATCACAAGAACATTGAATCTTGTAGTTGTTACTTGCATACGCACCAGAGCTTGCTTGTGTAAAGATTGTGCGAGTGGTTGTAGCATTACCAACAATGTCATCAAAACTATCGCCTGTTGTACCGCCCGAGCCACTTTGTGTTGTTGTGTTAACGCCAACAGTAATAGTACCCATAGTACTTAAAAGTGTTGCCCAGTTAGTTGTTTGTGTGCCCGAACCGCCCGAAAGTGAAGCAGTAAAGAGCATACCACCGCCTTGATTAAAGAAATATCTAGCGGCATCGTAACTAGCAAATGTTTGTGTAAAACTGTGCTGTGTGGATGATGACCACGAAGCTGTACCTGATTTTGAGTTGGCTGTGCCTGTTGTCATGTTACCAGGTGAGAATACTAATTT
>Ga0181568_10002345_pt1 | contig 17214 bp, 13 predicted proteins | sample 101ome_20_FD_133758 | JGI IMG/M metagenome (GOLD analysis project Ga0181568, IMG submission 133758) | Coastal salt marsh microbial communities from the Groves Creek Marsh, Skidaway Island, Georgia - 101404AT metaG (megahit assembly) | ecosystem: Environmental > Aquatic > Marine > Intertidal... | reverse complement strand
ATAGCATATATATGTTTCCATCCACTCAAATACGCAATTGCATATGTTGAATTACCATCTATTAATTTGTACTTTCCACTTTCAAGTTTTTGTAATGTAATCGGCTTTCTTTTATTTAATTTACCATAATATGCTAAACCCATTAGTTTTGATGCATTAGTAACACCCTGTTGACGCCTACGAATTGCTTCAATGTCATCAATCAAAACTTTTTCAGCACCTTCTGTTTCTTCAAAATATTTAAATAGATCATCTGGTAAAAGTCTTATTGTCCATTGTTTCCAGTCTTCCTTTTTTAATCTTTCAGCCAATGTTATATCATTCTCATTAAATAATTTATAAAATGAATTATATGGTTCTACTTTAGCATATTCAAGTAAATCATTACTATTAACAGGACTATAACCTTTTCTTCTATTTGAACCTAATGTGATATGTAATCTTTTTTTAAGATTAAATATTATTTCTTCTGTATCCACACTCAAACAAAATAAACCTTCATCTTCTGTTTGAAATAATGAATTAACACTAAAATCAATTTCTTCAAGTAATTCCTTTTTATTTACTTTTGTACAATCTCCTCCATAAAAAATGGTAACATGAAATTTTTTTTGAAGTATTTTATTATCTGGTAAATCTATAATATTATCTTCCCCCATTTTTAATATTTGGTCATTACTTATTTCATATTTTATAATATGATTAAATATTTTTAATCTACCTGTTAGAATAATTTTATTTTCAGATAAATCTCTTTCTATAAAATTACGATAAGTTAAAAATTCCATTAGATCTTTAGCATCATTCAATTTAGACATTTCAATTAACTTTTGTCTATTATTTATAAATTTTTGAATCATACCTTTCATCGCATTTTCTGGAACAACTTTTGGATTAGTATCTTCTTTATTAAGTTTTGATCTTCTTTCAATCATTCTAAATTGTTGAAGCGACTCTTCTTCAAATCCTTCTTCTACAAAATAACGTAAACCATGTGTTGGATAATATATTTTAACTTCACATTTCTTACCAGTATTTTGTTCATACTTTAAAATTATATTAAGATAATTTTTCAAATCACCTAAATTTCCAAATGTATTAGAAACAACAACTGGTAAATTATTATCTTCATTTAATTGTTTTTCAAATTCATGTTGGCAATATTTATGTGCTTTATGTAATAATTTTCTATCAATATTTCCTTGCTTATCATAAAGACCAGGATATTTATCTGCTTCACAATTATTTTCATTAATTTCGCTAGCAAATGTTGACTTGCCTGATCCAGCGGCTCCTGTAACAAAATATACTCTTTTTAAAATATTATCTTCTGTAGTAATACTCGACATGAAAATTTGTTATTAAATATATACCAAAAATTATTCAATTTTTTTATATATAATATTATTTATAATAAATTAAATAATCATTTATTTATGATATTTTTTTAAATCAAACCTTCATATTACTTAATGCTTTTGATAAAAATGAACCACTAGTATTTGATTCAGATTGATGATTTGAACTTACCTTCATTGAATCATCATCTTTATCAACTACTTTAACATTTATTTTAAATAACTTAAAACCAATCATTATTTTTTCATCAGCTTTTAAAGTGATAGGATATGATCTAGTCCATGTCTTAAATTTTACATGAATAACATCATTACTTTTATCTACATTTATAGTACCTAAATATTCATCTTTTTCAAATTTTGACAAATCTAATCTTTGTACACCATCAAGACTTGTAGGTCTTCCAAAACCAGTTCCTCTACCTCCATTTGTAGTAAGTCCTTCTTTATTTCTTTTTCTCCAATCAGTATTACCCGTTGATGTAAATACTCTAACTCCAGGATGACCCTTACCATTACCTGGTATAAATCTTCCTCTTAGTTCAATTTTCTCATTATCTGGAAAGTTTTTAAGATCAAGAGAAATTGAAGCCCAATTGTTTTCATTTTCAAAAGACGCTATAATTTGATTTTTAGAAACATCGACAACATTAGTTGATCCACCTTTTTCCCAATTAGTATCTTTAATATCTATAGGTTTAGAATATGTAGTTCCGTGTAAAGTTATATCAAATTCTAATTCTTTTCTAATATCTAAGAATGTAAAACCTTTTAATTTCTTATTTTTCATTTTCTTCATTATAATTTTACTTACTACAGCTAAATCTTTTTCTGAAGAATCAGGAAATATTTTAGATGTTAATGTAGCAATTACTTTTTCATCATAATTTAAATTTAATGATTCATCATCAAATTTATTGAATTCTGTTATGAAATCTTCTCTTGATTTTTTTACAACATTATCTATAGGTGTACCATCTAAAAGACCAAGAATTGTGTAAAATACAAAAATACGTCCTAATGATTCATCCAACCCTAAACATTTGTTACAATCATGATATGTTCTTGAAACTGATATCATTATTTTACATAGTAATGAATGTACATCTATATTTTTATTTAATGAATGTAGAACAGTCATTGCACTTATTGGTTTTAATATATTTTCAGATGTATTTTTTTCTAATAATAAATTTAATGCTTCTAATTGAAATTTATAACTATCATATTCATATAGTTTATTAAAATACTGTGATACCCAACTAAAAACATTAATTAAATCATCTTGACTTGACTCGGTAGGATTTTCTGCGAAATTCCAAAATGCTGTTGATAATGATGATAATGCTACATGAATTCCATTACCTTCTAACGATCCATCTAGTGTTTGTAATGATCCAAAATTTTTTAAAAACCAATGAAGTTTTATCTCATTTTCTCGATCAAAAAATTCTTGTGGTAATTTCCATATTATTGCTTGACAAGTACCACTATTTTCAGAATTAAATCTTTCCATATTATAAAAAACTGAATCCAGAAATCTATTACCAGATGTTTTCCTTAAGTTTTTGGATCCTATTTGATGTACTATACGAGGAAATCCCTTTTCATATCTTTCATATACTACTTCATATGTAGCTGAACTTCCAGATGATTTACCTGTAGCTTCATTAACTTTCCTATCTAGGAAAGTTTTTATATTCGAATTTGAACTTGCTAATCTCGACATATTTATTAAATTTTATTATATTCGTATTTTTTTTTCAATTTTTTCTATTTAATATAAATGTATAAAAAAACTAGACGTTTATCTATAGAACATGCCCGTATTGCAAGAAAAGCATCTTATTGGCAACCAAAATACGATGAATGGAAAAAATATGGTGTAGAATGCCCTAATTTTACATTATCTGAAATTATGTCAGATGATCTATTACAAGGATATATGGATAAAGGTTGGAATAAAATAATTGAAATATACAAAAAAAAATTATCTTATAAATCTAATAATAGATCACCAAAATCTAAAATATTACATGACTTCGAAACTAAACCAGTTGAAGAAGAAGAGTTAATAATAAGTATATTAGGATCAATTAGAAAATTTATAATAAAAACTACATTTAAATCAATAACAAAATCAATAAATGATCTTAATGAAATTTTAACTGTTGGAAGTAATAATATTACATCTGATTTTGATGTTACTATATTAGGTCCAAATGCTAATACAATTATGTGGAAAATGTTTATTAGTTTTCTTGCTAAATTTGAAGATTCATTACCTGAAGCATTTGATTCTAATTTATATTGCAGTCCACTTTACATTTACGAAAATATAAATCATGATAATATAATTTGTAAAAGTCAGAATATATTACCACAAAGAATTGATTATAAGTATAGAAACTTTACTTTAGTTCCTTTTACTAAAGAAGATTTAATAACAGAATTAAATTGGGCATGTGTTAAATTATTAGATTTAAATTTACAATTTCCTCACTTTTTAAACAAATATATAAATGAAGCTAAAAAATATAAAATTATACTTGATAAAATTATAAATGATACTGATTATGATGAAAAATATAGAGAAATTTCTTTACAAAATAATTTACACCCATCTAATAAATTTAATAGAGATACTATTAATACAATTAAAAATTATTATTTACAATGGAAATATCAAAAACCAATTCAAAAATTTATTTATTCTAATGATAATGAAAATTTAAAATATTATGAAGAATTAATAACTTTACCTGGAAATAATAAACCTGAAACTAATTTATTCTTTTATTCAAATATACCTAATTATTTTTCTTCAGATGCATATTATACATCATCTAGTGTTAATTCGGTAGTTATAAATACCCAAATGAATATACAATTTAATATGATTAATAGATCAGAAAAAATTAAAAATGGAGTTTATATAGTTTCTGCTATTGAAAATTTTGGTGATATGGTAAGAAAACTTAAAAAAGCTTCTGAAGAATTGGAAATAAATAATAAAGAAATAAATGAAAAAATAAATACAATCAAAACAATAATAATAAAAAATTCTAAATATTTATTTAGAATATTTAATGATTTAATTAAAGCCGGTAATGTTGATTTAATACAAATAAATAATGAAATAAAAAATAAAGTAATTCCTTTTAGAGAAACATATAATATAAAAAAAGCAAATGAATTAAATATTTTTAAATTTGTTTATTATAATAATCAAGACCATATAATTGATTATATAGATATTTTACAAAAAATTATTATTACTGAAATTTCATTATTAATAAATAAAAATAATTTGTAAATTAAAAATCAACTTTAACTCCTACGTTAATTTGATTTTTATCACCTTGAATATGATATGTAGTCGTACTATTTGAATTATTTTTTTCATAAGATATTCCTCCTGACAAACCTGAATAATTATTATGATTTCCATGTAAATTTACAGTTCCTTTAGAAGTGTGAATATCAACACTACCTCCTACATTTGTACCACCAAAAGTATTTTTATTTACATAAAATTTAGTAGTATCATTTTTAATACCAAGAGTTCCCGAACCTCCTATTATTTTATTAGATTCACCAACAATCGGTGTACCACTTATTACTATTTTAGAATTACCAGTATCTATTTCTTTAGAACACATGAATTATAATAAATTTATATAACATAAATATTTTCAATTTTTTTTAAATAACTTAGCAAATTTAATTAAATCGTCTTTTTTAACTCCTTTTGCTTGTCCTTTTTTTGTTTTCCTTATTTTCCATTTCTTAAATGCTTTTGAAAATATTTTTTTTGATGTAAATACTCTACGAACATCACCTTTAACATTATTCCATAATTTTAATACCCTTTTAGATTTATAAAATTGTTGTACAGTTCTTATTAATCCAATTGCTTCATCTAATGTTTCATCTTTGTCATTTAAATATACAGCCTCATAAAATTCATTTATTTCTTCTTTCATCCATTCTAATTGATATTTTTTTACACCTTCAATTGCTTTCTTTTTTTTTAAAGGTGTCATTGTCCTATAATTTTTAATATTAACCCATTTAGGTATATTTATCATATATAAATATTTATATATTTTTTAAATTATAATTTAATTTTTTTTAACCTCAACACAATAATGTACACGACCATCCCTAAGATACGACCAATCATTATATTTTTTGTGAATTTCTTCACGACTTTTATTTGAAATCAATAGTAAAATCATATTGTAATAAAGTCCTATATCAATCTGATCTAGGAAACTATTAAATGATTGTTTGTCCATAACAGAAGTTGGAATATCTTTATGTAATACTACATTTTTATTATGAATATTATCAATAAGTGTATCACATTCATCCATTACAACTATTAATGGAGATTCATTTGTTTTTTCAGATTCACTATAAAGAGTATCTAGAGTAGTTCCTGCTTCTGTTGGATTAAAAGTATTACATAAAACACTATTTAATTTCTTTGCTAATAATTAACTAATACATGATTTTCCTACTCCTGGTTCCCCATGAAAAAAACATGTCAAAAATCCTTTACTATTATATTTTTTTACAATATCATCTATTATTTTTTCTTGATATTTGTAACTACTAATTTGCAAAGATAAATGTTTTAACTTATATTTACGATCCCAATAACTATTATATGCAAATAACATTCTTAATATGACTTCTTTTTTCTTATCTGATTTTTGGATGTCATTTGTTCTAAATAACGTATCTCTTATTTGATCCATGCTAAAAAACCAAATTATTTTCTTATCATTACCCCTAAAATTTTTAAAAAGCTGTACATATCCAACATATAATTTACTGAATGATATGAACCAGCCTATTGGCTTTTGATTTTCATCACAATATGAATAATAAGAATATTTTTTTAAATCTATTAATAACTTATTTATTTTTTCTGTATCAGTTATATAATTCAAACTATAACCAAAAATACTTGATAATATAAAAGGCAGTGTCCATAAAATATTCACTACACCACTTAAAGATAAAATTAACATTTGAATGAAATTCATAATATTAGTAAACAAGTATTTATAATTTTTTTTTCAATTTTTACTTAATTAATTCTATAATACCTGGTAAATCATCAATAGAATCAATTATTTCATCTGCATCAGTTAAATCTACATTATCATATGACCCTGATAAAACTCCTACTACTTTACCACATTTAGCATTTATTCCACCATGGATATCTGAAATAGTATCACCGATCATTAATGTATTTTCTATATTAATATCTAAATTACTACATATTTTCCATATTGGTTCAGGAGACGGCTTTGATGAAATAGGATCATCTCCACACATTACATCATCTATATAATCATTTAAATTTAATAATTTTAATGTTTTTTCTGTAGTTTCACGATCATCAGAAGTACATACTGCTATTTTTATATTATTTGATTTTAAATATTTGAATACTTTTAAAATATTACCACATTGTATTATATCTTCTTTTTTAAAATCTAAAGGTAACCAATATTTTTGTATTTCTTCTTTCAGATTATTACTATTTATATTATTATCTAAAATAAATTCAAATATACTATTTCTTATATCATCATTTGTTCCTTTTGCAACTACACTATCAAATTCAAATTTATCTTTATTTGGATCGTAACCTAAATGATTAAATAATTTATCAGAATCATTAATAATATGTGTTAAACTTCTTACCATTTTTATTAACCATTTTCCAAAAATTTTTTCATGATTTATTAATGTACCATCTTTATCAAAAATAACTAACTTTATATTATTACATTTTCTTGGTATACTTAAATAATATCTATAAAATGTTGAATTACTTATATTTTTAAAAAATTCTATTTTAGTATTTTTTGATAATTTTTTATCATGTTTTTTTTATTGATTTAAATAATGCCATATAATTTAATACTAAAAAGTTAGAAACTTTTTTTAAATCTACATTTTCGTAATATTTTATTAATTTTATAAAATCATTTAATTTTAAAAGTTCTAAATTTATTAAATTATAAAAAACTACAGAATTAGATTCATTTAATGTTTTTTTTAATTTTTTATAATCGATATAAAAATATTTCCATTCTTCTAATAAATTTTTTTTAAAATACTTACCAAATTTCATATATATCTAATTAAAAAAATTTTTACATAATTAAACTAATATGATTATAAAAATATCTAAATATTATTTTCTATATATTTGTAATGAGTTATTTTAGAAGAGTTGAATTAAATAATAGACCAAAAAAATTCTTCGATAATGCTAATATGACAAAACAATATTTATTTACACAAACTTCTACAGGAACAGGAACTGGTGGTGGTGGTGGTTCAACATCAACTGCAGTTGGTGAAGAATTTATATACTATTTGGAATTTGATTTTGAAACTAATATTAATGTTTCGTTTGATTTTGTTGCAAGTCAAAGAGATGCAATAACTGCATTAGGTTTTAATACAGATTTATTGAAAATATCAACATCGTTTGCATATGAAATTATTGATGGTGAAATTACTGGTTTAAAAATTTTTGATGCAACAGCTGTTTCAGTATCTAATAATTTATCAGGAGATGATGATAGATTTCAAACAGTAAATAACAGCATTCTTGAATTTAAAGAAAGAGTAAATAATAATGAACTATCTATATCTTTCACTGATAGATATGGAAATTCAAATATTGCACAAGCTAGACTATCTTTAAATACTGACAAATATCACTTAAATGTTTATCGATTTAATACTCTATATAGATTTGCAAATGATACTCAAAATGTATTTGCATTAATTAGTGCTAATTCTGCTACAGCAAGAGATACTAGTTCTAGTACAATAAATAATGGTGCAAAAGTATACGTGCAAAATAGACATGGAGAATTTTTAATATGTGATATGACCAGAGGTGAATTAGTTATAGATACAGATGTATTACTATCATCAACAACAGGATTAACTGGTACAATATCTGCAGGAACACAAACTAATTTAGCATTAGAAACTGTAACTGGTAAAGGTATAAATGGTATAATAAGTATAACAGCTGCAGATACAACAGCTATAACAAGTATAACTGTAACTTCATCTGGAAGTGATTATGCTGTAGGAGATCAAGTAAAAATTCCAGCAAGTGCTATTTCTGGAAGAACAACTGATTTAGAATTTACATTACGTTCTGAAAATATAGCTAGAGCTAGTACTGGAAAATTAACTGGATTTAGAGATGGAATTATAAAATGGTCAACAGAAACTCAATATAAATTATTATTCGAGGTTCATGCTTATAATAATGAAGATATGTCAGATACTGACATAATTGAATCAACCAAACCAATACCTAATGATTATGGATTTAAATTAGAAATATTACCTCCTACAATTAGTAATGTTTTTAACGGTTTATCAAGTTTTGTAGATGATTACACATTTGAGGATGATGGTGATTATACACTTGTAGACAATGATATACAAGGCTTTAATATTTCTATGTTTTATGAAGAAGATTTAGGAATTTCTGCTCCAACAAATGATCCTGCTATAGATGATATTCAATATGATATTGATGAATGTTTTTTAACCTTTGATAGAACTAAACCTCATTTATATGGTTTTACTTATGGAAATGATGAAATTTTGTCAAAAAAATTTTGGGATGGCACAGAAACAACCTAATTTTAATAATTTAACTATAAATAATTTAAAAAATATTTATTATAAAGATAAAATCTACTTTATAATATAATATGGAAACACAAATATATAATATAGATTCCAGATATAGAGATACTACTTTATATACTAAAAATTCAGAATTTCAATATGATTTTTCTAATAGTCAAAGCGGTGAAATAAAAAATGTTGTAGAAATAAATATATCAAGTATTGAATTACCAAATGTATCCCATTTTTTTACTGCAGCTCGTGGTAATACATCCTTTAGTATAGATGGTACTACTTATACAATTGCAGATGGTAATTATAATAGTTCTGATATTTTATCTGCTATTAATGCTTTAGTTCCTCCTAGTGTTGAATTTACTGTTGATGTAAATACAGGAAAAGTTAAAATTACAACTACAAGTACACATGTTTTTCTTTTCAGTAATGATTCTGAATATGATTCATTAGGTCAATCTTTAGGATTTACAGATTTATTTTTTGAATTAGCATCCACAAGTAAAAAATCTACTAATATTCCTAATGTTATTGGCGAACATTATTATTTCTTGCAAGTAAATGATTATGGCAATATAATAAACAAAGATAAAAAATACATGTCAAAAATTATTTTATTAAATCCTAAATATGAAATGACATTTGATAGTAGGAGTAGATTTGTAACAAAATCTTATAAATTTAAACAACCAACTGATATTAATAAAATAGATATTAAAATAGTAGATTACCTTAACAACTCCATAGATTTAAAAGGAGTACAATTTTCTTTTACTATTGAATTTACAATTGTTAATAATAAAGTATTAAAAAAATATCATGAATTAAGTTTTCATTCTGGAGAATTATTAGAATTAATGTTAAATGATCATATGTTAGAATATTATAATAGAGAGAACAATAACAATAATTTTAAAACTGGAAAAACATTAATGAATAAAATGCATCAATTAAATGTAAATGAACAGAATAAATTTAACAAAATGTAATAAAATCTATTTTTTTATAATTTCTCTACAATTTGGACATGAATTATTATGTTTTGTCCATTCTTTTATACATTTATAATGAAAAACATGATTACATTCTAATCTCTTTCTTCTATATACTTCAACTTCTTCTAAACAAATAGAACATTCTATTGGTTTTGTTTTTTTCTTTTTTAAAAACTTTGGTGTTGATAACTTTATAGGAGTAGGATAATTTGGCATATTAACGTTATTTATTTTTGCCCTGCGTGCGAGATAGCTTTGACCTTTAGCTACCATTGTTATTAAACTAAAATATTTAAATTCATAATCATAATTTTTATTATCATCAGATATTAAATTACCTAATACTGTATTATGATCTGAAAAATTTTTTATATTATAATAATATTTACCAGCTGGCAAATATTTTTCATTATAATCTAATAAATGCTTATCTGTACATAAAAATAGCTTCATATTTAAAGGCATTTATAAATTACATTTATAAATAAAAAAATTTATAAATATAAACAAATTTTATAAATTATCTAAACCTTTTTTTAAATATATGGATTTTTTTTTATTTTATTTATATAATAAATCTTACTTATAACATATTTAGTTGATATCATGTTAATCGGCTCACCTAAAATATAACAAACTCTTTTTAAAGTGTCTAAATCGTTCTTCAACATTGAATCATTATCTATGATCAATATTTTATTACCATTATTATCTATAAATGGACTCATTAATATTCTATCTATAAAATTCATACTAATAAAGTTTAGATTATTTATTTAAATTATTTAACTCATTTCTTAACTTTTCTATTTTTTTTTCTAAGTTAAGAATTTTTCTTTCTTTTTTTCTAACTAAATCTGATTTTACATATAATAAACTTTGTTTAAAATTAATAATATCTTTACCTTCAAATTTATTTTTTTTATTATTTATACCAAATTTACTATTAGGTACATTTTCTACAAAATTACATTTACGATCTTCAGCACACATTGTTATTCCCATTAATAATATTATTAATTTTAAAAGAATATTTATTCAATATTTTAATTTTTATATAATTATATTTCAATTCTTCTTCTTCTTCTCGGAGTTCCTGATGGTGTTACTGTTTGTATAGGTATATCAGTCATTTCTAGAATAGTGTGTTTTTTTGTAGTGTAATTTTCAATATGTTCATCCATATGTTTTGGTCTGATCGCATTTTTTGTAATTTCTTCCCATTTTATCTTAACAGCTTCTTCTAACATAATTTTATTCCTTTTAATAACATCTTTTAATATACCTTGTTGTTGTGGTGTTAATCCTATTAGATATTCTTCTATTTTTCTTGATTCTTCTCTTTCTTTCCAATTTTCAAAAAAACCAAATAATTCCATAAAATTCATGAATTGTTCTCCGTATCCACAACATAACCACTCTAATATTATTTCTTCAATATGATCTTTTAACCAACATTTCCATGCAATATAAAAACTAATACTAATAGTGAAAAGACCTGTTATGGTAAATCCACTTAATACATATATATTATTAAAATTTATACCGGTATTGTTTTCCTTTTTTTCATTAGGTATTTTTTCCATAATTTTTTGTTCATTTTTTTTATTTACCCAATTTATTATTGTTTTATTAATCCATTTTGTTCTATTTATAAAATACGTGATATTAATGAATCTAGTAGTATTAACCCAATTAATTATTTTTTTGTTAATCTGATTAATTTTATTAATAAAATTTGTTTTATTAATCCACCTTGTTTTATTTGTCCAAATAATTCTTTCAATATCTTTCCATCTTGTTATATTTATCCATCTAGTTTTATTTATCAAATTAATTACTTCTATATTAATCCACCTTGTTTTATTTTTCCAAATAATTCTTTCTATATCTTTACATCTTGATTTATTTGTCCATCCTGTTTTATTAATCAAATTAATTATTTCTTTATCCGTCCATCTAGTTTTATTTATAAAATATATTTTTGTTTTATTAATCCATCTTGTTTTATTAATCCAATTAATTCTATCTTTATCAATCCATCTAGTAGTATTGATCCATCTAGTAGCATTTATCCATCTTGTAGTATTGATCCATCTAGTAGCATTTATCCATCTTGTATTATTTATCCATCTTGTAGTATTGATCCATCTAGTAGCATTTATCCATCTTGTATTATTTATCCATCTTGTAGTATTTATCCATCTTGTTTCATTAATATAATTTATTTTAAAACTTTCTGGATTAAATATAAATTTACATGCTTCTTTACATATATTTTTACTAGCAGTACAGCACCCACCACCACTACACGAATTACCTGCACATGTTATACCACAACACCCTCTATTAGGTGAATTACATGATAATTCACATTCTAAAAGTGTTTCTTTTCTTTTTTGACATCCAATATCCCATGATTTTTTTTGAAAATTAGGATTATTGCTTTTTGGTAAATTATAATATATCCTAGAATTAATACATAAATCTTCTAAAGGTTTTACTGCATTTATATTATTAGTAACATTAATAATATTTGTAATATTTTTCTCACAAATTTTTTGTGGTTTAAATGTTGTAGGCGCGCACCAACATAATCTTCTTTTATTTTCATCAGCTGCTCCATTAGTCCAGGGTGGTTCATTACAATACCAATTATTACCTGTTCTTGTAATATTAGATAATACACATTGTCTTGTTAAAGCATTATATAGTGGAGTGCTTTTACCGTGTATCCATCCTGTCGTATAACTATCACAAGTAGCATTAAATCTATGAAGTATTCCTCCAAAATCTGCGCCTTCTAATTCAGGTAAATGATTTAAATGTTGCTGCTTATCACATGTCATATTATAATTTATACAAGCATCGGTGCAACTCTGTGCTGGCTCTCCTAATACCCAAAACCCTTCATAAGGATCTCCATATTTATAATCATGACATTTGCCCTTATAATAATAATAATTCGTAACATCTGGCATCATTCGTCTTCTACAAACTCTACCCAGAATACCATAAACATGGCTATAGTTTATCAGTTTATATGTATAAGATGGAGTTTGACCCGGTAATGATTGATATTGCCATGATTTAAACCATTCTCCAATTATCATTGAAAAATCAATATTATTACCGTATTTATCTTTATATAAATTATAATTATATGTATTTGTTAGAGACGGATATCCTTTATACAAATAAAGATAACTAGCAGTCGTACTATAATCCAAAGTCTTTGTTATTTCATCTTGTTCACACTCTAACTTTCCATCACAAACAACTGGTTCATCCCAATATCTTTTTGTCCCCGCCCCACCACTGGAAATATATGTTCCATATTTATAATACATAATAGTAGAAGAATCGCAATTTTTACATACACATTCTGTTCCAATTTCCCTAGGACAATAAATAATATTGTTTTTACATTTTCGCTGTCCTGATGCTTTACAATTTAATATAAATCCACTTCCCTTCTTTATATTTTGTGCATAAACAATACTATTTTGATATGCATCATGACCAGAACCTTTTACTATAATTTTACAATTATCTCTACCACATTTTAATACTGTATTATGACATATTCTTTCACCTCCATTACAAGTAATTTCATATGAACCTACCCATTCATCTCCTTTACAACCATCATGACCTGAGCATGTTTTCGTTAATGAAATTACATTTATTAGTAATAAAAAAAATGATAAAAAATTTAAAATTATTTTTAATAATTTCATTAATAAAAATAATAGAATAATTTTTATAAACTAACAAATTAATTTTAAATAAAATAAAGAATCAGAATAAAAATAATTTAATTAATTTTAAAAAAAAGTTATAAAATTATTAATTATAATTACTATTGTTGTGAAAATTTAAAAAATCCAAAACATAATATTATATGTATTTCTATTTTATTTTATAAAAAATTTTAATTAATATAATTAGAATCTTAAATGTTTAACAAATTAGATAATTGTTTAGTTAGATATATTTTCTCTTATGCCTGATCACCTAAGTCCTTTCAGCCAATCTACAGCGTCACTAACCCCTGATTCTATTGCTTCTCCTACATCTTCTACAAGTGTCTTTGGATCTGCAGGACAATATCCTTCTGTTTTTGAATCACTTTGTCTAACCCACCTTCCTTTATTACTATCAAATGCACATACTTCACATTTATACCATTCATCATTATGTTTACAATACTTATTTTTTCTAGTAGAAACATCTTTACATTCCCAGTCACCATCGCATCCATCTGTTGTATCAATATCTACAGGACACCAATATACAAGACCTATTTTTTCTTGTCTATCACATTTACCATAACAACAATGATCATAATGACCTGTACATTGTGAATTAGCGCTACAACCTGCACCTTTTCCTGGAGGTTTTTTTCTACATATACTATCAAAACCACCATCTATACCACAGGACCAATCACTCTTACATCTCTTAGCAAATGCACCATTATTTCCACAACCTACTTGTGCAACTCCTGTTTTTACATGATCATTATTTAACTTACCTTTACATTCCCAATTAGCTCTATCAATCAAACCTCCTTTTTCATCACAATATTGAGTATTTCTTTGTTTTCCTGGATTATTTGGATCATTTTCATGTGCACATCCCCATGCAAAATAATCTGGATATGCATCTCCTCTATTTTCTTTATTTTCATTACAGCAAGCTACACATGTTCCATCATATTTATATCCAGATTTACATTCTCTAGCAGTTCTACATCCAAGAGTGCCATCTACTGCTTCACCATTTTCTGCAGGTTTTGCACATCTTTTTAATCTCCATTCTTCAACAGGTTTTTCTGGAACTGCTCCACTACTTCTTCTTCTATTTGGTTGAGGATGCTGCTTACACCACAAATGATCTTGACATTGAGAAGAATCTGTACATATATTCGGATAATTTTCTGAATATTTTGCTCCACCCGCATTAGGAAATGGATTAGGATAACATCTTCCACCACAAGAGTATGCACTTTTACATTTATAACCACCACCAGATTTATTTTTAACAAGATAGTCACTTACTGCTTGAACAGTTGAACCTGCTCTACAATTTACTTCTCTTAATGTAGGTAAGATATTATCTTTCCATTCAGTTACGGCTTTTACTGCAGTTTCAGGCGTACATCCAGTTTGCGCAGTATTATTTACTTCATAATCTCCTATTTTGTCATCTGTACATTTTCCATCAACACATATCATGGTTTCTTTACATTGATGATCATAACAACATGGACCATCTTTATCTTTTCTATTTTCACTAGTTGGACATAAATCACAAGTTCCTTTTGGACCACCAACACATCCAACACAATCAGCTGGACAAACATTAGATGATGTTCGAAGATATAATTGTGTTACTGGATCTAACCAATCTTTAGCTGGTTTTGTACATATACCTTTTCCCATTTTTTTATCAGCTTCAGTTCCACAACAATGTAAAGGTTCTAAATCCGCAGCTTCACCTATTTCAGTAATTGCACCACCATAACCCTCGCATTCTTCATGTACACCACAAAAATCTCCTTCTTTTTGTCTTTTTCTAAATCTTCTATCTGATGTAAATGGAGCTGCAGGATATCTACAAACATTCATTTGATCAAAATTAAATTGCAATCGACACATTAATTGATCACCATTAGAATCCTTTCCACAATCTGACGTTACTCTATCTCTAATTACATTCTTAGCTATACTACAGAATTCACCATATGTTCTGCCTACTACACAATGTTTTTCTTCAGGACCAAAAACTTCACATATAGCTCCTTCACCATATGTAGCAACACAATCATCATCATTAACACAACTTTTTCTAATACCATTGTAGTCAAGAGCCTTTTCTCTTTGTTTTTTATCAATTACTTCTTTTACTGATTTATCAATTAAACCTTTTAAACCACCATTAGATAAATCAACTATTGTCCATGAATTTTCAAAACTACCAAACTGTTCATTAATTATACCTGCATTCGTAGACAATGAGCTAAAAAATGGATTAATAAATTCTTTATTAAATGGAAATTCCATAGATTCTCTAATTGATTTATAAATAGGACTGATAAAATCTCCAGTGAAAACATCAAGTAATGTCTCACCTAAATCATCTTGTTTATTAGTATATTGAGACATTGAAAATAATGTGTATTGATTATCATGACCTTCAATTCTTTGTATCATCCAACCACATGTTTTTGGAATAAATGTATCACTGAAATTCAAATTAGATTTACCATTTGCTCCTTCAAAACTTTTAAAATTATTCATTAAATATTTACCACGTGATTTATTTTTAATACAATATACCATATTATCCATAGATTTTTTATTTATAATATCTCTATCTAAATCTCTCAAATAATCTAAATCAAATGTTGTCATATTAATTACCCTTTTAATTTCCCAAACACAAGTATCTTTTACAATTGAGTCAAAATTTTTCTCGCTATTACTAGTTAAAAAAACATCTGGCTCATCTTCTAATTTAGAATCAATTTCAAAATCATCATTATCACCATTATCTAATATATTGTCAACATCATCTTCATTAACATTTATAGTGTTAAATATAGACATAATTACTACATCAATACCTACAGGATATTCATTAAATCCTGAATCAACTTGTTTACCGAATGTATGCAATCCATATATATGACCTGTTCTATCTTCTTTATTTTCACTTAAAGTTCCAAGTCTCATAGATTGACTTTTTAATATAACTTTATTTGATACTTCAGTCGAACTTTCAACGCTCATTTTTTCAATATTTTGAATATCTTCATAATATGCTGCAATCCTTTCTAGAAAATCTTTTTCTACAGCTTCTTTTTGTTTTTTTTCATTTAGCGCTGTTTGTAAATTTCTATCTACATAACCTGCTGCATTAACTAAAGAATTATCACTTTGTTCGTTCAATTTAAGTGCTGTTCTGATACCTTCTGCAACTGTATTTCTAACTAATCTATTTCTATTCATAAAAAGTTGTCCCCTAATACTTCCAAGTCTACCATAATGAACATTTTTGTTAAATTTAATATTATCTACCTTTAAAAATATTCCACCTTGAGTTAAATTAGACATAGAATAAATTATATTTTGTTTTTTTATTCT
>Ga0181568_10002344_pt1 | contig 17222 bp, 24 predicted proteins | sample 101ome_20_FD_133758 | JGI IMG/M metagenome (GOLD analysis project Ga0181568, IMG submission 133758) | Coastal salt marsh microbial communities from the Groves Creek Marsh, Skidaway Island, Georgia - 101404AT metaG (megahit assembly) | ecosystem: Environmental > Aquatic > Marine > Intertidal... | reverse complement strand
GGTATTGGAACTGATAATCCATCATATCAATTACAATTATCAACAAATAGTGCAGCAAAACCAACAAGTTCAGATTGGACTATTGCATCTGATGAAAGAGTCAAAGAAGATATATTAGATGCAGATTTAGATATGTGTTATAATGATATAAAGAATACTAAATTAAGAAGATTTAAATGGTCAGATGAATACATACAAAAACATGATGTAAAAGATACACATAATTTAGGTTTTATTGCACAAGAATTAGAACAAGTTATGCCAAAATCAGTTACAACTACTAATAATGAAGATTTTGAAATTGAAGATTTTAAATCAATAAGTAAAGATCAAATAATAATGAGTTTATTTGGTGCAGTACAAAAATTACAAGAAAAAAATGAAAATTTAGAAAATACATTAACTAATGTATTAGAAAGATTATCAGTATTAGAAAATAATTAATTTAATCATTAAATTATAGTAATATTATATATTAATATGATTTGTATTATATCTAAAAAAAATGATTTAATATCATATGGTTTATATAAAGCATTTAAAACATTATCTAAGAATGTTGAAATTATATATAATGAAGTTGAATTAAAAAAATTAAAAAATATAAAAATTTATGTAATTAATAATTATGATTTTATAGAAGATATAGATATATCAAATGAATCAAAATATTTATTAATTAATGAAAATTGTATATTTGAAAATAGATTAAATATAAATAAATGTAAATATTATATTATAAAAGAATATTCTAAACAAATTAATTTAAGTGATTATAAAAAGATAAATGAATATATTTATACAAATAATAATATAATAATTTTTCCATTTTGTTCAATATTTACAAAAAATGAAATTTTATGGAATTATAAAAAAAAATTTATAAAAAATAAAAATATAAAAAATAATATTTTAACTTTTGATAATATAAATATTGATCATAAAAAAAAATTAAAGAATATAAAATATCAAAAAATCAATTTAAATAGTATAGAAAATATTATAACTCATTCTAAAAATAATCAAATATTTTTATCTACATATGATCATAATAAATTTGATTATAAATCAATAAGTTTTATGGCAATGGGAAATTTTTCAATAACTAATTCAGAGTTAAATAAAAATATATTTAATATTTTAGAATATGATATTAATTATAATTTAGATTTACATAAAATAATTCAAAATATTGAATTAATTTATAATGATTTTACATTAGAAAAATATATTAAAATAATAAATAATTATTTTTTATTATTAGTTTGAGAAATATAAATTTGTATTTTACCTAGATTACCAATTTTAAAATCTAATAATAATGGATATTCATTATCAAAACTTAATTTAATTTTTTGACTTAAGTTTGTAAATTTAATAAAAGATATCAAATTTTTTAATTTAAAATATGATTGGTATATTTCTTTATTTGTTTTAACAAATTGAATACAATCAGATTTAGCAGTAATAATTGTTTCTTGGGATGTAAAATCTCCTTTGCATGATAATGTTAATTGTTCATTATAATATTTTACTTCTAATATTTTAGAATATTGATTCATTTCCTTGATGATTTTAAAAAAACTATTTGAATTCATGTAAATAATATTATTATAATTTAATTCATGTGGTTTTAAGGTTTCTTCATTTAATTCAATTAGTGATAAATTATATTTTGATATAATATTTTTTGCAGTTTTTTCAATTTCAATTTCTAAAAAACCAGGATTATTATCATCAATTGATAATGTTAATATATCATCATTTGTTAAATTTTTCAATAATCTAAATAAATATAAAACATTTACACCTATAATTAATGGATTATCTTCTGTAAAATCAATAAATTGATTGTTTATTATTTTACCACATTTATACATTTCAAATTGAGATGAATATAATTCTAATAGTAAAACCATAGAATGTGAATGATCCATCTTCATAATTTTTATAGATTTATTTGTAAAATAAATATTTACATCAAACACAATTTCTTTAAGTGATTCGAATAAAGATTTTAAAATTAAACATTGAATTGTTTTAATTTGTAAAATTTTCATTATAATATATAAATAATAAATATTAATACTTAAATAATTTTATATTTAATATGGAAAAATCCATTCTTTTTTATCTTTACAATAAATACTATTTGATCCATTATCTTTACAATTAATAACATTATTCCACCAACCATTATTTTGTTTAAATTCTTCATCTGTAAAATTTTCAATTTTTTTATTTTTACTAAAAATTCTTAATGATATAAGAATTAAGATAGATGTTAATGATATTAATATCATACCAAACAACATTTGTGAATTCATTTTTTTATATTATTATAAAATATTATTTTTTTATTAAGAATATAATATTAGTATTTTATATAATTATGAAATTTAAAAGAACACCAAAATTTGAATATTTAGTATGTGTTAAAAATCAATATCAAAAACATTTAATTGATTTATTAAATGAACCATTCTATAATAAATTTAAAGAAATTACAGATAATATTATAAAAAATACTAAAAATAAAAAATTATTATTGAAAAATTTTCAAGAAGAAATGAAAAAAGTAAATGAATGGGATTATGAAACATTAAAAAAACATTCTAAATTTATTATTCATAGAAGTAATTCGAAATATGTACCAAAATTAATAAAATCTACAATAATTAGTTCGACAAAATTATTAATACAAACATCATCTAGAAAAAAAACAAAAATAGAATATGATATACCAGATACCTTAAATTTTTTAAAAAAATGTTTTAATTCAATTTCTAGAAAATTTTATTTAGAACCAACTTTATTAATGGATATTGAACAAAATCCAAATAATCGATTAAAGAATTTAAATAATTCATTAATTATAATAAAAGATTCAATTGAAAAAACAATTAATTATTTTTTACCATATGATCAGATATTAGAAATATATTTAAATAATATAGATGATGATTCTTCTGATGATGAAACAAGTGATGATGATTCTGATAATGAAAGTTATATAAGTAATGAAGAAGAAGTAGAGGAGGAGGAAGAAGAACAAGAAGAAGAACAAGAAGAAGAACAAGAAGAAGAACAGGAAGAAGATATAAATAATAAATATATAAATGAAGATTTACCAGAAGAAAACGATGATTTATCTGACATTGAAGAATTACAAGAAGAAATAAAAAATGAATTACAACAACCAATGCAACAACCAATGCAACAACCAATGCAACAACCAATGCAACAACCAATGCAACAATCAATGCAACAACCAATGCAACAATCAATGCAACAACCAATGCAACAACCAATGCAACAATCAATGCAACAATCAATGCAACAACCAATGCAACAACCAATGCAACAACCAATGCAACAACCAATACAGTCTGTAGAACCAGAAGAAAAAATAGAGGTAATATCAGATAATGATGATATACCAGATGAATTTAATTTTATTCCAATGAAATCAGAAATAACAAAACCAAAATCATCAAATGAAGTTGAAATTAAAGAAATAAATTTACCATCTGAAAATTCATCATTTAACTTTTTAAGAAATGTTAAATAATTTAATTATAAAATAATAATATTTAAATTAAATATTATTATATATATAAATATAAATGTTAATATTATCATTTGATGTTGGTATAAAAAACTTAGCATATTCAATTTCGAAATATAATAAAGAAAATAACACTTATAAAATTTTAGAATGGGATATTATTAATATATTAAAAGATGAGATTGACTCACAAAAAAAATGTGATAAATGTTCTAAATTTGCAAAATATATAACTAAAAATGATGAATATTGTTTTTGTCAAAAACATAAAAATTTAATAAATTTATATAAACCATTTGAATTAAAGAAATATGAAACAAAAATAGATAAATGTTCTGTTGAGAAATGCAATAAAATAGTAAAATATACATTAAATAATAAAAAAATATGTGCATCACATAAAGTTCAATTACAAAAAGAATATAAGGAATGTTATAATTATTTAAGATTAAAAAATGTAAATTGTAAAACTTATCCGATTCATGATATACTACTAAAGATTATAAAAATTTTCAATGAAAAATATTTATACTTTTTATTAGTAGATAAAGTATTAATTGAATTACAACCTGTATTAAGAGGACCAAAAATGAAAACAATATCAAATCATATTTATTCTTATTTCTTAATAAATGGTGTATGTAATGATAATTTTAAAATGAATACAGTATCATATATTAATGCATCAAATAAATTAAAATTATTTAAAGATAATGAGAATAAAGATCTAACACAATATAAAAATAGAAAAAAATTAGCGATTGAAAATGTTAATTATTTTTTAAAATATATAAACCAAAAAACATTTGAAAATTTTTTTAATGATTCTAAAAAGAAAGATGATTTGGCAGATTCATTATTACAATCATTATATTATTTAGAAAGTAATTATAATTTTAAAATTAATTAAGTATACAAAAATATGTGATTATATATTTTAATGGTTACACAAAATCAATTATTAAATATTTATTCTGAAAGTATTAATCCATTATTAAAATTTTTATTAAAAGATATATCTGAAAAATTTGATATTCCTTTAGAAAAATTAGAAGAAGAATATTTAAAAAAAGTTAAAATAAAAAAAAGAAGAAACACAAATAAAAAAGGTAAGATGACAAGTTATGCAATGTTTTTAAAAGATAAAGATATAGTAGATGAAATTAAAAAGAGATATCCTGATAAAAAATTTGGAGAGTATTCAAAATTAAAAGGTCAGATTTGGAAAACAATGAGTACAAAAGATAAAGATATATATAAATTAAAGGCATTAGAATATAATAAAAATTTATAATAAAAAATATAATATATATATACTATATATATTATGAATTATATAGGATTAACAGTTGTTATTTTTATAATAATCTTTTTACATATAATATTAAGAAGATACGAAAATTTTGAACAACAAAGTAAAGAGATTATACAAATATTAAAGGGTAATAAAAATAATAAAAAAATGAATTATGAAAAAATAAATTTAAAAAAAGTAGAAGATAAAGAAGGTATTGACTTAGAAACAGATTTTTCATTATTAAAAAAAGATTTATTAAAATATGTAGATGAATCAAGAAGTATTTTTAACATAGAAAATTATAATTCAAGTAATTTAGTTAATGATAAAAAAAATCAAGAAGAACATAATATTTATACACAAAAAAAAGATTATGATTTTAGTAATTTAGATATTGAACAAATTATACAAAATCCATTTGGAAAAACTAATATTGATTCGATGGAACAAGAATTAGAAAAAATAAATAATAATATAAATAAAAGTAAAAATAATGGTTTAGAAGTACAGACATTAAAACCAGATTTATGGATGCATAAAAATGAGAATCAAATGAATGGTGGAAAACTATTTGATGATTCTGATTTATTAGCATATGATACAGAAGAACTTGATTATAAAATAATTTAAATTTATATATTATATATCATATAATGTATAAAAATTTTGATTGGACAAAAGAATCTTGTTATGACCAAAAATATGAAATATTTTTTTTTGATAGACTAATTGGTTTTATAGATAATATTATTTTACCAAATAGAATATGGGAAGAAAAAATAAAATTAAATGAAAAAGAAAATAAATATTGTAGTAAATATAATAATATTTGCAAAACAGATATATATCACTCAGGAACAGATTATAAACAATATGTATTAGGAAGAACGAAAGATACAAAATGTTTCATAAAATGTAAAAATTATGAAATATTAAATATAAAAGAATGGTCAATTAAAAATAACGATATTTTTATAAAATATATAACTTCAGATCAAAAAAAACAAAAAATTAATATAAATTTACCAGTATGTGAAATATTTCCGATAAGAATATATGTACAAAACAGTAATATAGTAGGTCATATATTAGAAACTAAAAATATTAAAAAAAAAAAATTTGATACAAAAGAATTACCTGGATCTATTACATCAAGAGAACTATGTATATTAGTTCATATGAAATATAATTTATATGGTATAAAAAAAAATAATAATGAATATGAGAATTTTATTTTATGTACAAATAAAAAAATGAATTATATAGAGAAATGGTATAAAAAAAAAAATATTAAGTTACCAAATTTTATTAAAATATAATTTAGTATTTAAAAAAATATAAATACTGAATTATTAAAATATTTTATATTTAAAATTTAAATATAAATATATATAATGACAGAACCAATACTTGTAGAAAATAAAAATAGATTTGTATTATTTCCTTTACAAAATAATCAAATATGGGAAATGTATAAAAAACATGTTGCTTCTTTCTGGACTGCTGAAGAAATTGATTTAGCACAAGATTTAAATGATTGGCAAAAGTTAAATGACAATGAAAAACATTTTATCAAATATGTTTTAGCATTTTTTGCAGCAAGTGATGGAATTGTTTTAGAAAATTTAGCAGATAACTTTATTAGTGAAGTTCAACTACCAGAAGCTAGATGTTTCTATGGTTTTCAAGCTGCTATGGAAAATGTACATTGTGTTACAGGAGAAACAAAAATATTAACAGATAACGGTTATTATATGATTAAAGATTTAGAAAATAAAAAAGTTAATGTTTGGAATGGAGATGAATTTTCAAATGTTGAAGTAAAATATACTGGTAATCAACAAATATATCGTGTTATATTATCAAATGGTATGGAATTAGATTGTACGCCAGGTCATAAATGGTTAATAAGATTTGGGAATCAACAACATCCTGAAAGATGTAAGCTAAAAAAAATAGAAACAAAAGATTTAAAAGAAGGTGATGTTTTATGGGAATATGAATTACCAGAATTGAATGTTGAAAAAGAACCAGATAATTTTTTAAATCCATATATACATGGATTTTTTTGTGGGGATGGTTCATATAGTAATAATTATCCAACAATATCATTGTATGATAAAAAAAAAGAATTATTAAAATATTTTGATATAGAAAATTATTCAAATGAAGAAAAATATAATAGAATAAGATTTTATATTACAAATAAAATTAATAAAAATAAATATGAAGTACCTATAAATTATAATTTAAATACTAAATTACGATGGTTAGAAGGATATGTAGATGCAGATGGTTGTATTTCATATAATACAAAAAAAGATGCAACTGCTATACAAATAGTATCAATTAATTTATCTTTTTTAAAAGATGTACAATTATTACTAACAACTTTAGGTATTTTATCAAATTTAAAAATTAATCAAAAAGCAGGAATAAGATTATTACCTAAAAATGATGGTAGTGATGATAATGATTATTATAATTGTAAACAAACATATGTTTTATATATATCTTGTAAATCTGTAAATAAATTAATAAAAATGGGATTTAATCCAAAAAGATTACAAATAATATATTGTGAAAGACTTGATAATATTTTTGAAAGAACTGAAAATTTAAAAATTAAAAATATAAATTTAATTTTAGAAGATGAAAAAACATATTGTTTTAGTGAACCAAAAAATCATACTGGTATATTTAATGGTATTTTAACAGGACAAAGTGAAACTTATTCATTACTTATAGATACATATATTAAAGATAAAAAAGAAAAAAATGAATTATTTAATGCAATGGATGAAATACCATGTATTAAGAAAAAGGCAGAATGGTGTTTTAAATGGATGAATAAAGAAGCTCCATTTATTCAAAGATTAGTTGCTTTCTCATGCGTAGAAGGAATATTTTTTAGTGGTTCTTTTTGTGCTATTTTTTGGTTAAAGAAAAGAGGTTTAATGCCTGGTTTAACATTCTCAAATGAATTAATTAGTAGAGATGAGGGTTTACATACAGATTTTGCATGTTTACTATACAGACAAGCAAAAAATAAATTAAATGAATCAGTAATACATAAAATAGTTTCAGATGCAGTTGAATGTGAAACTGATTTTATATGTGATGCATTACCATGTAAATTGATTGGTATGAATTCTGAAATGATGGCTCAATATATTAAATTTATTGCAGATAGACTTTTAGTAGAATTAGGTCATTCTAAAATTTATAATGTTGAAAATCCATTTGAATGGATGGAAATGATTTCACTAAACGGAAAAACTAATTTTTTTGAAAAAAGAGTAAGTGAATATCAAAAATCTGGTGTAATGGATTTTAATAAAGATAATGAATTAAAATTTGATGAAGATTTTTAAAAAAAAAATAATATTATTATATATAAAAATGTTATTAAAAAATATATTTAACATAAAAAATTTTTTAGTTGCAGTTGGTTTATTAGCAACAGGTATTGGTGCATTTGGAGGTATGCCACAACCACCAAAAATTCTTATAAAATTAACAGAAAAATATCAAGTATTACAATGGTTATTAGTATATGTATTAATATGGCAAGGAGCAGGAGGTTATGATGAAAAATTATCTGTTATTGGTACATTAATATTATTTGTTATTTATATATTAGTAAAAAAACTTGATAACAATAAAAAATTATATAAATTCTTAAATTTAGAAGTAGAAGAAAAAAAAGAATAAATAAATAATATATTTGTTTATTATATAAATTAATATATGGATTTAAATATTTTTGAAGAATACGAAGATAATATATTTCTTAGATTTTCATCTATATTACTATTTATTTACATTTACTATTCATTATCATATTATTTTTTATCAGAAAAAGTAATTAAAAAACCACATATATTTTTCATTATATTATTATTATTTTTACATTTAATTCATATTATTATATTAAAAATATTATATATAAATGAATTAGAAATATATGCATGGATATTTGCAATGGCACCATTAGTATTATATTTATTATATTCAAAATATAAAGATATTGTAAAGAAAAAAGAACAAATAAAAGAAGCAAAAATGATGGAAAAAATAAAAAAACAAATGCAAATACCAGATGAACAACAATTTATGAGAAATGCAAATCCACAAATGCCATCAAAACCACAAATGCAACAATATCCACAACAAAATCCAAATCAACAACAATATATACCACAACAACAACCAAGAATGATAGAACAAGAACCACAACAACAAAATTATAATCAAATCTTAGAACAAATACATGGTAATGATAGAAATATGCAAAATATACAACAAAATACACAAATTAGAAATACAATGAGTCAATTTCAAGATTCAAATCAAGTTTCAGAAAAGGTTGTAATGAATACTGGATTTGATTTAAGTGGTAGTGATCCATATTTTAATAATATGAGTGGAGTTTTTTAAATTAAAAATATATTTTTATAAAATATATATTTAATGAAAGAAAATTATAGAAAAATTAATTTTTCTCCATATCTATGGGGAAAACATGGTTGGATTTTTTTAAATCATGTTGCATTATCATATCCTACAAATCCAACCCAAGAAGAAAAAAATATATATAAAAACTTTTTCTCAAATATTCATTATATTTTACCTTGCGATTCTTGTTCATTAAATTATGTAAAACACTATAATGAGTTACCAATAGATAATTATCTAGATAATAATGATAAATTATTTAGTTGGGTTATTAAAATGCAAAATAAAGTAAATAAATTATTAAATAAACCATTACTTGATGAAAAAAAAATTAAACATATTCATATGAATCCAAGTAAACCAATGAGTTATAAATTAAAAATTATATTATATATAATATCTATTTTTAGTATAATTTATATTATTAATACTGTTCTTAATATAAAAAAAATAAATATAATATATAATTAAATTGTTTCTGTTGTTGTTATAATATTAAAATCAATTTCATCATTTATCCACATTTTAAATTCCTTATTTATTATATTTTCTTTTTTTATATCTAATATTTTTTTATGCAAATAATATCCAATCACACACCCTGAACAAAAACTTACTGAACTATATATAATAATAGTTGTAATCATTATATTATATATTATATAAACTTAATTAAAATTTATTATATAAAAATATTATATATTATGGATAATATTCCAATTCAAAAAGATCCAGAATTTATTTCAAATTTAAAAGAATATTTAACTCTTGAAAAAAAAGTAGAAGAATTCAAAAATGCATTGAAAAAATTAGAAGATAGAAAAAAATTATTATATGGTAAAATTCATGGAAAAATGATTGAAAAAAAAGTAGATACATTAAAATTACCAAATGGTGCTAAAATAAAAAATTATGTAAGAAAAACAAAAGAAAGTTTAACTAAAAAATTTGTTCAAGATAGATTGAAAATATATTGTAATGATAGACAATTAGATTATGATGAAATTTCTGATTTCATTTATAATCCAAAATATAGAAAAGTTACAGAAAAATATGCAATTAGAAAACAAAATCCTAAAAAAAATAAAGATGATTAATCAATAATATCACATAATAAATATTTTATTTTTTCATTATTAAAATCATAATCAATATCATATGTTGTATTTATATAATCTAAATATGTTTTTATTAATCTATATTTACTATTATTAACTAAATTTAATTTATTAAGTATTTTTTCAAAATTATTTAATTTTATTAAAGTAAAATTTTCTATATCATTTAAAAATATAGAATTATTATCAATATTAGAATATATAATATTTTTTATATAATATAATTCTATTGGAGTAACATTCATATCAAAATTATAATATAATTTTTTTTCATTAAAAATTTGTTGAAAAAAAATATTTTTTTTTATTTTTTTATTTTCAATAAACAATTCATTATTATTACAAATATTAATAATTTTAAAATTACCATATAACATTTTTAATATTATATATTTATATTCTGATAATATACTTTTTTCAATTTGATATAGATATAAATAAAAATGAATTTTTTTTATAGTAAAATCATTCATTATATTTTTTTTTATTTTTTTTTATTAAAATTGATTTATTTATTATTATTAATTATAATTATTATATTTATTATGAATCCTTCTTTTGATAACGAAACTATGGATACTGAAAATATTCAATTAAATTCTTATGCTATGAAAAAAATTCAATATTTTATTGAAAAGAATAAAGAAGATTTAGAATATATTTATGATATTTTTCAATATAATTTTTCAAGTAATATTACATTCGAAGATTTTTGTAATTTTTGTTATATTAAAACTTTTTTTCATATTTTATAATTATTAATAATTTTATAAATTATTTATAATTATTTTTTACAATATCTACAATTTGATCCTCCACAATTTGATCCTCCATTTTTACAATATTTGCATTTATTACCACTACAATTAGAACCTCCACAATATTTACCACCATTATATATTTTTTTCATTTTATTTAATTCTTTATCTAATTTTTTAAATGATGAATTAAAATTTTTCATATTTCCTCCTTTATAATTAATATATGTTTCTTTTGCTAATTTATTGATTTTTTCTAAACCAGTATTTATTTTTTTAGATGATAATTTTATAATTTCTTTTATTTTTTTTTCTACATTTTTTATTATTTTTGATCCACCCATTTGTTGACCTTCTACTAATTTTTTTGCATTATAACCAAGTTCTGCCATTTTATTTAAATCTTCTAATGATAATTTTTTAGGATTTTTTAATTTTTTTTGTAATTCCATTGCTTCTTGAATTTTATCTAAATTATTTAACATTTTTGTCATTTTTAATATATTCATTCCTCCTTTTTTTCTATACATATAACCTCCTCTTTTATTACAACTACTTCCACCATTTTGAATTATTTTATTTTTTTTATCTCTAACTTCTGTATATTCTTCTGATATATCTTCATCAGTTACTTTAATTATTGATTTTTCTAGTTCTGGTAATGATTTATGTAATGTTATATATGTTGCTGGATAATCATCTACTATTTGACCGTGAATATATATTTTATTTAATTTTGTTGAATCTTTATCAAAGATTTTTTTTAATAAACTTTTAGATGGTTTATATTCTTCTAAACCTTCTACTGTTCCTTCATCTAAATCAACTCTTAAAGTTTTTCCTAATGGAAATTTAAATACTCTTTTTGAATTTTCTTTTACTTTTTCTAAAATTTTTATATCATAATCATCTATTTTTACATATACCATATTTTTAATTTTTATATATTATCAAAAGAAAATATTATTTCATAGATTTTTATTTTTTTAATATAATCTAATCCTATATTTTGTTTTAATTTATAAAATATATCAATTAAATTACTTTTACTTATATAAGTTTCATTTAAACAATATTTTAAAAAATCATCTAATATATATTCATAATCATTTTCTATTAATATATCTATTTTTTCATATTTATTATGATATGTAATATTTTTATCAAGGAGAATTTTTAATAATTCTTTAAACATTTTTTCATTATTTTTTAAATTTATATTATAATTATTAAAATTAAAAAAATATTCTAATTCTCTATAATTATTATTAATACTTTTTAATATTTTTTTTTTATTTTTTATTTTTAGATTTTTATCTATACATTTTTCATTAAAAATTTTACTAATACTTTTGGTATTTATTTTTTTAATTCTAAATGTAAAACATTTATTTAAAATTTTTTCATCTATTTTATTTACATAATTACATATTATTATAAAATTAGTATCTAAATTATTTTCACTAATATATTCTAATATATAATTAATATATTTTTGTGATTCATGAGTTAAATTATCAGCTTCATCTAAAAAAAATGTTTTATTTTTTATATTAGTATTATTAATAAATTTTTGTAATATATCTTTATAATAATTTATACCTCTATTATCTGAAGAATTTATCTCAATATAATGGTTTTTATTATCATATAATTTTTTCAAATATGTTCTTACGATTGTTGTTTTCCCACAACCTGGTAATCCATATAATAAAATATTATAATATTTTTTATTATCTATACTTTTTTCTAAAAATTTTTTTAAAAAATCATTATCTATTATTTTATTCATAAATATATTAATTAATATTAATTACATACTTATTATTAATTAATTTTATAATTTAAAATATTTAGATAGTAAAAAATGACTAACAAATGATATTACTATATATAATATATTTCTAATATTATCAACTTCTAATATATTTTTACCACTTAATGTATTATTAACACTTAACATTACTAATGGTTTAAATATATTTTCTGTTAATTTTTTTAAATCTTCACTAAAGTTGTCTAATTTAAATATTTTTTCTTTTACTAAAATATTATATGTTGTAAATCCAATTATTGTATATAATGTTGGTAAAAATTTTTTTAATGACATGTTTTCTCTTTCTAATAATATTTTTACTAGAAATATAATAATTGGTGTACTTATATCTTCTAATATATTATATCCAATTTTATTATTTATCTCTTTTATTTTTTTTTGTAATTTATTATTAACATAATTTGCAATTATAAATCCTAATGATGTTGATATTATATTATAATATATATCATTTGATTTTAAATTTTCATTTTTTAAAAATGTTGTTATGAATGTAATCACTGTTATTTTTAATAATATATTTAAATTATTTATTAACTTCATATTTCTATATAAATAACAAATAAAATTTATTTATATATTTAATACTTAATACTTAATATATATCAATGGAATTAAATGAAAATAAAATAAAAAATAATAATGATCCAATTGATACATTTTCACTTAAATGGAAATATTTAACATATCTCTTTAATAAAAAAGATTTTAAAATCTATGATACAATTAAAAGTTTTAAAGTTGATTCTGTTTCTTTATATTCTATTACTCCTCATTATTATGCAGAAAAAATAACACGTATTATAAGTAAATATTATAGTAATTTAGATAAATTAACTATATCTGATTTCTGTTGTTGTATTGGTGGTAATTCATTTAATTTTATTAAATATTTTAAACATGTTAATTGTGTAGAACTAGATAAAAAAAGATTTGATTTTTTAAGGCATAATATGAGTTTATATAGAAAACATAATAATTTTAATAATTATAAATTATTAAATCTAAATTGTTTTGATGTATATGATAAAATAGATCATGATATTATATTTATTGATCCTCCGTGGAATGGTAAAGATTATAAAAAAAATGATAGTATAGATTTATATCTAGATAATATTAATGCATCTGATTTTTGTAATATTTTTATAAAAACTTGCAAAATGATTGTTCTAAAAATCCCAAATAATTTTAATTTAAATAATTTTAAACATAAATATGATATTTATGATCTTAATATATTTAAATTAATTATTATTCAAAAATAAAATTGATACTTATTAATATTAATATATATCAATAAATTATGAAAAAAATTTTATTCTTAGATATAGATGATACTTTATTAGTATCAAATAATATGTATATTTATGTACATTATAATAATGGTGAAAAAATTAAATTAAATACAAATGATTTTGCTAAATTTAGTTTTAATAATTTAAAAAATTATAAAATAGATTATGCAGATTTTGACAATCCATATAAAATTAAAGATTCTATTATAAATAGTAAACCATTATATGATAATTTAAAAATTATAGATGAATATGTAAAAAATGATTGGGAACTTGGCATTTTAACTGCAAGAGGAGAAGAAAACGCAGTAAAAGAAGTAATACATTTATTTTTAAAAAAAAATTTAAAAAATAATTTTATATTAAAATATAGTAATATTTATGCAGTTGGCGATAGAAAAATTAATTATAGTGGGAAAAATGCATATTATAAAAAATTACTTATATTAAAAAAATATATAAATAAATATGATAAAGTTTGTTTAATTGATGATAGTGTTAAAATGTGTAATATTATTAGTAATTTTAATAAAACTTGTTTATTATCATCTAATATTGATTTTATTAATGTTTAATTTTAATTTAAGTATATATCATTATTTTATAATAATAATATATAATGAATATTTTTAGAACTATTGATGAAGAAACCTTATTAAAAAAAGATTTAGAATTACAAAAAAAAGCTAAAAAATTAAATGAGTTAAGTAAAATAATTGAAGAAAAAATTATAGAATTTAATTTAAATATATCTAAAACAAATTTAAAAGAAGTTTTTAAACATGCAAAATTAATAGAAATAAAATATAATTATTTAACCTCTTTGATTAAAGATTTAGAAAATACTAGTAACAGTATAAAATCAAAAGAAGAAAAAATATTAAATTTAATAAATAATAAATTTAATAAATTAAACAATTTAGAAAAAAATTTTAATGAATTAATATTAAAAAAAGAAAAGGAACTAGATGAAAGAAAAAAAAATTTAAATATATTAGAACAAAAATTAAAACAAAGAGAACTTAATCTATTAGAAAAAGAAAAAATGTTATTCAATTAATTTATTTAATTTTAACCATTTATATGCATAATTAAAATGTAATCTCTTTTTTTCTTTTAATAATATTTTTAAATCATTCTTATCATTATCCTTTAAATATATAGCTTGTTTTAACTTAATATTTTGTCTTATTAAATTTTTATATTCTATTTTACTTAGAGTTTTTATTAAATATGAATTATCATTATAGAAATTATCTGTTAATAGATTTATTAATAATAAATTTTTATCTTCCCATAATTTTTTAATAATTTTATATATTTTTATTAAATTACTATTATTATTATTTTTTTTATAACATATTATGTATTTTTCATTATTCATTTCTCTTGATGTTTTTGGTTTTATTATTTTTACATTATCAAAATAATAATTTAATAATATTATTATGTCTAATGTAACTTTTTGTGTAATATCGTATATTTTTAATATAAATATTCCATCTAATTTTAAAATATTTAATGCAATATATATTTGACATAAATATAATTGAATATGGTAAATACTTTTATAATTTTCTTCTTCATTATTTAATAATAATCCACCATCTGCTGTAACCAAATCAACTTTTTTTTTATGTTTATTAATATAGTAATTAATTATTTTTGGATTATATATATCACCATTATTATAATCTTTTTCTCCATATAATATATTTAAATTTTTAATATTTTTAATATTCCAATCTATTTTATTATATTTATCATCTTTTTTTGATATTGTATAAAAAAAATCATCATTATTTTTCCTATAATCATGTAAACATTTTATAAAACCACCAGGTGCTTCACATAAACAACTAAATGTCATGTTTTTTTGTTTTTTAATTTTTAGTGTATTCTCAAAAATATTTAAAATTTCTAATAATTTATAATACGCTCTTGATACAGAAATATGTTTTTTTATTTCATAATTATTATGAATTTTATTATTACCAATTATCTCATAATCATTTGATATACTTCTTATTATTTTCCATTTATCATATGGAATATCATCAATTTTTTTTTTATAAATATTATTTTCATCATATAATTTTTTATGTATTTTAATATTATCATTTAAAATATTTATAATATTTTTATTTTTTCTATTAATATATTTTATTTTAAACATTGTATTATTATATTATGTAAATTTTAGTTAAAAATATTACTATTAATACTATTTATCTCTGAATCTTCTTCTACATCTTCTTCTACATCTTCTTCTACATCTTCTTCTACATCTTCTTCTACATCTTCTTCTGCATCTTCTTCTACATCTTCTTCTACATCTTCTTCTACATCTTCTTCTACATCTTCTGTATCATTATATTTTTTATAAGATTTTATAAAATTTTCTATCATATTTTTATAATAAATATTTTCATTTTCTTTATTTTTCATATTAATTTTTATTTCAATGAATTTATTTTCTTTTATTTTTATTATATTTTTCAATTCTTCATTATATTTTTCTAATTCATTAATTTTTAAATTTAATTCATAAAATTTTTTTTTATTAACGTATCCTAATCCATTATCATTCATTTTATTTAATTTATTTTTATACTCATTTTTTTCTTTTTGTAGAAGATCAATTATATTTCTTTGTTCTTTTATATGATTAACTAATTTTAAATTATTTTCTGTTATTTTTTGAAATTTTTCAAAGAAATTTTTACTATTTTTTTCTAATTCTACAAAATTTTTATATTTATGTAATTCATTATTTTTTTTTTGTAATATTTCTATCGTTTTTAATAATTTAATTTCTTTATTAGACATTATATAAATATAGTATCATATTATATTTAATATTTTTTTAATTATAATTTATTTTAATT
>Ga0181568_10002342_pt1 | contig 17232 bp, 21 predicted proteins | sample 101ome_20_FD_133758 | JGI IMG/M metagenome (GOLD analysis project Ga0181568, IMG submission 133758) | Coastal salt marsh microbial communities from the Groves Creek Marsh, Skidaway Island, Georgia - 101404AT metaG (megahit assembly) | ecosystem: Environmental > Aquatic > Marine > Intertidal... | reverse complement strand
TAGACTGATGGTAGCGTATTCTAGGGTTTGTTTGGTCTCTTGATCGATGACCATTCCAGTTAGTTTAACTTTTGGAATATTTCCAGCCGGACGCTGACCAAAAAGGGAATAAGAAAAACATACCAGGGCAGCAAGTAAGAAAACTTTTTTCATAGCATGAATAATACTCTTAAGACCCGCTTAATTTCAAAAGGTTTAAAACTTGTTTAGAAATTCGATCAGATTTTCGATTGGCCGGGCTAAAACACCTTTATAGGTGGTGGTGACAATGGGTCTTTCAATCAATTTGGGTTGTTCGACCAACAGCTGTAAAATTTGGTCTTCACTGAGATTTTTGGAAGCGTATTCTTGTTTCCAAAGGACTTCGTTTTTTCTAAGAATCTCGGAGGGTTTCTTGTTGATCTTTTTTAATATTTCACCCAGTGTGTTTTTATCAAAAGACTGCTCCAGATATTTTATGATGTAAAAAGAAACTCCTTTTTCTTCAAGGTATTTAATGGCCTCACGAGACTTTCTGCATCTAGGATTGTGGTAAATGGTTAATGTCATGATACAAAAAACCCATCCTTAAAAGATGGGTTGTAGTATTCTAAATTATTATTTGATTTTATCGACTATTGCCTTAAAAGCTTGGGGGTTGTTCATGGCCAAGTCTGCCAAAACTTTCCTGTTTAGTTCAATGTTATTTGATTTAATTTTACCCATAAATTGGCTATAAGACATTCCATGTTCTCTTGCACCAGCATTGATCCTTACAATCCACAAAGCTCTAAAGTTTCGCTTTTTTGTTCTTCGGTCACGATAGGCGTAAAGCATTGCTTTTTCGATTGCGTTTTTGGCAACAGTCCAAACATTCTTTCTTCTTCCGAAGTATCCTTTGGCTTGTTTTAGGATTTTTTTTCGCCGGGCTCGGGAAGCCACTGAGTTTACTGATCTTGGCATTTTAGTCTAGATTTTTTGATATGGGCGGTTTTTTAACACTTTTGGGCCTTATATCAAGGTGATACATATATTTAACCGTAATTGATTTATTTTAATCTTAATTGTTGTTTTATACTTTTAGAGTCACTATCATTAACCAATGAAGAATGAGTCAACTTTAGTTTGCGCTTTTTTGATTTTTTGGTCAGGATGTGATTTTTGAATGCGTGTTTTCTTTTTATTTTTCCTGTCCCAGTAAGCTTAAATCGCTTTTTGGCACTTGATTTTGTTTTCATTTTTGGCATTTCGTCTAATATTTTTTTATTTCTTTTTTGGTGTTATGAACATGGTCATTCGTTTCCCCTCCAGTCTAGGCATTTGCTCTACTTTTCCAATTTCTTCAAGGTCTTGTGCCAACCTTAAGAGTAAAATTTGACCTTGTTCCTTGAATACGATGGATCGACCTTTAAAAAAAACAAAAGCTTTGAGTTTGGCACCGTCATTTAAAAATTTCTCAGCATGTTTTTTCTTAAACTCATAATCATGTTCATCGGTTTGTGGACCAAATCGTATTTCTTTGATAATCACCTTGGTGGCCTTGGACTTGAGTACTTTTTCACGCTTTTTTTGCTCGTATAGAAATTTTTTGTAATCCAAAATTTTACAAACGGGTGGGGATGCTTTTGGTGAAATTTCTACCAGGTCTAACTCCAGTTCTTCGGCCAAGGCAATGGCTTTGGGAAGTCTGTAAACTCCTATCTCAACGTTGTCTCCAACGAGTCTGATTTCGTTAGCAGTAATTTTTTCGTTGATTTTATGAGGATTTTCCTTAATGATCCTCGCAGGTTTATTTGATCTTCTCCTTCGTATTGCTATGACTCAAATAATTTAAATTAATTTTCAAATTTAGAGATACTTTTCGATATCTCTCCATTTATGAGTTTGACGAAGCTATCCAAGCTCATTTCACCCACATCACCTTTTTGGTGTTTTCTGACGGATACGTTTTCCATCTCTGCTTCTTTTTCTCCCAGTATCAACATAAATGGAACTTTACTTAGTTCAGATTCTCGGATCTTTTTCCCGATGGTTTCATTTCTGTTGTCTAAGGAGGCGCGAATTTCGTTATTTTCAAGGAAATTTAAAACTTTTTGAGCGTATTTTTCATGTTTTTCACTCACACTCAATAAGTTCACTTGTGTAGGGGAGAGCCAAAGTGGAAAATTACCTCCGGTATGCTCCAACAAAATAGCAACAAAGCGTTCCAAACTTCCGAAGGGCGCACGGTGGATCATGATGGGTCGGTGTAGCTCGTTATCACTCCCTTTATAGGTAAGTTCAAATCTTTCAGGGAGATTGTAATCCACCTGAATGGTTCCCAATTGCCATTTTCTTCCAAGAGCATCTTTTACCATAAAATCGAGTTTGGGACCATAAAAGGCTGCTTCTCCTTCTTGGATTACAAAATCCAAATTCTTTTGCTGAGTACCGTCAATAATTGCCTGTTCGGCTTTATCCCAATTTTTGGGATCTCCAATGTATTTTTCCGGCTTTTTAGGGTCTCGTATGGAGACCTGCGCCTGAAAGTTGTCAAAGCCCAAAGATCCGAAAACATATAAAACCAGATCAATCACATTTTTAAATTCTTGATCCAACTGGTCGTGGGTACAAAATATATGGGCATCGTCTTGTGTAAAGCCTCTCACTCTGGTAAGTCCGTGGAGCTCTCCACTTTGTTCATAACGGTAAACGGTTCCAAACTCTGCATATCGTTTGGGTAATTCTTTATAACTCCAGGGGCGGGTATTGTATATTTCACAGTGGTGGGGACAGTTCATTGGTTTGAGTAAAAAGGTTTCTCCTTCTGCAGGAGTCTCAATAGGTTGAAAACTGTCTTCCCCGTATTTCTCATAGTGTCCGGAGGTCATGTAAAGTTCCTTGTTCCCTATGTGGGGGGAGATGACTTGTTCATATCCGGCTTTCTTTTGGGCTGCTTTTAGAAAATCCTCTAACCGACCTCTAAGGGCAGCTCCTTTGGGTAACCAAAGTGGTAAGCCCTGCCCAACTTTTTGGGAGAAAGTGAACAACTCTAGTTCTTTTCCCAGTTTTCTGTGATCTCTTTTTTTAGCTTCTTCTAGCAGTTCGAGGTATTCGGTCAATTCTTTTTGTTTGGGAAAAGAAATACCATAGACTCGGGTCAATTGTTTGTTGTTTTCATCCCCTCTCCAGTAGGCTCCTGCAACATTCAAAAGCTTTACAGCCTTGATAAAACCAGTGTGGGGGATGTGGCCTCCACGACACAAGTCCGTAAAATCGGCATGGTCACAAAAGGTAATAGTACCATCTTCCAAATTTTCAATGAGTTCTATTTTGTAGGGATTTTCGTCTTTATGATAAAAATCAAGTGCCTCTTGTTTTGAGGCAGACCTCATTTTGAATTCAAACTTTTGTCGGGCAAAATCCAGGAATTTTTTTTCAATGTCTTTGAGTTCTTTTTCGGTGATGGAGTAATCTCCAAAATCCACGTCGTAATAAAATCCATTTTCGATAGCGGGTCCGATGGTTAGTTTGGCTTTTGGGTAAAGGGAGAGAATGGCTTGAGCCAATACATGTGCAGAAGAGTGCCAAAAGGCGCTTTTCCCTTGATCGTCATTCCAAGTAAACAATTGGATCTGTCCATCTTCAAATAAAGGAGTGGATACCTCAACGATTTGCTTATTAAACATTGCAGAAAGAACATTACGGGCCAATCCTTCACTGATATTTTTGGCTATTTCGAAAACGGTAGTTCCTGTTTCGAAGCTTCTTATCGAGGTGTCCGGGAATTTTATTTGAATCATATATTGAAAATCACAGCAAATATAGTTTACTCCTCCGAGTGATACAATTTTTAAAAGGGCTTAGTTTTTTTATCCCCCAGAAGACCATTGAGTAAAATTTTGATGGCCCAAAAACCGTAAATAATTGCAGTGATACACAAGCCTATGCCTAGTGAGAGCACAGGCCAGTAAAAAGGATGTCCTTGGTTTTTAAAGGCTTGGTAGACCAAAACAGGAGCAATAAAACAGAGCAAAATAAAAGTTCCCATTTTTAGCAGCCCTTTTTTTAATTTTTTTGAGTTCACTGGTAATTTTTTATAGCATTTCTAATGCTTTTGTGCTCATTAATTAGATTGACTGCTGTTTTTCTGTCGATATTTAATTCTTCCATAAGAATTCTAGTGGCCCGATCTACGAGTTTTGTGTTAGTCATTTGGATATCAATCATCTTATTTCCTTTGACTCTTCCCAGTTGGATCATACTCGAGGTGGTGATCATGTTGAGGATTAATTTTTGGGCGGTTCCTGCTTTCATTCTGGAGCTTCCTGTTACAAATTCTGGTCCAACAACGACTTCGAGAGGGAAGTCAGAAAAGGCTGTAATGGGACTTTTTGGGTTGCAAGTTATACAACCGGTGGCAATACTATTTTCTTGACATTTTTCAAGGGCACCTAACACGTAAGGAGTGGTTCCTGAGGCAGCAATTCCGATTACAAAATCATTGTGATCGGGTTGGTGTTCCTGTAAATCTTTCCAACCCTGAATGGGGTTATCTTCAGCATTTTCTATGGACCGATGAAGTGCATCGAGCCCTCCAGCAATGATTCCTATAACCATTTCCGGACTTGTTCCGAATGTAGGTGGACACTCTGAGGCGTCCAACACACCCAATCTGCCACTGGTCCCTGCACCAATATAGAATAATCGACCACCTTTGTTAATTTTTAGAACCAAATGTTTTATCAGGTCTTCGATTTTATCAAGAATAAGTCCAACAGCTCTTACCGCCTCTTTGTCCTCCTGATGTATGCCGACCAAAAGTTCAGAGGTTGATTTTGTTTCCAGGGAATCATATTTAGAGTCTTTTTCAGTTATTTTTTCAAATTTCATCTACTTATAATTCCAAGCTAAACTAATTGTTTATCTAAGTTTTGATTCTAGGCTTACTTTTAGTGTGTCTAGAAATTTCTGAGTAGTCAGATAGTGAGATTCATTAAGATTTTCCTTGTGAATAAGTAAGGCTAAATCCTTGGTCATTTTTCCACTTTCGATTGTTTCGATACATACTGTCTCTAAGGCCAGACAGAAATCAATCAGTGGTTGATTGTTGTCCAATTTACCCCTGTGTGCCAATCCCCTGGTCCATGCAAATATGGAGGCAATAGGGTTGGTAGATGTTTCTTGTCCCTGTTGGTGTTTTCTATAATGGCGTGTAACTGTTCCATGAGCGGCTTCTGCCTCCATGATTTCTCCATCTGGAGTAACCAATGTAGAGGTCATAAGACCTAAAGAACCAAACCCTTGGGCAACAGTATCGGATTGAACGTCTCCATCGTAATTCTTACATGCCCAAACAAACCCTCCATTCCATTTCATTGCAGCAGCAACCATATCATCGATTAAACGATGTTCATATGTAATACCTGCATCCTCAAATTTATCTTTGAATTCACGATCAAAAACTTCTTGAAAGATATCTTTAAAGCGTCCATCATATGCCTTCATGATCGTATTTTTAGTCGAAAAATAGAGTGGCCACCCTTTATCCAATGCTCGGTTCATGCATGATCGGGCAAACCCGTAAATAGAAGACTCTATGTTATACATACTCATAGCAACTCCACCCTCCTGAAAATTGTAAATCTCCCATGAAGTTGGATCACTTCCATCCTCGGGGGTAAAGGTCATGGTGAGCTTTCCTTTTCCGGAAATGATGGTATCAGTAGCTTTGTACTGATCCCCAAAAGCGTGCCTTCCGATACATATTGGTTTCGTCCAACCTTGAACATAGCGTGGCACGTTTTTCATTATTATGGGCTCTCTAAAAACCGTTCCACCAACAATATTTCTAATGGTTCCATTAGGTGATCGGTACATTTTTTTCAGCCCAAACTCTTTCACACGATCTTCGTCGGGGGTAATTGTGGCACATTTTATACCTACTTTATATTTTTTGATTGCTTCTGCAGCATCAATTGTAATTTGATCATCTGTAGCGTCTCTAGAAGCTATGCCAAGATCATAATATAAAAGTTCTATATCCAGGTAGGGAAGTATTAATTGTTCTTTAATAAATTTCCAAATTATTCTGGTCATTTCGTCACCGTCAATTTCAACAACCGGGTGCTCGACAATAATTTTCGACATTTAAATTTCAATTTAGTTTAGGCAAATATAATGAAGGATAAGCATAGTTAGGGCTCAGATATGTAATTTTGTCATACAAAAAAACCGCTTTCAAGCGGTTTTTCTTTAATTTATTGCTCCTTAATTCTAGCTTTTTTCCCTCTAAGTTGTTTGAAGTAATAAATTCTTGAACGCCTCACCTTACCTTTTTTATTGACTTCAATTTTTTGAATGGTGGGGAGATTAAGTGGGAAAATTCTTTCTACTCCAATAGTTCCTGACATTTTTCGAATGGTAAATGATTTGGAAAGCCCTTGGCCTTTAATTTGGATGACTACTCCTCTAAAGAACTGTGTTCTTACTTTGTCTCCTTCTCGAATTTCATAAAATACAGTTATGGTATCTCCGGCAGAAAACTGCGGAAAGTCTTTTTTCTGGAGGAATTGTTCTTGAACGAAATTAACGAGTGCTTCCATTGATCGATGATTGAACAGGTCTAATTTTACTGGGTGCAAATTTAAAACTATTTTTGATTTAAACAACTTCCACGTCCTGTTTAAAAAAAATTAATTAATCGGGATCGTCTATCAAATCTGGTCTTATTTTTTTAGTTTTTTCTAGGGCTTGGTTTTCCCTCCAATTTTCTATCTCGGGATTGTTTCCTGAAATCAGTATTTTAGGAACTTCCCAGTCTTTGTATGCAGCAGGACGGGTATAGATTGGTGGAGCTAATACACCGTCTTGAAAACTATCGGTAAGGGCAGATGACTCATCTCCTAGTACACCTGGAATAAGTCGAATTATGCTGTCACACAAAACCGCTGCTGCCAGTTCTCCACCTGTGAGGACAAAGTCACCGATCGAAATTTCACGAGTAATCAAATGATCCCGGACCCTTTGGTCTACGCCTTTATAGTGACCACACAAGATGATAATGTTTTTTTTGGTGGACAGATTGTTGGATATACTTTGATTGAGTTTTTCACCATCGGGGGTAAGATAAATGACCTCGTCGTATACTCTTTCTTTTTTGAGTTGGCTGATACAACGGTCTATAGGTTCAATCTTCATGACCATTCCTGCCCCTCCTCCAAACGGATAATCGTCTACCTGTTTTTGTTTGTTTTCAGCATAATCTCTGAGCATATGGAAATTGACCATGACCTTTTGGGCTTCAATCGCCCGTTTGAGGATCGAGGCCTCGAATGGACTCCTAAGTAGTTCTGGAAAGAGGGTAATAATATCAATCTGCATGCAATGCAAAGATTTTATAAATAAAAAAGTTACCAAAACTTTTTGAGACTTTTTATAAACTCGGTTTTATTGATTGTAGTGATTTTATTAAAAAGTAAATATTTTGGCTCCTTAATGGATGAAATCAAAAATTAGCCATAGCGAACCAGTCCTAGCTATTATTTAATTTTAAATATCTTTTATCCACTCCTTTTTAAGCTAAAATAGAATTGTGTTTATGATTATTATATCATAAAACAACTAGAGCTAAAATCAGTTCACAGTAATAGTCTGAATATTGAATTATAATTTTTTTATAAAAATCTAGATGGTTAGTCAATCAATCAACCTGATAAACATTATATATAAATAAGCTAGAAAGTCTGATCAATAATTTAGTAGAGAAAAAATGGTTTACTAAAAGTTAATACTCATTCCTAGGTAAAAATTTCTCATAGGAGCAGGTTCGAAATACCTTTTACCGAAAGCATTGATTCGGATGTTATCGAAATAGGCCGTATCAAGCAGATTGTTGATTCCTGCAAAAAATGAGAGATGATCATGGGATTTCCATAAACGGAAGTTGGCCAAGAAATAATCTTCCACCTGGGTTTGATTTGCATCATCTGCATAGAGGTTTCCACTGTATTGGGTTTGCAAGATTGTTCCCCAACCTTCGAAAAAGTTGTATTGCAATGAGGCGGTAAATTGTTGTTCGGGAACCCCGGGTAACTGATTTCCACTAAGATCTTTATCCACCAAAACGTAGTCGTCAAATTTGAGGGAGGCATAATTATAGGAGACAACCCATTCCCAGGGTCCTTTTTGGTGTTCCCAAAAAAGTTCTATCCCTCTCCGAGTTGTGGCGCCGGCGTTGCGATAGAAATCACGGTCGGGAAAAGCAGACAATTCGTAGGGCAAAATTTCATTTTGGGTATTGATGGCATAGATTGTGGCCTCCAATGTATTTTCAGGAGTTGTATATCGCCACCCCCATTCGAAGTTATGGGCTTCGGACGGAGAAAGGTCGATATTGAAACCGACATTGCCACTGGGGTTGGCCGAAAGCTCATTCAAGGTGGGGGTTTCAAAACTGCTGGAATAAGAGACAAACATCACATGGTCTCCCCATTTGGTGTAGGTAAATCCTATGCTAGGATTAAAACTATTGAGTTTTACTTCATCGCTTTCACGCTGGGTACCCAGGCTTTGGAGGTCATAGCGTAGACCCAGTCGGAGGAGTCCGAAACTCCATTTTATTTCGTCGAGAAAACTAAAAGCAGTATTGAAAAAAAGCTCGTCTTGGTCGAGGGTATTGTCACCTGGTGATCCATTGAGATTCTGAAAACGTTGTCGGTGATCTTTTTGATCGGCCATGGAGAATCGCAATTGCATTCGGTGATGGTTTTGGGGTTGAAATTCCAAGGCTGTCCCAAAACCGTAATAGTCTCTTTTGAGGTCTACAAAACCTCCAAAGCCAAAAGGCAAACGCCCCACAAAATCACGATGGGCATAAAAGGCATAGCTATCCCAACGCAGATTATTGCTGAATTGTTTTTCCCATTGCAACCCTGTTTTGAGGTGATTTACCGTTTCATAGGTTTGAAAGCTTTCATTTTGCGAGCGGGCCTGCTTTCGATTTTCTTCAACCATATCCAGGTTAATGCCTCCGGCATCGTAGGCATAGGGGCTATGGGTATAGTTGAACTGCCAACGGATTTGAGAACTCTCAGAAAGATCGTGCCAAACCCTGGCGTTGAAAACCCGTTGTTTGTATTGGCTGTGGTTGCGGTAACCTTTAGATTCGCTATGATTTTGATAAAAAACAGCCTTTGTTTTATTCTTCTTTAGACCAACAGTGGCGGCAAAATTTCTGGAAGAGTAAGTCCCCCCTTGAAGCCGAAGGCGAATAAAATTTTCTTCAAAATCTTCCAAAGTATTTATCTGAATAACTCCGCCGGAAGCATTGCCGTAAAAAGAAGAAGCAGGTCCTCTGAGTACAGTGAGGGATTGAATTAGTCCCAGTGGGAGATTGTCTAGTTGTCCTTGACCATCGGGAGTGTTTTCGGGTATGCCATCTACAATCAACTGTATGCCTCGTATTCCAAAACCCGATCGAGCGCCAAAACCCCTGATGGAGAGTCGCAGATCTTGGGCAAAATTCTGAGTGTTTTGAGCATATAACCCGGGTACAGTGGTAAGATAATCCTGAAGAGAGTTTTGGGCTAGGCCCAACTGCGGGGTTTTAAAAATTCGGTGGCTTATCGCAAAGGGAATGATGTGTTTGGGGGTTTTGATCCTTGTAGCATCCAAGGTAATTCCTTTGAGGGAAATTTTTTGTTGTAGGCTGTCTTGGGCTTCAAGGCTGAAGGTAATAATAGACAACAGTCCCAGTAAAATATTGGAGAATTTTTTCATTAAGAAAAGTATTTGAATTTTTTTGATTCCAAAGATAGTTTGGAATTCTTAATTTAGAGTAATATTTAAGTATGTTAAATTTAAACGACACAGAGGAAATATTAGCCATTCTTATAGCAGTGGCCATTGTATTGGGTTTTGTTATTTCTACCTACAAGGAAATCCAATCCACCATTGCTGAGGAAAAAGGTAAATTCATAGAAAAAAAAGAAACCGAAGCAAAGGTTAAAACGCTTATCCAATACCTTGACGCCAAAAAAGAGCTGATCGATGCGATTAATGAAGTTGAAAAAAAAGAAAGGGATTCCAAAAATTAATTTATATTTGTACATACAATATTTGTAAATACTATAAATGAAAACCGTTTATCATTCTGCTGAAACGAGAGGCAACGCCAACCATGGGTGGTTGAAAGCAAATTACTCGTTTAGTTTTGCTCAATATTATGACCCTGAACGGATGAATTTTGGCGCACTTAGGGTTTTAAACGATGATACTATTTCACCGGGTATGGGTTTTGGAACCCACCCTCACGACAATATGGAAATCATCACTATTCCTCTTAAGGGAGATCTAGAACATAAAGACAGTATGGGCAATGTGGGAGCCATTAATGAAGGTGAAATACAGGTGATGAGTGCTGGAACAGGAGTATATCACAGTGAATACAACAAAAATTCAGACAAACCCATCAATTTGCTTCAGCTTTGGGTAATGCCTAAGACACGAAATGTTGAGCCGCGTTATGATCAAAAGTCAGTCAGGGAATTAAAAAAAAACAATTCCTTTTATCAGGTTTTATCTCCAAATGAAGATGATGATGGTATGTGGATTCATCAGGATGCTTGGTTTCATTTGGGTGATTTTGACCGGGTTACCGAAACCGAATACCTAACAAAAAAAGAAGGAAACGGGGTTTATGTCTTTGTTATTGAGGGAGCTATTAAGGTAGGAGATCAGCAGATTAACAAACGTGATGCTTTGGGGGTTTGGGAGGTTGACAAAATTTCTTTTCTCGCTCAACCCCATTCAAAAGTATTGTTGGTCGAAGTACCCATGTCTTTTTAAATCCTTTAGATGAAAAAAAAATCTACAATCGAGGATTTGTTAAATGAACTGGAAAACCGTCTTTCTTCAGGTCACTATAGAGACTCTGTTCATCAAATCAAATTGATGACGACTCGTGACATGATTTTGGAAATGATATCGAAATAAAACCGATATTTATATTCTAAACACAACTTATTGTTCAGGCATGTTACTTTTACTGATCATGAGAAACCCTGCTTCCATTCAAGGAAGCTGACACCTTTTTTGTATTTACTTAATCCCATTTTCAGCTCATGGAAATGATTCCTCACCAAGGCATGAGCTTGGAATCTCTCTCAAGGGGTGTCATGGGTATGTTGATTTTGATACTTATTGCTTATGTATTGAGCAATAACCGAAAGAATATTCCTTGGAAGGTAGTTGGTTTGGGCCTCCTTGCTCAGTTGATCATAGCTATTGGCGTAATCAAAATCTCATGGATCAAAATATTTTTTGAATCCATCAGCAGTTTTTTTGTAAAGCTATTGGAATTTACGCAAGTAGGAACCCAGATGCTGTTGGGACCGTTTGGTGATGTGGATCAATATGGTTTCGTTTTTGTGTTTCAGGCGCTGCCGATCATCATCTTTTTTTCAGCACTGACGTCTTTGCTTTATTATTTCGGCATCATACAAAAGCTGGTTAAAGTATTGGCCTGGGGACTGCAAAAGCTTTTGGGGATTTCGGGATCGGAGAGTTTGGCTGTTTCAGGTAATATTTTTTTGGGACAAACCGAGGCTCCACTTTTAATTAAGGCTTATCTGGAAAAAATGACCCGTTCGGAGTTGTTTTTGGTTATGGTGGGAGGTATGGCTACTGTGGCTGGAAGTGTAATGGGCGCCTATATTGGTTTTCTTGGCGGAGATGATCCGGTTGAACGTTTGGCATTTGCCAAAAGCCTTTTGGCGGCATCTGTGATGGCGGCACCAGGTACTGTGGTCATTGCAAAGATCATGTTTCCTCAAAGGGACAAAATACCGGAGTTGATCAATGTGTCCTCTGGTAGAGCTGGCAATAATATTCTCAATGCCATTTCCAACGGAACCACTGAAGGGGTAAAAATGGCAGTTAATGTGGGTGCCATGCTGTTGGTTTTTATTGCTTTAATCGCTTTGTTGAATGGTGTTTTTTCGTGGATCGGTCAGGTCTTGGGGGTAAATCTATGGGTGGCCCATAATACTCCTTATGATCAGTTTTCGATAGAATTTGTTTTGGGTTATTTATTCGCTCCGCTGATGTGGCTCATCGGAGTGGCAGAAGAGGATATGGCTCTCATGGGCCAACTGTTGGGGATAAAAACGGTAGCGAGCGAGTTTGTTGGCTATGTTCAACTGGCCGATCTAAAACAGGTGGACAATGCTTTGCATTTTGGTTACCAAAAGTCAGTGGTTATGGCAACCTACATGTTGTGTGGTTTTGCCAATTTTGCTTCGATAGGTATTCAGATCGGGGGAATCGGTATTCTGGCTCCAGGCCAAAGAAAAAACCTGAGTGAACTGGGGATTAAAGCGATGGTTGGAGGTTCGATAGTCTCGCTGATGTCCGCAACTATTGCTGGTGCACTTTTGGGCTAGGTTCACATAACCTTGACCTTGATCTTCTTCCAAGTTCGTACCAATAAAACTGCAAAAACAGCAGAGATTATAGTGATTACGCTTGCTCGGGAATACTCCCCATAGATCCAATACCCAGTTGCAAACATGGCACCGTAGATCATTCCGCAACCCAGCAACATGGCCGTAATTCCGGAAGGAACACTCCATCCCTGACTGTCGTCAGTGATGTTGATGTTTTCTTTTTCTGCCTCATCGATGACTTTTTTCCAACCGGGGCCGCCGGGTTGGATTTTTTGATAAAAAGTTCGAAGTACAGATTTGTCTTCAGCAGGGGTCATATAGGTCACCGTAATCCAGATGGCTGAGGTCACCAACACCACAAAAGGGTATTGGAACCAGGAATCAAAAAGTCCAGACTCGGCTGCAAACAAATAGTTACCAAGACTGGTGGTTTTTAGTAATATGGATAAAATTCCGGAAGCAAACATGGCTGATATCTCACTCCAGGCGTTGATTCGCCACCAAAACCATCTCAAAATAAAAATAAGACCTGTTCCTGCTCCAAAAGTGAGGAGAATATCAAAAATTTGTAAGGCACTTTGCAACAACAGTGCCATTATAGCACTAGAGATCATCAAGCCAATGGTACATAATCTTCCTACAGCAACCAATCTTTTTTCTGATGCATTGGGATTGATTTGATTTTGATAGAAATCATAGACCAAATAGGAGGAGCCCCAGTTGAGCTGTGTAGAAATGGTACTCATATAGGCGGCTATCAGGGAGGCTAAAACCAAACCAATCAGTCCGGCCGGTAATTTTACGAGCATGGCAGAGTAGGCCAAATCGTGACCTAATTTATCATCAGCGATATTGGGAAAGGCTTCTTTGATACTGTCCAAATCTGGAAAAACCACCAACGAAGCCAAAGCGACTAAGATCCATGGCCAGGGGCGTAAGGCATAGTGCATGATGTTGAAAAAGAAAGTAGCTCCAATGGCGTGATTTTCATCTTTGGAGGCCAACATCCGCTGAGCGATGTATCCTCCACCTCCGGGTTCTGCACCTGGGTACCAGGAGCTCCACCATTGCACTGCCAAAGGAATAATCAGCAATGTGATTAATGCCTCTGTGTTGGAAAAATCAGGAAGAATAGACAATTTATCACTTACGTTTTCGTGGTTCAAAAGGGCAGTCATCCCACCCACTTCGGGAAGATTGACCAGATAGTAAGCTGCACCAATAGATCCCACCATGGCCACCACAAACAATAAAAGGTCGGTATAAAGCACTCCTCTAAAACCTCCCAGTGTACTGAAAGCAACCGTTACTAAACCTGCACTTACTACTGTTTGCCATGGCTCCAAGCCTAGCATGATCCCACCAATTTTGATGGCCGCCAAGGTTACGGACGACATGGTGATCACATTAAAGAGAACCCCCAAATAGAGTGCTCTGAATTTTCGAAGGAAGCCTGCAGGATCTCCACCGTAACGGAATTCATAAAATTCAATATCTGTTTTTACATTTGACTTACGCCATAATTTAGCGTAAACAAATACGGTGAGCAAGCCTGTGATTAGAAAAGCCCACCAAACCCAGTTTCCGGAAACACCATTGTTTCGAACAATATCTGTAACCAAATTGGGTGTATCGGTTGAAAAGGTTGTCGCCACCATAGATACTCCCAACAACCACCAAGGCATATTTCTCCCGGAAAGAAAAAATTCACTGCTTGAAGATCCTGCTCTTTTGGAAACCCAAATCCCTATAAAAAGTGAGATTGAAAAAAAACTGATAATGATTGCCCAATCTATACCTACTAAATCCATTTTCTATTTTTTAATACCCCAAAATAACCATTAATCTATAAATCTGATAAAATATTGTTAAACAATCACACTGTTCTTTATTTTTAAATAGGTTTGTATAAAAAATTGTTTGTAATGCTTTCGAAATGTTATTTTGATGCTTGGCTGATATCCCCCTTTGTATTCTTTTGGTTTGGGTTGATGTTGGGTTTTCAGTTTACTTTTGCACAAGTTGAGAATAACGTTCCCTCTTTCAGTTTTTTATCCAATAATAGTGATGATTCCAATTCGCTTTTCCAGCTTCCACCAGAGGAAAGTCCTTATCTAAAAGAAGATTTTTTGGAAAAACCCCTTGACATTACCGATCCCTCACTGGATGATGATGGCGCTAAAATTAATATGGAAGAGCAGGAGAAATTTCTGAACCCCGGTGATATTTATCTATCAAAACTTAAAGGCAAAGGGGTCGAAGCTGGGAAAGACCCCAAAAAATTCAGAACTAATCAATACATGGGGGATTATAGAATGGAGGGCAATCAAGCCCGCATCATTTTTAGAGACCACGAGTATCCCGATGGAGATCGTGTAAAAATTCTTCACAACGATATGGTTATTCAACCAAATGTATTGTTGGTTGAACGTTTTGTTGGTTTAACAATTGAATTGTTTCCCGGTTTTAACAAAATTGATTTTGTAGCCCTCAACCAAGGTACTTCAGGCCCCAACACTGCAGAGGTCAGGGTATATGACGAAAATGGTGATATGACAGCCGCGAACCAATGGAATCTAGCTACGGGAGTAAAGGCAACTTATATTCTTATAAAAGAATAAGGGTTATTTTTTGAAGTGAAGCAAAAGTCCAATCATCAAAAGTACAATCCCTCCTAGTAGGTAGGGAGTGTCGATGAAAGATAATTTGGTATACATTAGATATACTACATAAAAACACCCCAATGACAAGAGTATAATAAGCAGTTTGATGAGTGTTTTGAATTTCATTTTTAAAAGCTTGCTTGCAAATTAAATGAATTTATGGAATTGATTAAGTTATATTTTACGGGATTATTGATTTTGATCGTTGCCATTTTAGCTAATTTTTTAGCTACTCAATTGGGACTTAAGACATGGTACGATTTTCTAAATCAATGGGGTAATGGAAATGCCTTAAATTTTAAAGATGGCTTTTGGCTGTTTGTTATATATCCTTTGATATTGGGGTGTAGTATTTTGATTGTAAATATGCTTTGGAGAAATCTCTTAGGTTAATTTTTTGATCTTTGTTTTTTGAGTTTATAAAATCTAATTAAAAAATATTTTAATCATTGAATTATATGTATAGTGTATTTATGTAAAATTTAAAGTTTTTAATGATCAGAAATAATTTTGATGATTTCCAATATTAAAAAAATAATTGATTGCTTTTTTGCATAGTAATGATTATATAACATTTCAGGATTAGATTTTTTTAGGAAAACTAGTAGTTTGAATTGACCTGGTTCCTCAAGAGGAATGATATATTCAGTGTATTAAAATAATAATAACCTTTTTTATTTACTATTGTATTATTTTATGATCTATTTGTAGGCTTGTCTTTTGGGTTGACATTGTTTTTTATCAACATCAATCCAGCTACACCAAATAAACCAAAAAGAAATCCTATGATAAATCCGAAGCGATGAGTTCTTCCCTTTTTTTCTGCTATGTAGCCTCCCAAGGCTCCTGTTGCTACCCCAAGGGCTAAAGAGAGTAAGAAAAAGGAATTGCTCATCTGGATATATCAAATAATTTTTTTTGTGTCAAAAGTATCAAGGTATAAACTAAAATTCCTATAGGGCCCAACATAAAAGTGGAAAGTAAAGGTAATATCATCCAAAGGTGTTTCACCTCTTTTTCCTGACTGTTTTTGAGCATCCAACAACCAACCCAAAAGTCGAAGGCCAAATAGTGTAACCACCCTGCAGCAACTCCCCGAGGTTCGGCATGTTGAAACATTTTAGTCAAACTTTTGAGGGAAAAATCGGTGGAGAAGTTTCCTTTAGTAGTACTTAGAAAATATATATAGCCCATGGCAATAACCAATGGAATCCAAGGAAAAGCAATTACTCTCTGAGTGAAACCTTTTTTTGGAAACACCAAAAGCAACAACCAAAAAAGCAGGATCCCTGAATTGAAAAGATTAAAAATTGTTTCGTATAACATATTCTTATCTCAAAAATAAAACCATTTTTTTAGATGGCTTCCCTATCTTCGAATTTTATTTATGAGGATATTCAAAGACATTAATGGCCAAAGATTAGACCCCATTCAGCATACCCTTGATATTTTAAAAAAGCACCCTAACGTACAAATCCATATTGGGTCTGATTCACAGAATGTAGGTAAATCGACAAAATATGCCACGGTGATTGCCTACCGATTTGGAAGTAGGGGAGTGCACTATATCCTAAGTAAAAAGCAGGAAGTTTTGATTTCAGATATGTGGACCCGTTTATGGCATGAGGCAGAAATGAGTATTGATGTAGCCGAGTGGCTTACCCATCAAGTGAGTGTAAGGGTTCAGATTGATATGGATTACAATAGTGATGAGAGTTTTAAGTCTAATAAATTGATCTCGGCCACTAAAGGTTGGGCCAATTCTTTGGGATACAAGGTAAACGTAAAACCCGATAACCAGATTGCTACCCGAGCAGCGGATTATCACTGTAAATAGCTTACAACCAATCTCTAACTATTTTCTCCACTCCAAATCGAATGACATCTGTAACTGGAATTTTCAACTCACTTTCCAAATGCGTAATCTTCTCCCGGGCTTCTTTTTCCGACAAATTAACAGTATTGAGCGCTACTCCGACCACTTTCGGATTACCATAGGTACCTGCAACTGAAGCAACCGCCTCATTCAAGGCAATAAAGTCCTCTAAAGGCGGAATTTTTATGGTTTCAGGTTTTCTCAAATGGGTTTTGTCAGCACGATGACACAGAATCATATGGGTGGGACAACTACCCCGCATCAAGGGAAGAGTAGCGGTACTACCTGG
>Ga0181568_10002332_pt1 | contig 17266 bp, 16 predicted proteins | sample 101ome_20_FD_133758 | JGI IMG/M metagenome (GOLD analysis project Ga0181568, IMG submission 133758) | Coastal salt marsh microbial communities from the Groves Creek Marsh, Skidaway Island, Georgia - 101404AT metaG (megahit assembly) | ecosystem: Environmental > Aquatic > Marine > Intertidal... | reverse complement strand
TATCGATACGTTGTTGCATTACCGCCTGCATGATCAGTGCAACTCCTTCACGCAATGCATGAATGTTTCACCGCGGTGTTCAAAACTATCGAACATGTCAAAGCTGGCGCAGGCCGGTGACAGCAACACGACATCGCCATTGACGGCTTCCCGGTCTGCCAGTTTCACCGCTTCTTCCAGCGATGACACCGTGACAGTCATCACGGCATCCTGCAGAGCCTTTTCCAGCAGTCCGGCATCTTCACCAAAGAGGATGGCCAGCTTGGCGTGAGTTGACAGGGGTTCACGCAATACGGAAAAGTCCGCGCCCTTGCCCTGCCCACCGGCCAGCAAAATAATGTGGCCCTTGCCTGCCAGGCCGTTGACTGCGGCGATACAGGCTCCTGTATTGGTCCCCTTGGAATCGTTGTACCAGCTGACGCCACCGGACTCGGCGACCCATTGGCAACGATGAGGCAGGCCTGCAAATTCTTTCAGCGCGCTAATCATGGACGGCATGGACAACCCTGCTGCATGTCCAAGTGCCAGAGCAGCAAGTGCATTGGCCACGTTATGGTCACCTGCAATTTTCAATTCGCTGACTGCCAGCAAGGCCTTGCCATTAAATGCCAGGCAGCGCTCACCTTCAACATCAAGGACACTGAATTCACTGGCAGCCTGCCTGGCCAGGCTGAAATGCCATTGCTGCACATCGTCTGCAAGTTCAGCTTGGCTGGCTGGATCATCGTCGTTGATGACCGCCTGCCGGCAACCCTGGAAAATGCGCTGCTTGGCAGCCAGGTAGGATGCCATGGAGTCGTAGCGATCCATGTGATCAAGACTCAGGTTGAGTACCGTGGCCACTTCCGCACCAAGATCAGTTGTGGTTTCCAGCTGGAAGCTGGAAAGCTCTAGCACGTACAAACTGGCGGGAGGCTCATTCAACAAATCCAGAACCGGCACACCTATATTGCCGGCCACAGAAACATTCACACCATCAGCCCTGGCCATTTCACCAACCAGGGTAGTGACCGTGCTTTTTGCATTGGAGCCTGTAATGGCAATCATTGGCGCTTTGACCTGATGGGCAAAAATGTTCACGTCTCCGGTTACCGTGACGCCGTTTGCCACGGCCTTCCTGATGACCGGATGGTGTTGGTCCACGCCTGGACTGACAATCAACTGGGCAGCATTCAGGAATGTTTCCTCGCTGAACTCACCTAACTCGAGTTCTGCGCCAGGGCATTCTGCTTTCAGTTGATGCAGTCCAGGCGGATTCTGTCGGCTGTCGGCTACCTTGAATGGTTCGCCACAGCGATGCAGGTAGCGGGCGCATGAAAGCCCGGTCTGGCCAAGACCGACTACGACTTTCATTTTTCCATTGGCCTGCTCTGTAATCACGTCGCTACCTGTTTAACCTTCTGTTCTCAGTCTTACCTGAGTTTTAATGTCGCCAGCCCGACCAGCACCAGGATCACCGTGATGATCCAGAAGCGCACGATGACCCGGGGTTCCGGCCAGCCTTTCAATTCAAAATGATGATGCAGTGGTGCCATGCGGAAAATACGTTTTCCCGTCAGCTTGAATGAGGCCACCTGCAAAATGACGGACAGTGTCTCCATGACAAAAACACCGCCCATAATGATCAATACGATTTCATGCCTGACGATCACGGCAACCACACCCAGTGCAGCACCCAGGGCCAGGGCGCCCACATCACCCATGAAAACCTGGGCGGGATAGGTGTTGAACCAGAGAAATCCCAGGCCGGCACCGGCCATGGCGCCGCAAAAAATACCGAGCTCACCGGCACCGTCGATGTAGGGAATATTCAGGTAGGCCGAAAATTCCGAGTGGCCGGTGAGATAGGCAATAATGCCCAGCGCGGCACCGACCATGACTGTTGGCAGGATGGCAAGCCCGTCCAGGCCGTCTGTCAGGTTTACGGCATTGCTGAAACCTACAATCATGAAGTAGGCCAGAATGATGAATACCGGCCCCAGGTTGAGCGCAAAGTCCTTGAAAAATGGGACAAACAGCTGGGTGTCGGCAGGATCTGAAGAGATGGAATACAGGTAACCTGCAGCAACCAGGCCTATGACGGACTGCCAGAAATATTTCCAGCGCGGCGCCAGACCCTTCGGATTTTTTTCAAACACCTTGCGGTAATCATCAATCCAGCCAATAGCGCCATAGAGTCCGGTAACCAGGATCACGACCCATACATAAGGGTTTCTCAGGTCAGCCCAGAGCAGGCTGCTGACAATGATACTGACCAGGATCAATGCCCCTCCCATCGTGGGTGTACCGGCCTTGCTCAAGTGGCTCTCCGGTCCGTCATCCCGAACCACCTGGCCGATCTGGAGATAATTCAGTCGGCGAATCATGTAGGGACCGATCACCAGGGACAGGGCCAGGGCCGTCAGGATGCCGAAAATACCGCGCGTGGTCAGGTATTCAAACACCGTAAAACCGGAATTGAACCGGGACAGGTATTCAGTCAGAAAGAGCAGCATGAGATATTTTTCTCCATGGCAAATTTGTCGGGGCAGCTGCAATACCGCATTACGCATCCCCCCCTATCTGTTGAACCAGCTTCTCCATACCCTGACTTCTTGATCCCTTGATCAGCACCGTGACTGAACTTTCCAGTAGCGGCATGATGGTGTCGGCAAAGGCAGCCCTGTCTTCCAGGAAAACAGCCCTTTCACCAAACGCCTCCGCCGCCAGGCGGCTCAGATTGCCCACGGCAATAAAATGATCGACACCCTGTGCACGGGCGTATTCACCCACTTCCCGGTGTCCACTTTCTTCCTCGGCACCCAGTTCGCCCATGTCACCCATGACAACGATAGTGATGCCTTCGCCAAGTACCAGCACATCAATGGCTGCCTTGAAAGACGAAGGGCTGGCGTTGTAACTGTCATCGATCAGTGTTGACTGGTTGCATCCTGGAACGACCTTCATGCGGCCGTTTACCGAGGTAAACTGCTCAAGCCCCTTCTTCACATGTTCAGGCTCTGCACCGGCAGCCATCGCCATGGCCGCCGCAGCCAGGGCATTACCCACGTTGTGCAATCCGGCAACCTGCAGTGTCACCGCAACTGATCCCTGGTCTGACTGCAACGTAAACGCCGCACTGCTGGTGCCCTGCAAATTGACCTGTTCGGCATAAATATCGGCGCTGGTATTACCCCTGGCGCTAACAGTCACCACTTGATGACCCGCTCCCAGTTGCTCGATCTGTTCGATGAACTGCCCGGCATACTGGTCATCCAGGTTGACCACGGCAGTCCCGCCTTTTTCAATGCCCTGCCAAATCTCCGACTTGGCCCTGGCAACGCCATCCAGGTCACCAAAGCCTTCCAGGTGAGTTCCAGCGATATTGGTAATATGGCCAACATGCGGGCGGGTCAGGCCAACACTGTAGGCAATTTCGCCCGGCCCGTTGGCACCCATTTCGATAACGGCATAATCATGGCCGGCATCAATAGTCAGCAGGCTCAGGGGAACACCCAGATCATTGTTCAGGTTGCCGCGGGTCATGATGACTTTGCCGCACTGCGCCAGGATCAAGGCCGTCATTTCCTTCACGGAGGTTTTGCCCTGGCTGCCAGTCAGGGCAATCACGCAAGCCGAGGTACGGTCACGATTCAGGGCACCGATTTTGCCCAGGGCTGCACGGGAATCATCGACTGTCAGCACCGGCAGGTCACAGTCCACCGGTTCGGTGACAATCGCAGCACAGGCCTGCTGCTCAGCTGCCCTGGCAACGAACGTATTGCCATTGAAATTTGGCCCGGTAATGGCAACGAAGAGGTCATTCTTTTGCAACGTACGGGTATCAATGGACACCGAAGTGAATTCGGCATCACCACCGGAGACAATCCCTCCGGTAAGCGCCTGAATCTCCTGTAAATGCATTGAACCTATCACGTTAATTTCCCAACTCTCCCGTGTCTTACTGCTTGCCCGCAAACCGGTTGTTCAGGCTCAGCCGCGCCTGTTTCACATCACTGAACACCATGCGGTTACCGCCAACATCCTGGTATTCCTCATGCCCCTTGCCGGCAACCAGAATCACGTCGCCTTCTTTTGCATGGCTGATGGCATAATCAATGGCCTTGCCACGATCGCTTTCAACAACCACATCAGCGGAACCAGACAGCCCCGCCAGGATGTTGTTGATAATCTGTTCGGACGCCTCCGTGCGCGGATTGTCATCGGTGACAATCAGCTTGTCGGCAAGTTGTTCTGCGGCTTCGGCCATCAGGGGACGTTTTCCCTTGTCACGGTCTCCACCGCAGCCAAAGACACACCAGATGTCCCCCTTGCAGTGCTGGCGCAGGGCCAGCAGGGCATTTTTGAGCCCGTCTGGTGTATGGGCATAATCGACAACGACCGACACCGGGTAATCTCCCAGGATTTCCATTCGCCCTTTCACCGGTGAAACCGAGCCCACCTGTTTGAGAATGTGGTCAAAGTCAAAGCCTGGCTTGCCAGCCTCCGTGGCCATGACTGTTGTCAGTACTGCCAGGATATTGCTCACGTTGAAGGCACCAGCCAGGCTGCTGTTGAAGGCGCCCTGGCCCCAGGGGGTCACCACTTCCAGCGAAAAGCCGGTGCTGTTGAACTCCAATGCCCGGGGGAAAACATCCGCCTTGGGATTGTGCAGGCTGTAGGTAAAACATTTCACACTTCTGGCCAGGCTGTTGAGAATCTTGGCACTGAATATGTCATCCATGTTGATCACGGCAATTTTCAGCTGCGGATTCATGAACAGCTTGCGCTTCTCATCACCGTAAGCCGTCATGCCACCGTGATAATCCAGGTGGTCACGGCTCAGGTTGGTGAAAACGGCCACATCAAATTCATTGACGTTGACCCGTTTCTGGTTGAGGCCGTGGGAAGAGACTTCCATCACCATGGTGTCGATATTCTGGATGCGCAATTCTTCAAAGATGCGCTGCACATTAATGGCATCCGGTGTTGTCCCGGGCCCGGTTTCGTCATAAGTGTAGGGTTGGCCATAAATGCCATACCCCAATGTGCCGCTGATGCCGCATGTCTGCCCCAGCTTGCTCAGGCATTCACCCATGAACTGGCAGCAACTGGTCTTGCCGTTGGTCCCGGTGATGCCAATCAACTGAAAAGCTGCCGCCGGATAATCAAAGAAGCGGGCAGCAATCTTGCCAATGCGTGTCGCCAGCTTTTCTACCGGAATCACTGGTATTCCTTCCCGCACGCTGATTTCGGACCAGTTTTCATCGGCATCCACGAGCACAGCACTGGCACCTTTGGCGATGACTTCATCCACAAAATGTCGGCCATCGTTGGTAGCTCCCTGGTAGGCCAGGAACACATCTCCGGCCTCTATTCGACGCGAATCCATTTCGATACCCGTGAGTTCAACATCCATGCTGTCAGCCAGGTTGATATCTTCAGCGAGCAACTCCGAGAGCCGCATTTTTCTTGCCATGATTTCTGCCGTGTTCATCACTCACTCCAGGGACTGGTTGTTTCGACTACAGGCAGCCTGTCGGTCATGCTGATCTGGCTGTTCTCTTTGGAATCTGACTCTGGCGGTACATCCAGAATGCGCATCGCACCGGCCGCTATTTTCGCGAAGGCCGGCGCAGCTACGGTACCGCCGCCGGTTTCATCACCCTGGGGCTGATGAATGGTGACGATGGTGACTATGCGCGGGTTGTCGGCAGGTACCATGCCGGCAAAATAGGCATTGAAATTTTCATTGTCATAACCACCGCCGACGTTGTAATTCCAGGCCGTGCCGGTTTTACCGGCCACCTGGTAGGAAGGAATGGCAGCCCTGACACCGGTACCACCCAGCTTCTTGCTGACTACGGTTTTCATCATGTTGCGAACCGATATGGCGATATCCCGGTCCAGCACTCTCTCTCCCTGGACCTCACCATCGATTTTCAGCAGGGAAACCGGCTTCTTGATGCCCTCGTTGGCAAAGATCATGTAAGCCTGTGCCATTTGCAGCGGCGTGACCTGGAAGCCATAGCCATAGGCCAGCGTGGCAATATCTGACTTGCTCCAGCGGGGAAAACCAGGCAGCACACCTGAAGTCTCACCCGGAAAACCGGTGCCGATGGCGGTGCCAAAACCGACCCGGGACAGCACGTCCAGCATCGGGTCCTGCCCCATGGCCAGCCCCAGCTTGATGGCCCCTACCTGGCTGGACTTGGTAATAATTCGTTCCAGTGTGACTTCCTTGTAATTGACGGGATCCTTCTTGGTCTGCCCGTCCACCTGGATGTAACCGGGACTGGTATCAATAATGGTGCTGGTATCAAACAGACCGCTTTCCAGCGCGGCTGTAATAGTGAAGGGCTTGACCGTTGAACCGGGCTCTATGAGGTCGACGATGGCCCGGTTACGCATGGCATCATCGACCATGCTGGCGCGGTTGTTGGGGTTGTACGAAGGCTGGCTGACCATGGCCAGCACTTCACCGGTCCTGGCATCCAGGACAGTCGCGGTACCGGCCTTGGCATGACGGCGAGTAACCTCTTCCTTCAGTGACCGGTAAGCCAGGAACTGGATCCTGCTGTCTATACTGAGCTCAAGATCCTTGCCCGGCTCGGCGGTTTCATTGATTTTGACTTCGCGAATGATGCTGCCACGGCGGTCCTTGAGGACCTGCTTGGAACCTGGCTTGCCCTGCAACCACTCTTCATAGGCCAGTTCCAGGCCTTCCTGCCCCACGTCATCGGCATTGGTCAGCCCGATCACATGAGCCGCCACCTCGCCCAGAGGATAGAAGCGCTTGTATTCTTCCTGGGCATAAACTCCCCGTATGTTCTGACCCAGCACTTTCTGCGCATCGGCAGGTGCCAGGCGGCGCTTGATATACATGAACTCCCGTTCGGCATTCGCCTGGATCCTGTTCCACAAGACCTCACTGTTGACCTCGATGGCAGGAAGCACTGCAGCCAGCTTTTCCCAGGCAGAAGGATTGGGAAGGATTTCACGGGGGTTGAGCCACAAGGATTGTACGGGCGTACTGATGGCCAGGGCCTGGCCGTTACGATCCATGATATTACCGCGGTGGGCAACAATGACATCGTTACGCACGGTGCGCATATTGCCCTGCTCCTGCAGGACATTATTATTGATAACCTGAAGGTCAAAAATCTTCCAGACGATGACAACCAACAGTGTGATAGCTGCCATGGAGACAAAATATAGTCTCCAAAGTGGCTGTTTCTTTATAGCACCAGCGTCAGTCACCAGTTACTACCACCACATTCTCCGTAGCCGGGATTTTCATACCCAGCTCTGCGATTGCAAGATTCTCGATGCGCCCCTGTGAAACAAGGCTGCTCTGTTCAAGCAGCAGTTGTCCCCATTCCACCTGAAGCCCGTTTCGTTCCCGTTCCAGTTGCTGTAGTTCATTTAACAGATGCCTGCTCTTGTGCGTTGAATAAATGACACTCGTTGCCGACCCTGTCGTTACTACCAGCAGAGCAACGAGACTCGCCCATTGCCTGGCCCCTATCTCCCTGGTGGTATTGCTCCTTTTATCCCGTTTTTGTCTTTTTCTGTTTGCCATCACTCAGGTTTCTGTCCGGTTCAGGCTATTTTTTCCGCTACTCGAAGCACTGCACTGCGAGCCCGGACATTTTCAGAGACCTCTGCAACATCGGCCCGAACCTGTTTACCCACGCGTTTCAGGCGTGGATTCAACTGCGACTGCGTAACCGGCATATCGGGTGGAAAATCATCGCCGCGTTGTTCGCGGTTGATAAATTGTTTGACCAGCCTGTCTTCCAGTGAATGAAAGCTGATTACCACCATCCTGCCGCCGGTACGCAGTATGTCCACAATGGAGGACAACACCTGTTCAAGCTCCCCCAGTTCATTGTTGATATGAATGCGAATAGCCTGGAAAACCCGTGTGGCGGGATGCTTGTGTTTTTCCCAGGCGGGGTGCGCCTGCTTGACCAGCTCTGCCAGCTGCAATGTGCCAGTGATGCTGGTCTGTTTTCTTTCTTCTGCTATTGCCCGGGCTATACGGCGGGAAAACCTTTCCTCACCATACTCGAAGAAAACACGAGCCATCTCTTCTTCACGGGCACTGGCCAGCCACTCCTGCGCAGTCATCCCTTCAGCATTGTTCATGCGCATATCAAGCGGGCCATCCTTGGAAAAGCTGAAACCTCGCTCGGCTTCATCCAGTTGCGGTGAAGACACGCCAAGGTCGAGAAGCACACCAGACACATTTCCGCTGACGCCATGGTTGTCAGCGAGATCTGCTATCTGTGCAAAACTGCAATGTGCCACGATTAACCTCGAGTCTTGTTGCTTTAACTTCTCCGCTTCACTGATTGCCTCGGGATCCTTGTCCACGACCAGCAACCTTCCTTCACCGGACAATTTCTCCAATATCCTTTTGCTATGCCCGCCCCTGCCGAACGTCCCGTCGATATAAAAGCCACTCTCGTCCGTTACCAGCGCATCAACCGCCTGTTGCAACAGCACCGACTGATGCTCGAATGCCACTAAAGCGAGAGCCCCTTGATCTCTTCCGGAATCTCTTCTTCAGCAGCTTCCTGGCTAAGCCAGCTTTCACGCTTGGCATTCCAGGCATCCTCATCCCACAGTTCAAACTTCCTGCCCTGGCCAACCAGGACAACTTTCTTTTCAAGGCCTACGTAGGAGCGCAATGTGGGGGGAACAAGGATGCGGCCACTGCTGTCGAGTTCCACATCAGTGGCATGGCCAATAAACAGTCCTTTCAGACGTTTTGCCATGGCGGAGTAACTGGGCAAGGCTTCCACCTTGCGCTGAATTTCTTCATACTCATTCAGGGGATAGATGACGAGGCACTCGCCATCAGTAGCTTCGATGGTCACGACCATCTTGCTCTGGCAGTGATCTTCAATAATCCCACGATAGCGGGAAGGGATGGCCATTCGCCCCTTCGCATCGAGATTGATTGAGTTCAAGCCACGAAATAACACTGGTTGTACCCTGGTAATGAATGAATATGGTTTGTTTTATGTGTTTACAGGCATGCAGATTGTCGAGATTGCAGAAATGGCGGGATTTTGCGACGGAACACCGCTTTCCTCCCTGTTACTCCATAATTCCCCACATCTTGCTACTTCATGCCACTTTTGCGCACTATAGAGCAGGGAACTCCAACAAATCAAGCACTTAATCGTGCTATTTGGAGTGGAAAATGACCCTAAATGCGTCGAAAATCGCTAAAATCGACGAAAACGAGGGTTATTTTAGGGGCGAAAAACAGAAGATTTACAACAGACTGAACTCCAAACTTAAAGTAGTTTCTTAAGTTTGGGTTGGCATTGAAGTTTTTTTGGATTTTTTGCGAAAAATGTTACTTTTTCGCGGTTTTGAAGGACTTTACAGTTTCTGACCCACCTTGGTCTGAAACCGGAGCGTTATCTTACCACTGAACGCCCTGTAATTCTTCCCCGACATTCATCGAAGCCGCTGCTGGCCATGGACCATGTATGGCCAGCCCGCAGGGCCGGTCTGGAAGACCGGGCCTGGCGTCCAGGAAAAATTCAGGGATGAATTTTTCCGATAAAAAGAGTCAGCCGGTAAGCCGGGTTCTGTCTTGGGCAATCATTCATCTAGGCATCATGTCACCATGATGCTCATGCAGCCTACCCGAATCCAGTGCGAGCCACACCGTTGGATTCCTATTTGGCCTTGCTCCCAGCGGGGTTTACCATGCCGTGGAATGTTGCCACCCACGCGGTGCGCTCTTACCGCACCATTTCACCCTTACCTCCAGGCAGGTTAGTGCCAGTGAGGCGGTTTCTTTTCTGCTGCACTTTCCGTAGGCTCGCGCCCCCCAGGAATTACCTGGCGCTGTGCTCTGTGGAGCCCGGACTTTCCTCTGCCTCCAGATCACAAGGATCAGGAAAACAGCGATTGCCTGGCCGACTCATGGCGCAAGGGTAATCAAAGCCCTGGAAAAACACAACGAAAGTTTATGCTTGCAGCCGCACAGGACTGATACTATTGGGCTACTTGAGGCGTAAGCAGTACAAGCAAACTACTCACAGGAACAAAAGGACCCGGCCATGGCAGATTCTGCTGACACCGATTTCAGCTGGCAAACAGCGATCAACGAGACCTTTACGGATTTCTCCCAACAAGCCATCAATTACTTTCCACAGATACTGGCCACCGTCGGTGTCCTGCTGATTGGCTGGCTTGCTGCCCATCTGTTGAGTCTCAGTACGCGCAAACTCATCCTGGGTCTTGATGCCCTGTTCGGGCGCATTACCCGAATCGACAATATCAACCGGGAACGTATCCAGACCACCTACTCCCACATCATCAGCAAGATCGTATTCTGGGTAGTGATGGTGTTCTTCCTGGCAGTCGGGGCAAACATCCTGGGCTGGGACATGTTTACCGGTTGGCTCGACAGGATAGTGAGTTATCTGCCCGGCCTGGTCACCGGACTGATCATCATTCTTGGCGGCTTTTTGCTCAGCAACCTGGCCAAGTCGACTATCCATTCCGCCGCAGAACGAGCCGGCATTACGCAAAGTGCAGGCATGGCCCGCTCCGTGCAGATAGTGATTATTTTCAGCTCCATCATTATCGGTGTTGAACAGATCGGACTGAACATTGATTTTCTCAGCAATATTATCGTGGCGACTGTCGCCATCCTGGTTGCCGGTGCAGCACTCGCCTTCAGCCTGGGCGCCCGCAACATGGTCGCCAATATCATCGGCGCCCAATACACCCGGCGTTACTGCAAGGTGGGGGACCGCATTCGTATCGGCGACCTGGAAGGGGAAATCGTGGAATTGTCACAGGCCTTCATCGTCCTGGAAACACAGCGCGGCCAGGCCACCATTCCTGCGAAATATTTTCATGAACAGGTCAGCATTATCAATTCAGACCAGCATTCAGGCCAGCGAACTTCTGATTAAAAACGGATTGAAACCATGAGCAATACAGAAGAGCTTTCCTTTGCGCTGCGGTTCATCAATGAACATCCCAAGTCAGCAGTGCGGGTACTGGAGCAAAATGAAACGGATGCGGTAGTCAGCCTGCTCAATGTGATTCCTGCCGCTTATGCTGCCTCGCTGGTCCGATACATGATGCCTGAGTTTGCCGGCAGGCTGCTGTCCAGGCTGGAGCGGGATAAAAGTGCGGCCGTTCTTTCCACCCTGGACGCCAACGTCATTGCCAATATCCTGCAACTTCTTGATAGCGAAATACGCGGGCAGTTGCTTGACGAGTTATCTACCGGTCTGCGAAAGAACACGCAACTGCTGCTGAACTTCGCCCCGAATACTGTCGGTGCATGGATGTCGCCCTACCTCCTCACAGTGGCTGACGACCTCAAGTGCAAGAACATTCTGCGCACCATGCGTACAAGTGATTCGCAAGATGACAGCGAGTATGTCTACATTCTCAATCGCGAAGGTATTTACCAGGGCCGCACTCGACTGCTGGATGTACTCAAGGCCGGCGAGAACCAGCAAGTAGCCGCTATCATGGACACCTCCTGCCCTTCCCTGCCGGCGCAAATGATCCTGTCACAGGCCAACGAGCATCGCGCCTGGGACCAGGCTGATGTGCTACCCGTCACCAACCGTGACCACCAGCTGCTTGGCATTCTGCACCACCATGCGCTACGCCAGGGCTTGGACCTGCACAAGACGAAAAACAGGGTGGCTGCCTCGGGCAAGGACCCGGTCAGCAGTATTTTTGAAGTCTACGGGCAATCTCTGCTTGCCCTGCTGAAATCCGTCAGCGACGTGGTTGAGAACGACCGTCAATAACCCTTCACAGGCTCCCCAGGAAATCACCATGGAACAAAACCAGGCTGAAATCTACGAACCGGTACACAACCTCAACAAGACATTTTTGCTGGATTACCCGGACAGTGCCGCACGCCAGCTGGAAAAAAGCAACGCCGAAGAGTCTGCCGAAATCCTGTTATCACAGCAGCCCCATATCACTGCCCGTGTCATGAATCGCATGTCGCCAGGCTCTGTCAGTGCCATCATGAACAAGCTGCCCAGGGAACTGGCAGCCGGCATCCTGACCAACATGGACACCAGTGTGTCCATCACCCAGCTCAATGCCATGACTGAAGAAGAGCGGGACGCCTGTTTCAACAGCATGGAAAAACTGACTGCCAAGGAATTTCGCACCCTGCTGGATTACCCGGAAAATTCGGTAGGCCGGGTCATGAGCCCGGATTTTTCTGCCTGCAGCAGACATCTCACTGTGGACGAGGCGCTGGATCTCCTGCGGCGCCAGAAAACCGGCAATATCAAGCACCTGTTCCTGCTCAACGACAATATGCAACTGGACAGCTTCCTGGATATCCACCAGCTGGTTCTGGCAGATGGTAACGAAAAGCTGACCAACCTCTCCCGTCCGGTCAAGGCCTTCGTCAATGCCATGGATGCGATGGATGAAGTAGTGGAAACCCTGGATCTGTACCAGGTGCCTGTCATGCCCGTGGTCGATGTAAATCACAAGATGGTGGGTATCATTCGTGGCCAGGGCCTGATGGAAGCCTTGCGTGAAGACCTCGCGACAGACATGGCAACCATGGTAGGTGCAAGCCGGGATGAAAAAGCATTGTCATCCAGTTTTTTTGCCGTCAGGAAGCGTCAGCCCTGGTTGCAGATCAACCTGCTGACGGCTTTCTCGGCCGCCGCAGTAGTCGGCCTGTTTGAAGACACCATCGCGCAGTTCACGGCCCTGGCCGTGCTGCTTCCCATTGCTGCCGGGCAGTCCGGTAATACCGGCGCGCAATCCCTCGCGGTCACCATGCGCGGTTTGACGGTAAGGGAAATCACCATGCGGCACTGGTTCAGGGTAATGACGAAAGAGCTCGGGGCGGGCTTCATGAACGGTGTCGGCATTGCCATCACCAGTTCACTGGGGGTCTACATGTGGAGCCAGAACCTGGGACTGGCTATCGTGATGGCCCTGGCCATGATTATTTCCATGACACTGGCCGGTGTGGCTGGCGCCGTGATTCCGATACTGTTGAAACGCTTTGGGCTGGATCCTGCGCAGTCTTCATCCATTGTCCTGACCACCGTCACCGACATCGCCGGCTTCATGTCCTTTCTCGGCATCGCTACCCTGCTCTCAGGAATGCTCGCGGCTTCCTAGACCAGGGAGTCACTGATTCGATGTCTTGTCCTTGTTTTCCAGGCCGTACTGGTAAAAGATTTTCTTGCTGACACCGGTAATTTTTGCAGCCAGGGCTGCAGCCTTTTTCAGTGGTAATTCTTCCTGCAGCACATCAAGCAACTGGCAGTTGTCTTGATTGAGCACCGGCGCAGCAACATTCCCCTCAACAACCAAAACGATCTCGCCACGGCTCTGGTTGCTGTCGGATTTCACCTGTTCAACCAGGTCTTCCAGTGAGCCGTCCAGGAATGTTTCATGCGCCTTGGTCATTTCCCTGGCAACCACCGCTTTACGTTCAGCACCAAAGACAATCTTCATATCTTCAAGGCAGGCAAGAATCCGGTGTGGGGCTTCAAAAAAAACCAGGGTCCGGCTTTCCCTGGCTAACTCCTTCAACCTGTTTTGCCTTGTGCCCTGCTTGCTGGGCAAAAAGCCCTCGAAGATAAAGCGGTCGGTTGGCAGGCCACTGCAGGACAACGCGGTAAGAATACTGCTGGCACCAGGTACCGGGATAACGCGTATTGCTGCCCTGCGGGCTTCGCGGACCAGGACAAATCCGGGGTCTGATACCAGCGGTGTACCGGCATCACTGATCAGCGCAATGGTTTCTCCGGCTTGCAAGCGCTTGATGATACCGGCACTGGCCTGGGTTTCATTGTGTTCATGCAAGGCAAACAGTGGCGTATCCACACCTAGATGCCTGAGAAGCACACGACTATGACGGGTATCTTCGGCAGCGATCGCATCGACGGATTGCAGGACTGAAACCGCCCGATGGGTGATGTCATCCAGGTTACCAATAGGTGTTGCTACTATATATAGACAGCCAGGTTCAGTCAGGAGCATTGCCGGGCTTCCATTTGATATTGCACCCGACACTCGGTGTTTGCTCCTCGGACACCGGTCTGCCTGACAGGGCAGCATCCATGGCGGCCCTCAGGTCTTCGCCAGTGACAGGGATTTCGTTACCCCGCCTGCTCGCATCCAGTTGCCCTCGATAGATCAGTTTACGGTCGCCGTCAAACAGGTAAAAATCCGGTGTGCAGGCGGCATCGTAGGCCTGTGCGACAGCCTGGGATTCATCCAGCAGGTAGGGAAACCGGTAGCCCGCCTCCACCACTTCTTTCTTCATATTGTCCATATTGTCATCAGGATAGGCCTCAATATCATTGCTGTTGATGGCAACAAAGGCCACCCCCTTTGCCATGTACTCCTCACCCAGGGATGCCAGTTGGCTGCGGATGTGTTTGACGAACGGACAGTGATTACAGATAAACGCTACCACCAGCAGGGAGCCCTCCTGGAAATCTGCCAGGGAAACAACCTTGTCATTGGTATCGGGTAATGCAAAGTCCGGCGCTGGGGTACCCAGCGGGAGCATGTTGGACGGTGTACGAGCCATAACGAGTCCTGTGAACGGTGAAACAAAATCGGGTAAATACTGCCTAATATCTTGTAGGTTATACTATCCTAAATACTGTCATGCTTTCGAGATTCTCCCTGGCCTTTATGTTCTCTAATTACCTGCCCAACCGGCTTGTACTGGTCTGCCTGTTATCAGGGCTGGCTGCCTGCTCCAGTACTACGGTACAGGAAGATGAAATAGAAGATGCCGTGCAGATTCCCCGCGTGGTGGATGCTGATGAAGAGTCCCTGCAAATCCTGCTGGCACAGGGCGCCGTCGCTTCCAGCCCGCAAAAGGAAAGCCTGCTCTATGAAGCTGCCTTGCTGCTGAACAGCCTGGGCCGCAGCGATGATGCCATCCTGCTGCTTGAAACCCTTGAAACGGACACCATTCCGCTGGAAGTTGCCGCCGACATCCAGTTTCTGCACGGCAGGCTGCTTGCCGAACGCAACCAGAATGAAGAGGCCCTGGCAATTCTCACCGATAGCCGGCTGGATCAGTTACCCCGGTTACCGGACAACAAGCAGATGTCCATTCACCTGTTTCGTGGCGAAGTTTATGCCGATATCGGCATGTTCCTGGAAAGTGCCGCAGAAAGAATTCAGGCGGACAAACTGCTGCCACTGCGCATGGTGCCACTGAATCACGAGCAGATCTGGAATTCCCTGGTGGCACTGGATGCTGAGCAGTTGAGGCAGGTGGCCAGCCAGGAAGTGCGTTACGAATTCCAGGGTTGGTACGAGCTGGGTGTTATCGGCAAAGCTTACCAGTACAACCTGGATCGCCAGTTGGTGGAACTGGAGCGTTGGCGTCGCACCTGGAGCCGACATCCTGCTGCCGTTTACATGCCGCAGGCCCTGCAACTGGTTGAAACCATGGCAGAAGAAAGACCCTCCACCATTGCCCTGTTACTTCCCCTTGATACCATTCCGGGCACGGTCATTCGCGATGGTTTCATGAGTGCCTATTATGATGTCCTGCAAATTGGCGGCAAGGTTCCTGAAGTCAGGCTGTATGACACCAGCAATATCACAGACATCATGCCGCTTTATAACCAGGCGGTTGCGGCAGGTGCCGAAATGATCATTGGCCCTTTGCAAAAGGAACAGGTTGCCCGATTGCAAAATACCCGCTCGCTGCCGGTTCCCACACTCGCCCTGAATAATATTGAAGGGTCACGACCCCAGTCAGATGCCCTGTTCCAGTTTGCCCTGTCACCGGAAAACGAGGCAGTCCAGATTGCCGAAAGAGCCTGGAAGTACGGACACCGTTATGCGGCCATCCTCAGCCCGGCAATTACCCAGGATGATTTCTACCAGCGCAAACGGGACAGTTTCGTCAATCACTGGTTGTCACTCGGTGGCCAGATTGTCACCACTGAACAGTACCGCAACGATTACACAGGCATCGTGGAAAGGCTGCTGGATATTGATGACAGTGAAGCCCGAAAAGACCGTCTCAGTGACCTGATCAATGAAGACCTGGCTTTTACACAGCGCCGACGCCAGGACATTGACTTCATCTTTCTTATTGCCGAGCCCGGCCCTGCCCGGCAGATCAATCCCACCCTGGCCTACCTGTATGCCGGTGACATTCCTGTTTATGCCAGCCAGGATGTGTATTCCGGTGTGCCGCGCCCCCTTGAAGACAATGATCTGAATGGCATTATCTTCGGCGACAGCCCCTGGCTGCTGGGATTCAACGACGAACTGAAAACCAGCACCACCGGACTGTTTCCGCAGAATAGCCCCCTGACCCTGCGTCTGCAGGCCTTCGGCATTGATGCCTTCCGCTTGTATCCGCGCCTGAAACAACTGAGCGAGGTCCCTGACAGCCAGATTTACGGGGCCACGGGTTTACTGAAACTGGGTGAAAACCGCAACATTATCAGGGAATTAAGCTGGGCCACGGTCCAGGATGGACTGGCACAAATGGAAAATACCGACTAGGCATCAACCAGCCCCGATATAGCCATGGACGGCCTATGAAAAACCCACTGAAAACCCTGCTAGGCAAACCAGGACCGCGCCAGCGAGGAGAGCGATTCGAGCAGTCAGCGGCTGCCTACCTGAAAAAACAGGGTCTGGTTCTGCTGCAGGCCAATGTGCATTCCCGCTATGGTGAAATCGACCTGATTTGTGAAGACGGCGAATACATGGTGTTTGTGGAGGTCCGTTACCGGGACAGTAGCAGCCATGGCACGCCCTGGAAACTGTCACCCGGAGCAAGCAACAAAAAATACATCGAACGGCTCAGCATTTCTTGCAAAAAAATGGTCTTACTAACAGAATGCCCTGTCGTTTCGACGTGGTCGGCATCACCGGTGATATCGGCAACCTCGAATTCCAGTGGATTAGAAATGCCTTTTAATCTGCTCTCATTTATAATACTGAGCCGTAAATATGAACTACCAGGAACGCGTCAAGCAACACTTTAACGCCAGCATAAACACCAAAATGCAGGCGATGGAGGCGCTGACCCCCTACATTACCGAAGCCGCAGACCGTATGGTCCAGGGCCTGCTCCAGGAAAAGAAAATCCTGAGTTGCGGCAACGGCGGTTCCGCCGGCGACGCCCAGCATTTTTCTGCTGAGCTGTTAAACCGCTTTGAACGGGAACGCCCGCCCCTTCCCGCTATTGCCATTACCACGGATACCTCCACCCTCACGTCCATCGCCAACGATTATTCCTACGAGG
>Ga0181568_10002331_pt1 | contig 17280 bp, 7 predicted proteins | sample 101ome_20_FD_133758 | JGI IMG/M metagenome (GOLD analysis project Ga0181568, IMG submission 133758) | Coastal salt marsh microbial communities from the Groves Creek Marsh, Skidaway Island, Georgia - 101404AT metaG (megahit assembly) | ecosystem: Environmental > Aquatic > Marine > Intertidal zone... | reverse complement strand
GTCGTATCGGCGAGGTCGAGCACGAGGCGGGCGGCTTTTTGTCGGGTCTTGCCCTCCTTCCCGTTGAGTTGACCCAACAACCGCTCAGGAGGCTCCATATGCTTTCCAGCGGTTGAAACTTCATCAACCCACCCCTTGAGTTGAACGTCCGTTTGGGATAATGAATGGCGGTAGTTTAAGGAGGATTGAAGGCATTTCATCCGTTTATGCCACGAACTCCGGCAAACCAACCCGACCACCTCCATCTCCGTGAGGAGCAGGAGAGAGAACAGCAAGAGGAGGCGCCTGTCCAAGAACCCAAAGGGCGTTTGATGACGGTGCTACAGGTGTTGGCGATTGTAATCGCCATGACCCTGGCCGTGTACAACAACGCCCTGATCGGCGACCTCCCCACCCAGAAAGCCACACCTTACGCCCTGCTGGTTGAAAGCGAACCTTTTGACCCCGTTCCGCCCTGCAACGAAGGAGGCACACGCATCTCATCGGGCACCGACATCAACCAAAACGGGCAATTGGATGCTGGGGAGATCACCGACGCCTTGACCCTCTGCCACGGTCTTCGGGGGCTTTCAGGACCTCAAGGCCAACCGGGCCTTGACGGCGTGGACGCCATTCCCCAACTTCTCGTATCGCAGGCCTTGCCGATTGGCAACGCGACCTGCCCCACCGGCGGGACAAACCTCTCTAGCGGCATGGACTTCAACGCTGACGGTGAGCTCAGTGCGTTAGAAATCACCTCCACGGCGAATCTGTGCAACGGCGCCGTCGGTCAGACCGGCGTGAACGGCACCAACGGAATGGACGGGACAGTTGGTGCCTCCGCCCTCGTGGAGAAGGTCATCGCACCCTCCTACATATGTCTCGACGGTTTTCAAATCCTGTTCGGCGTTGACGATGGCGGGCTTCAAGGCGTTCCAAACAACGGGATGCTGGAAGACGACGAAGTACGAGAATCCCTCAACTTCTGCTTTGAGCCCCTGCGCTCGGAGCGTATCACAGATCTCTTTGAAAATTCGGGAAACTCAATGACCAACGGATGCGATGCAGCAGCCTGGTTGGAGGCCTCAGCCACCTTTGTCTTCGCCGCCACAGACGGAACCAACGGATGTGAACTTCACCGCTACACGGCAAACGGCAACACTTCGGAGATGGTGGTTGACCTCCACCCCAACGGCGACAGCACGCCCGGACAAGCACTGGGATTCCATGCCCTCCAAGACGGGAACCAAGTCCTGTTCGATGCCAACGACGGTGCAAACGGGCGTCAATTGTGGGTCAGCGACGGGACCGCAGAAGGAACCAACATCCTCGGCTCGGTTGAAATGACGACCCCCGTTTCATGGAACGACGGCTATGTCTTCTTCTCCCCAACGGGTGGCCTTGTCTGGACCAACGGGAGCGACCTAAGAGACTGGCTCCAACACCCGACATGGAACTCCTCGCAATCGTCTGGGGCAAGCGATGCCTTATCCTCAACTTCACAACACGGGGGGAGTTGGCTTCATGGAGGCGAGACGGGGCTCTGGTTCAGCACCACCGACGCCCAGGGAGATGTGGAACCTGCGTATGTGAGCAACAACGGCGACGTGGTGTTCTGGTCGCTCAACAACTTTGGTGATGCTGAACTCACCCACATGATCGAGGACGGGCAGGACATGGTGGCCATCGCCATGCGGGGCACGGCCAAGCAACTTGTTCGATTGGCCGCGGATGGAACCCACGCATGGATTACTTCCATTTCACCCACTTCGGGCGACACCCGCATGGGGGAGGGCATGGGTCTGCACAGAATCGGGGATAACCTCGTTTACGATGCTGTGGCCTCCTCCAACGACGCTCGTCTCTGGACAACGAATCTCGCCAACGGCATCACCGTTCAACTCAGCACGGAACTGATGGCCCCCGGTGCACAAGTTGGTGTCGCCAACAACGGTGAGCGGCTGTTGTTTGATTGCGTCACGCCAACCCGTGGCACGGAAATTTGTTTCACCGACGCAACCCCGCTGGGAAGCGGTGTTCTGCACGACCTCACGCCGGGTGTTCTCTCTTCTGACATTCGCGGTTTGCTTGCCATCGGAGACGGATTCGTGGTGGTGAGCGATGGAAGCATCGAAGGAACCTCAACTGGCATGAGCGTGTGGACCGTTCAGGGAACGGCCATCAGACCCGTCTACAATCCGTGGCCGGGAAGTGGGAACTCCTCACAGGCTCTTACCTTTGGAGAACTTCATCTCGCTCAGACACAACTCTTCTTCATCGCAAGCGACGGAGTGACGGGGCACGAATGGCACCGATGGAGTCACGGTGAACTGTCTAACGATTGGATTGTCATTGACCGGTGATGGGCACAACGTCATCCTGTCCGATGCAGTAGGGGCACGATTCCCCCACGACGTAGTCCTGAGAGGCCTGTTCCTCGAGGGAAAGTGGCTGACGACATGCAAAGCAGACGACTGTTTCGGTTTCTTGAAGCGCTGGATTGACGGCCACCCGCTGGTCAAAAACAAAACAATCGCCGTTCCAATGGTCGCCGCCAACGGTTTCGAAATACCCGAGGATGCCACCTTTCAGCTGTTTGACGTTGGTGAAACCCGCTTCGATCATGATGGCGCTGGCCTTCTCACACCGAATACCGCCCGTGCAAAACATCACAACGGGTTCGTCTTTCATCGTCTCCGGAAGGGATTTGATGGCTTCTGGGAAGGCTCGGAAGGACCTAATATCCAGATCAATGGCGTTCTCGAATGTCCCTACGCGCAATTCGTAATCGTTGCGCGTGTCAAGAACATGGACAAAGGTCCCATCGTCGAGCATGGCCTTCAAGTCTGCTGGCTCAATCTCTTCACCGGTGAAGAATTCGGGTTGGATATGGTCAAGTCCCACGGAAATGATTTCCTTTTTCCTCCTGACGTTCATTCTGTTAAACGGCTGATAATCGGTGTAGGATATCTTTAGTGGGATGGATTGGAACCTTGCATCCTTCTCGAGATAGGTCACGAAAGCATCGATGGAGGTTTGTGGTCCTGCAAGAAAGAAATTGATTCCTTCCGGGGCCAACAACACGGTCCCCTTCAGCCCGAGGTCATCGCACACACTCTGCAAGACCGGATGAAGCGCATCTCGGTCCGGTAAGGTCACGAACCGATACCCAGCGATGTTGGTGATGGGCCCCGACACGACCGTTGCTCAGAGCACTGCCATTTGAGGGCACCGTCATCAAGCAGCGCCGCGCCAATCATGACGGGAGGCCAACGGACGTCGCCACCCTTGTCCGAACGCACGGGGAGAAACCCTGGGTGCAGGCGGCATTTGCCATCGCTTGTGTTCGTTTCGCTCTAAGCGTGTGAGCACGTCCATCACCAGCGATTCGTCAAAGCCAGCCGTCACCATCTGGTCGGCGTTCTTCCCCTCCTCAATGTGGGCTTGCAACAGCGCATCCAAGATCTCGTAGGGGGGCAGTGTATCTTGGTCAACTTGGTCGGGTGCAAGTTCTGCAGAAGGTGGCTTGGTCAGGGTTGATTGCGAAACAGGGGGCGTGAGGCCGGCGGCTTCTGCTCGTTCATTGAAGCGTCGAGCCATGGCATACACCTCCATTTTGTAGACGTCACCAAGTGGGGCATAGCCTCCCGCCATGTCCCCATAGAGCGTGCAGTAGCCCTGAGCGATTTCCGATTTGTTTCCCGTGGTAATGGCCATGCTGGACTGTGCGTTGGCGTAACCCATGACCAGGATAGCACGAAGGCGTGCTTGCAGGTTTTCGCTGGCCACGTCGTGGCCAGCATCAAGCACGTTACCGATGGTCGCTTCCACCGATTCGTGCATCGTATCGATGCGGTGTTCATGATAGTGCAGACCCAATGCATGAGCGGTATGCGCTGCATCGTCGATGGAATGCTGCGAAGAATGGCGGCTCGGCATCGCCAAGCCCGTCACGTTCTGAGGGCCGATAGCTGCGGCTGCTACGCAGGCTGCAACCGCAGAATCAATACCACCGGAGAGCCCGAGGACAATGGAATGGATGTTGGATTTGCGACAATAATCTGCAAGACCCGTAACCACAGCATCCGTCAATTCATCCAATCCATCAATAAGGCCTTGACCTGAATCCTCTGGCTCGAGCACCATCATGCGGCTGTGTCCGATGTTCAAGGCGTCCTCGGCCGTGCTTGGGATCCACATGCAAGCCTCGGGACCACTCAAACCCACCAAAAGAACCCCTTCTTTCCACGAGGGAGCGATAACGGCCCTTCCATCGGGCCACGCGACCATGCTCCGTCCGTCAAACAACAGGTCATCGTTGCCGCCCACTTGATTGGCGAGAAGGAACGGATGTCCGAGCACAGACGCAGCGTGACGAGCCACTTGCAGCCGAGTGGTGAATTTGTCACTGTGGAACGGCGATGCGGACAGGTTCACGGTGGCATCGATGTCCACGCCCTGGCGGCACCATTCAGCGATGTGCTCAATCGGGTCTTGTGCGTACGAGGAGGGCGTCATGCCCGCTGATTGCCAAGCGTCTTCGCACACCGTGACACCCAGGTTCACGGACCCGAGAGAACGGGCGAGGCCGGATCTGTTTTTGGCAGCAAAATACCTCGCTTCATCAAAGACATCGTAGGTGGGCAGCAACTGTTTTTCAGCGACGATTCGGGCCTGATGGTTGCCCGTCACCGAAGTGAATTCCGGCCCACAACGGACCACGCCGTTGGTCGGTAACGACCGGGCGTCTTCCGACGGAAGCGGCGTTCCCACCAACAACGGCACGGAACTTTGGATGGCAAGGGCCGCTTCCATGGAGCGCTGGATGAAATCGTGTTCGAGCAGCAAGTCCCTCGGCGGATAGCCGCAAATGGCAAGTTCCGTTGCAACGCCAACATCAGCGCCGTGATCGTTGGCGAGGGTGGTCAACATCTCAAGTCGCATGGCGTTGTGATGCAAATCACCAACCGTAGGGTCAAGTTGCAACAGCCCAATGGAGGTCATGCTCTCTCACTCCGAACGCATTCATGGGTGCTTGACAATGTCCCCGTTGGCGTCCTTGTACCACCATTCATTGGTTGCTTTGTCGTGGTACCACCAGTATCCATCCGAACCCATCACCCAATCCGTTTCTTCCCCAGCGCTTTCGCTTTGGGTCGAGGATGCAGAGCCCTGGGCGGCTGTTTCAGCAACGGCCGAAGCAGCGGAAAATTCCTCCTCTTCGTCTTCAAGTTCCGATGAATATTCATCCCAATCATAGGCGACGTTTGAGCCCTGTTTGACGGTCATGCGCTTCATCCATGTCAGCAGCATCACCACCACGGCGAGCAGGAGAACTGCGGTCAGACTTCCGATGACGGGGTTGACATCGCCAAACACCTTCTGCGAGAAGGACGGCTCTTCAGCAACGCGTACGTTCACGGTTGGCCCACTGGAAGTTTGACCGTTATCCAACGTGGCCTCTACCCACTGAATACCGGATGAGGTAAGTTTCCAATCCACGGAAACCAGGCCGACGCCTCCAGCATCTGCATCAACCGTGGTGCGTTGAAGTTGGGTCCGTACGCCATCCTCCGTCACCGATTCAAAGACCACGTCGATGCTTCCCTCTCGGGTTCCGACGTTTTCAACCTCAAGTTGTATCGAGGTCGTATCGCCCACCTCAAGCAGCAGACGCGAGTATGTCATGGAGGCGGGTGAAAGCTCGAACTTGGGTTGCAACCATTCCATGTTCCAAGTGGCAATGTTGAGGTTGTTCGTTGAGCCGTCCAACCCGGTCACGGCGTTTCCTGCCAGGTCCCGCCCCTCGATGGAGATTTTGACCTGCATGCGGTCAATGAGCATCTCATCGGTGATTTCACTCAGGTTCATGTCCGTGAACAACTCCAATCGGAGGCCATCCAGGGCCTCGCCTTCGAGCGTCAACGGTTCTCGGCCTGAACGAATGATATCGCCGGTCTCGTAATCCTCAACTATCCACACCAGTTCAAGCGATTGGACATCGAGACCGCCCAACTCCTGCATGATCACACGGACCTCGTGATTGTCACCACCGAGAATGGCCAACGGTCGGGGCGAGAGCACCTCAATAGGCGAGGGGCCTGTCCCGTCAACAACGATCCATTTGACTGAGGTCTCCTTGTCGGTCAAATCGACGCCTTGACCTTCCAGGCATCCGATTTCCCACGTCATGGGAACGGAGCCGGAAGTCGCTGGGGCTTGAACAGGCATGGACCAAATCCCGTCAACGGCTTGAGCCGTGTAGGTTTGTCCTGCGAAAAGAACGTCAACCTGGCAGTTGAAATCTGGAACGGTTGAAGTTTCGGTGAAGACCACGCCACCAGAAATTTCCATCTGTGTGAGCGGCGTCACCCGTGCCCCGTCTCCGAGGAACGAACCTCGGGTGAGGTGGAGGTTCACCGATTCTTCAGGAATGCTCAAGCCTGCGGAAAACCGCCAACGGTGCTCTGGGAAGTTTCGCAATTCTTCTTGTCCGGAACGGTCAACGACCAGAACGGCAGGCTCACGACGGTTGTCGCCCAAATCAGGGGTGTTCCAACCAAAGCGGAGTTGAATATTGAGCACCATGTCTTTCTCGTACGGGCCAGCGAGACCATTGGCACCCAACATGGTGCATGATTCAACGATGACATGGATTGACGCAGTCGTGCAGTTCCCTGTTTCAAAGGCCCAATCAATGCTCATTGAGTCGCTGCCCTGATTGCTGGCCAACATCACCGAGACGGTAGACAAATCGGAACCACCGTTTGGCTCGGTGATTCGGACGTCCAATTCATACGGTTGTCCCGGGTGAAGCCAGGACTGACGACCGTCTGTCCAAGCAAATGCATTCGGTTCAAGGCTTGGTTCTCCATCAACCGCCAACTGATACATGAACAGCTGCTCCCCCTCGAGAGCACTTCCGCCGTCTTGAATGGCGTAACCTGAAGGGTCAGTCCCTTCGAGATAAACAGCGACTTTCTGGCCGAGACTTCCAGCGGTATCATCGATCATCAGCGTGTAGACCCCTGTCAAGGCTGTCAAATCGCTTGGAAGCAACATGTTCGTTGACGAGTATTCACCCTCATCGGGCCAACCGTTGAGGTTGTCATCGTCGATCCATTCCTTCCAGACCATGGCCGACATCGCGCTCGGAAGCACGGGTTGGTCCATGATGGTCACCTGCATCACTTGGGTAAGGCTTGGTGTGCGATGGTCGTATTTGTACATCGATGTTTCAATCACCCGAGGCTTCACCGAATCCACGGTAAAGGTGCGAGAGGATTCCGTAGGCTCAACAATGGATGAACCGTTGAGTGACTCCAAATGAACCGTCCACATGACGTCCCCGTAGGTGAAGGGGATGGTTTCAGTGAAATTCCAATACGTGCCGTCAAGTTGCGTGGTGTTCCTCACAAAGTTGCCGTCCCGGAAGAGCGTAAGTTTGGCATCCCCATCGACAAATGCGTCGGATGTGTTAAGACCTTCAAAGCCGACCTCAACAGAGATGTTCATGCTCTCACCGCCACGAAGGTATTGGCGACTGCTTGGCATGGGAACGCCGTCCTCTGAAAACACGACAGCCTTCAGCTCCAAATCGTTCTCGTAGCCCTGCGTGTTGACCGTTCCCCAGGTATGGAGGAACGGAATGGAAATCACGCTGTTCTGCATGACAACACGAGAGGTGGCCGTGAGTTGCATTTCATCGTCCCACAACGGACGCAATCGGAAGGTGATGTTGCTGATGACCGTCATGCCGTCCTCAGTCACCGTGATCGGGTCGGTCGGATGCAACTCAACGAGGTCCGCATCGCCAATACCGGCTGGGGCACCACCTGCTGCGGGGAACAACCAGGTGGCTTGGTGGACTTTGCTGAAGACATCCAACCGGTAATGAGCAGGCGACCCACCGGTGATCTGGTATTCTGCAGAAATGGTTTGCCAGTGTTGGCTTGGTGTCAAAACGTAGGGAGCGTTGACCATCTCACCGTCTTGAAGAAGCACGCTGCTCGACGTTTGCAAGTCAAGAACTTCCACCGTCAAACCACCGCGCTCAGCGGCCATGAACGGCAGTGGAATGGCTTGCATTCCACCAACATTCGGCACCGCCGCTCGGGCTTCGTTCACCCCCATCACAAAATCCGAAGAGGCTTCGGCGACGAGGTGATGCGAGGCGTTGTAGGTTGCCCTCAATCCACCCAAGACGGCCGAGCCGCTCCCGGTGAGTTCAATGTCCACTTCGGTGAAAGGTGTCCCGAGGATATCAACGGTGTTGGCAACGTTGCTCAGAGCGCTCACCATGGCGCTCAGTTCATCGGGCGTCAAATGGAAGAGCCCTGTGGAGATGTCTGTGGCGCTCCTGTTGGCGATGAGGTCGTTTTGGACAAACAGGGCCACGTCTTGAACCGAGCCGCTCTCGACGGCGTAACTGAAACCAAACGAGGACAATCCTTGTTGAGGAACCCACAATTTGGCCACAGACGGCGAGCCCCCGGTTAGCGTAACCTCCATCTGTTCCTGAGCGTTGGCGAAGCGGTCTTGCCAACCCCAAGCGCCGACACGGGCGTCTTCACCACCCCATTCGTGGCGTTCATCGAGTTTGAAATCCAAAGCGGGTTGTACGGGGTGTTGACCGCCAAAGAGATCAAGGGCGACGGAGTCCACCGACCAAGAAGTAAAATTGCTCATGTTTCCGTCTGCTGGTGGAAGGGCGACAAAGCGTCCCTGCATACCCACGACCTCTTGGCTTACAACGGGTGTGAACGGCAACGTCACATTGGTCCAAGCGTGGTCGGGATGATAGCGTATTTGCGCCTGTGCGTTGGTCAAAGAACCCGTGAGTTTGGCGTCGTAGACAGGAGCGTTCGCCAGCATCCAAGGCGAGACGAGGGTGTCGTTGGCTCCTCCGGAAACTGAGGAGGCGCTGTACGTTGAACCGTTGAGTTCCCAACCACGGTCAACGGGGTCGGTATAGAACGATTCTCGCACCGAACCATCTCCTGATATTGAGTGAACCAGCGGCATACCGTTGGCGCCACCTGAAAGTTCGATGTGAAGTCGGAATTCATCCACGACATGATGGTCGAGCATGTTGAGTGGGACAATCATAATGTTCGATCCTTCCATGCCGGGAATCACCTCGCCTGCGGTGTTGAGCACCGACCAGTTGAGGTATGCACCGGAGGGAACCGTTGCTTCGATGTAAAGCGGCGCATAGGTGTCATCGGCGAGCGGTTGGGTGACGCCTGCGGCGTGACCCATAGCAGGGCTGGTCCAATTTGACTCGGGCGGAGTGGCGATGTGAACATCGTCAACAAACCAATAGTCACAGCACGTGCTACTGCCGCTGGTTTGGTGGATTCGGAATTGCGAGTTGGCGTGCACAGCAGCAGCCGGCAAGGTGGTCATGAACTGGAAGTTCGTGGTTTGGGCGCCACCACCGCTGAAGGTTCGAAACACTGTCCATCCACCAGCAGCGGTCTTGTATTGGAATTGGAGGTTCTCGCCGCTGTCGGGTGTTTCACCGCAGCCCGACCGACCTTCATGCACCCAAGCGTGGAAAGGAATGTTGGCTCCGCCGGCAAGGTTGACAACCGGTGAGGTCCCGAAAGTTGAGCCGGCATAGGTTCGAAGCGAACCACCCGTCGAGCCGTTGAACCCGCAAGAGGGGGATGAGACCCGCGCCGTATAGGAATTCGAGAAGGTCCAGCCCTGGTTGTTGGTGTTGAAATCCCACAGCACACCTGCAGACGACCCGGTGAGTGCACCGTTGGAGACGCTTGAGCCGTTTTGGATGGCGTCTGCGTGATTCCAATCGTTGGCATCGTCCCACACAAATCCGGACTGCGTTGGCAGGATTTTCGGTGTGAAGACCATCTCAGCGCTGACCAGAGGTTCGTTGTTCGGCAAATCGAGTTTGAAGTTGTTGTTTGGCGTTCGGGAAAGTGTGAGGTCCATTTGGTCGCCCTCTCCTACGAAAAGCACGGTTTCCTCCTCATCAAGTGCGGACGTGGGCGGTTGTAAAATCAACGTGCTCAGCCCACCGCTCAAGACCATCAGCGTGACGAGAATCAACGCCTGTGCATGGACACGCCCCCCTGCCATGCACCATGGTGGTCATTCAAGGACTTGAAGCATACGCCTTCACCGCCTCCTCAATCCCAAAGATTTTGACCTTCAGCAACGCGTTTTTTTGATGCTTCGGCTCCGTTCTCTTACAAAAATGAACAACTTTTGGAGTGATATTCAAAACCGAACCCATGGTGGACGCAACATGGCTCAGCCCAAGTCGGCAGGTGAACTGGACGCCGTTCAGTTGGAAACGAACCTGTTGAAACGCTGGTCAGATGAGCAGACCTTCCAAGCATCCATTGATGCACGACGAGACGGAGCCCCCTTCATTTTCCTCGAAGGACCACCCACCGCTAACGGGAAACCCGGCATCCACCACGTCGTTGCGCGGACCTACAAAGACCTCGTCTGCCGTTGGAAAGCGATGGAAGGCTTCCTGGTCGAACGCAAGGGCGGTTGGGACACCCACGGCCTCCCCGTTGAGATTGAGGTGCAGAAGCGCCTCGATCTGATGAGCAACGAAGCCATCGAAAAATTCGGGATGGCTGAATTTAACCAAGCCTGCCGAGAATCCGTTTGGACCTACGAGGCTGCATGGCGAGAGATGACCGAGCGCATGGCCTACTGGGTGGACCTCGACAACCCCTATGTCACGCTTGACAATAACTACGTCGAATCAGCATGGTGGGCCCTCAAGCAGATGTTTGACAAGGGTTTGCTCTACCGTGGCCACAAAGTCCTGCCCTTCTGCCCGCAAACGGGCACCTCCTACTCGAGCCACGAAGTGGCCTTGGGATACAAGGAAGTCGAAGAGCCGTCGGTCTATGTCAAATTCAAGCTCACCGACGATGACGCCTCCATCCTCGCTTGGACCACCACACCCTGGACCTTGCCTGGAAACGTAGGATTAGCGGTCGGCCCTGAGGTCACCTATGTTCGGTGCCGCATCAAAGAGGAAGCCGGCGAGAACTGGGAAGGTGCTGGAGGGGCAAGCGTCGGCGAAGAGGTCATTCTCGCAAAGGAATTGATGAAAGACGTGCTGCGCCATCATGTTGACATCGTTGAAGAATTCCACGGCTCCTCGCTGGTTGGTCGCTCTTACGAACCGCTTTTCCCCGAAGCAGTACCTCGTGGAGATTCGACCTCTGCTTGGACCGTCTTGGCCGCAGACTGGGTCACGACGACCGACGGTACGGGCGTTGTCCACACCGCCGTCATGTACGGTGAAGACGACTACAACCTCGGCATGGAGGCAGGACTCCCAGCCCACCACACGGTTGGCATGGACGGTTCCTTCGTCGCAGGAACCCATCCAGCGTTGGATGGTCGTTACGTCAAGGAATGCGATGAAGCCATCATCGGTCTTCTCAGCGCACCCAAAGGGTCCAACGGAAAAGGGCCAGAAAGCGGCCTTCTCTATCGGGAAAAGGCCTACGCGCACGACTACCCCCATTGTTGGCGAACCGACCATCCTCTGCTCTACTACGCCATGGATTCCTGGTTTGTCCGCATGACGGCCGTCAAGGAAAATCTCCTCAAATTCAACGACCAAGTTGAATGGGCACCCGACTGGGTCGGCGAGGGACGCTTTGGCGAATGGCTGCGCAACGTCAAGGATTGGGCCATCTCAAGAGAACGCTACTGGGGCACACCTTTGCCAGTGTGGCGAAGTGAAAGTGGGGAAATGAAATGCGTGGGCTCCATCAAGGAGCTTCAAGAGGAAGTCGCCAAAGCCGTCGCAGCGGGCATTGACAACCCTCCGTGCCCCGATGACGTTGACCTTCACCGACCCGTGGTGGATGGTTACACCTTACTCTCTGACAGTGGCGAGCCAATGAAGCGAGAGCCGTTCGTCATGGATTGCTGGTTTGATTCGGGGTGCGCCTCGTTCGCTCAATGGCACTACCCCTTCGAAAACGAAGACGTGTTCAACGGGTCGTTCCCTGTGGACTACATTTGCGAAGGTGTTGACCAAACCCGAGGATGGTTCTACACCCTGCTGGCCGTTTCAACCGCCGTTTTTGACGAAATGTGCTACAAGCGCTGCCTCTCGCTGGGTTTGATTCTCGACGCAGAAGGCAAGAAAATGAGCAAATCAAGAGGCAACATCGTCGATCCCTGGGACCACTTCAACCGAGAGGGAGCAGATGCGACCCGCTGGTACATGGTCACCGCTGGAGCGCCTTGGAACCCTCTCAAGTTTGACCCGAACGGTGTCCGAGAAACCTACGCCAAGATGTTCCTCACCATGTGGAACGTGTACAAATTCCACGCCGATTACGCTGCACTTGACGGGTTTGACCCGGAAGCGAGCAGCCTCGCCGTCGACCAGCGACCCGAACTTGACCGTTGGATCCTCTCTCGACTGCACACCGTCACGAGTGAGTACCACGACAACTTCGTCAACTGGCAATTCCACAAAGCTTGTCGTGACCTTGAGGACTTCATGGTCAACGATGTGTCCAACTGGTATGTTCGCAGGAGCCGCCGACGCTTGTGGGACGAAGCCGACAGCAACGACAAATTGGCTTGCCAGCATACGCTTCACGAGGTGCTTACCACCGTCTGTCGCCTCATGGCACCCGTCGCTCCGTTCATGGTGGATGAAATCCATCGCAACCTCACCGGTGATTCGGTCCACACTGCAGCGTGGCCCGCCGGCATCCCAGGCTCACTCGAAGGAGCCACATCGGACGAGTGGGATGAAGATGCAGCCAAAGCAACAGCAACCCTGCCGCCCCAAGACCACGAACTTGAATCCACCATGGCGTTGGTCCGTGAACTGGCCGAGGCGGGACGACGCATTCGCATTGATGGCAATCGACGTCAGCGCCTCCCCTGTGCGCAGGGATGGATCGTGGCTGGACCCGACCTTACGGCGTTCCACGATCTGCTCGCTGAGGAATTGAACGTCGAGACCATTCAGGTCGAAGACGACCTTGACCGCTTCCAGAAAATCGAGTTGGCTCCAAATTTCCGAGCCCTTGCTCCCAAAGCACGGGCCCAAGTTAACGAGGTGGCCAATGCTATTCGAGCCTCGGAGGAGCCTGAAGCCCTGCTGGCCTCTATCCTTGACGGAGGAGCAGATGTTCTCGGCGTGCGGGTTGAAGAAGGCGATGTTGAGGTCAAGCGTGTGGAACGTGCTGGCTTTGCTGCCCAAACCGTGGAAATGTCATCCACCGACGAACAAGCGCTTCATGTCAGCCTTGTATTGGACATGAACGATACACCTGCGCTCCTTTCAAAGGGCATGGCAAGGGACATCACGCGTCGGGTACAAGCCCAGCGCAAGTCCTTGGATCTCGCCATTGAGGCGACCATCGATCTTGAAGTTTGGATGGAAAACGGCCCCGACATGCTGCCTGCGGACGAAACGTGGGTGGCAAACGAAACACGGTCAGCTGGTTGCGTCTTCCACGGAAGTGACGGTCAACCACCCGAGGGCGCAGAGCGCTTCGAGGTGGATGGAACCGTTGTTCATTTCACCGTCAAATGAGGCGAAGACGTGCGCATTGTTTCCCTCGTCCCCAGTTTGACGCTCACCCTGTTCGATCTTGGGTTGGATGCCAGCACCATCGTTGGTCGAACACCTTGGTGCATCCACCCTGCCGATGCAGTCCGGGATGTCCCCGTGGTTGGCGGCACCAAAACCCCAACCCTTTCCAAAATTAAGGGGGCTAAACCCGACTTGGTGGTAATGGACCGGGATGAAAACCCAAAGGCGGTTCACGATTGGTGCGTGGAGCAGGGCTACGCGACCTTCGTTTGCGATGTCAAGCATCCGAAAGAAGTCCCCCGTATGATACGGGAACTTGGGCTCGTAATCGGACGAGTCAAAGCGGCTGATGAACGAGCCAGTGAGGTAGAAAGGATGCTTGAACGCATCAAGGCATCCAACGGAAAACGGGCGCTCCCAATGATTTGGCACGAACCGCTGATGGCAGCGAACGGAGCCACCTATGCTGGCAGCATGGTTGCCTGCATGGGCTATGAGGTTCCTGTCATCGAGCCCGAGGGAACCGGGTACCCAGTCATCACGCCCGATGACATCATCGCTTACGGCATCACAGACCTGTTTCTATCCTCCGAACCTCACGAATTTTCCCTCGCTGAGGGCGAAGTGTTGGCCACCGCCGTCAAAGACCTCGGCGGCACACCACCGTCGTTGCACCTGATCGACGGAGAGGCGCTGACGTGGATGGGGTCCTACACCGCTACAGGACTTGCAACCCTCCTCGAGATGGAAACAGACGAAGAACATCGTTGATTTCTTGTCGCATCCGTCACAAGCGACGGCTTCAAATCACGCCGCAACAACGCCAAATCATGCGACGAACCATCCTTGGCATGGCGATGGCGTTGTCCATGCTTCTCGCTGGCTGCTTTGGAGACGGCAGTGGGGTGGTAGAGGAAGAAATCCTTGAACCCATCTGGGCAGATTATGAGCGCATTGACCTCGCAAGCCATGTTGACGAACGCATGTTTGTCACCGTTGACCTTCGGACAAACCAATCCACCAACACCACATGGGCGGTCTTTGACGCAAGTTACGGTGGAAACTGCTGCGAGCACTACTTGGCGACATCCATTGAAGGACAGATACTCAACATCGGAGGGGAATACCCCGTGTTTTCGGAAGACCGCGGGCATGCGTGGGACACCTACATTCCCGGCGTCTTGCCAGACACACAATGCAGAACCCCCGTGCCGACCAACCCCGGTCAGGAAGGGCTTGGCGAAGGCAGTATTGTTCAGGCAACCAACGGCGACATCATCTCCATGTCGTGGTTCCCCTACCCCGGAGCCGACCTCAAACTCGACAAGTTCTATGCGATTCTGTACGACGAATCCGAAGGTGAATGGACCTGGTGTTACAACCGCATCACGGAGCCGTTCTATGACCGTTCGTGGCAAGTCGAAGTTATTGGCCCCATCGATGCATCGGCCCCCTGGGGCAGCGGTGAGTGGGCAAGCATCGTCGTATCGAACTTCTGGCACCAAACGCAAAATGCGGGCGGCCAGATGAGCGTGGATGGACTCAACTACTACCCCTTCCAATTTCCGGGTCGTGGTGGAGGCGACCCAGCCGTTGAACTTGATTTGAACTTCACTGGTGCTGACCTTCCGGCCTATTGGGACGTCAACAAACCGCACAAAGAAATGCGAGCCTTCCCCCTTCCCACGGGCGGCCTTATCTTTCCCGCCTATTACAACAACGGCAACGCCGCCTACATGGACACCAGCCTCTCGTGGAACGAATTAAGCGTCCAATTCCCCTCTGAATATTGCCACATTGACCGTGCCGGAACGTTGCATTGTGTCGCCAATTCAGGCACCATGTTCACCCATTACATGTCAACCGACGGTGCCGAAACATGGTCAAACCACACCTACGATTTGGGAGTTCAAGCCTCCTCCATAGAGGAGTGGGAATTCCAAGGAAACGGTGAATTGGACCTGTTCGTGCTCAACGTCCGATACCAGTCCACGGAGGGACCTGACGTGGACACCGTCTACCACGTACGGGGATACTCGGAAGACATGTCTCCCGACACGCTGACCTATATCGGTCAAGGTGACTTGGATTCAACTTCCGGAGCAGGAAACGATATTCGCTTTGATTTTGCCTCGTTGGGCATACTCGAGGACGGCGGCGTGGTCGTCGCCTATCACGATTCAACCGACCCCGACCCGCTCTTTGCGGTTGAACTGGAATTGCCTGCCTGATCAGTCAACCTTGGCAAACATCTCCAAGATATCAGCAAACAGTGCCTTGGCGTGGCCGTTGCTCTTCTCAACCAAACGCTTCACGATCAGTTCGGGTGTTGAACGTGCGAGATGATTTCGCTTGGGCGTTCGGTCAACCAGCAATTCAAGATCTTCACCAAGACCGCTCGCCTCAATGCCGTCAACCCGGAGGTCGTCCCGTCCCGTGGCGTCAAGGATAGCGGGGGCAAGATGCGTCACCAACATCATGGTGGTGTCGGGTTGAGCTTCGGCCGCTAGCAGCATGCCAGCAATGATACGAGCCCCAGCCCCGGGTTCTGTGATTGCCTCAAGTTCGTCGGCAAGAATGAGTTTTGGCGTCGGGTCACTGACCACCGAAGCCAGTTCAACCAACGTCTGCTCAAGGGCTCCGGCACTCTGTGTACCACCGGCTTTGGCCAAGATATGGAGCGCATCCACTTTGCCCACTCGGGCTGCATCAGCGGGAACTGGCAAGCCCATGTGAGCGAGGATACACGCATAGGCTAAGCACTCCAACAAGGTGGTTTTTCCGCCAGAGTTCGCACCGGTTAACAGGGCCAAGGATTGCTGGTCTGCTTTGATGGCTGCGGCCCCCAAACCGTAGGTGACCGGGTCTGGGTCCACACCGAGCAGCAGATGGCGACCCCCCTCCAGCCAAATTCCATGCGCCACCAGCTCTGGCATAACACAGCGATTTGTTTGAGCCCAACGAGCGATTGAAAGCCACTGGTCGGTTTCAATCAGTTCGCGAACGGCCTGCTCACAGGCCTCCTTGAGTGGACCGAGCGTTTTGGCAAGGTTCACGAGGTGCTCGGTCGTCTCTGCCTTGAGCTTTGACTCAAGTGCCGCATCGATTCCGTCGATGGTTTGGCGGTCGACCTTTGCCGGCCATGAGGATGTGAAGATGTCAAACGGGCATCGCAGGGATGCGGGCTGGAGAAAGGCAGCCAACTCCTCGCGGGCTTGCTGGATAGCCTCTTGAATCACATGGCCAGTGGCTTCCTTCAGTTTGCGTTGAAAAGCCGTTCCGTCTGCCAAGGCCTCGAGCAGTTCAGCACCTGATAACGCCATTTTCGCATCGTTCATGGCCGTTTCAACCTGTTCGTTGACCTTCGTTTCCAAGGCTTTGACCGTGCCCCACAACTCATCTTTAATTCGGGCAACTTCTTCAATTTGGGACTCATCTCCAAGCAAATCCATCGCTGCTGGAAGCGGTGAGAGCGGAGCAAGAGCCTGGCGAAGGGTGTTCAACGCTGGGTTTTCTGGGAAATCAGACCGCTTGATTGCTTCAACCAACTCGCACAGCACACCAAGAGTCGTACGGTTGTGAGCAAACCAGTCGATGGTTCGCTCGGGGAGGACCAGCGAAGCATCGGGCTGTGAGCCGAGAACGAGCCACCCATCTGGCGCCTCCATGGGGGCACCCGGACCAAGCCAAGAGACAGTTTTGAAGACTGTGTAGTCCTTCCAGGTCTCGTTTTC
>Ga0181568_10002326_pt1 | contig 17295 bp, 15 predicted proteins | sample 101ome_20_FD_133758 | JGI IMG/M metagenome (GOLD analysis project Ga0181568, IMG submission 133758) | Coastal salt marsh microbial communities from the Groves Creek Marsh, Skidaway Island, Georgia - 101404AT metaG (megahit assembly) | ecosystem: Environmental > Aquatic > Marine > Intertidal... | reverse complement strand
GGGCTTGCCGATTGGCCTCTCGTAACACCCCTCAATCATAGGTGAGCTCAAGATCATTTTGCAGGTCTGCTTCTCGCCAGCGTTCCAGCACCTTTAGATACTCGAACACGCCCGGACCATAGGTGCTGGAATAAATGGCTTCCGAGAGGTCTTGTCCTTCATTATTGATATAGCCTGGCGTGCACTCGGCCAGAAACTCGAGATCTGCGGTAGCCTTATCTGCCAGTTCGGCGAGCCATGCGTCTTCTGCTTTGGCTGTGGCTTCAAACGAGGACACATTTTGCTCGCGGCATCGCCGAACAAGGTCAACAAAGTGTTGCGTATGTTTGGTCAAAATATAAGTACCGTTCCAGGTCGTGGCAGCCTGTTTAATGCCATGAATAATCCCCAAATTGGGAAAGCCATGAACGAACATGCCGTGCAGCGTCCGCATGCCGCTATCCCAGTGTTTTTCAATGGTCTTGCCGCCTTTGCCAACGAGCGTGAAGCCGCCGGAACGATTTGATGGAGCCGCAGCTTCAAACCCCGAGGCATAGATAATGCAGTCGACCTCATAGGCCTGACCGTCATAGACGATCGAGTTTTCGGTGATCAAATCGAGGCTTTTCCCCTGGGTATCGATCAGTGTGACGTTCGGCCTGTTGAAGGTTTCATAATAGCCGTCATGAAAAAGCGGCCGCTTGCAAAACCAGTTGTAATAGGGCTTGAGCGCCGCAGCTGTGTCGGGGTCCTGCACGACTAGGTCAATGTGCGCGCGAATAGCGCCCATTTTTTCGTAGTCGACGCGCTGTTCGATCGAGACAGGGGACGCCTCGGCTTCAGCGGCCGTCGCGCGCGATGCCTCCGAGAACTTGGCCCAACTCGTTGTCCAGCCATCGGCAACAAGATCTTTGTTCTGGACCTCGCCGACCGAAAATCCATCGAAGTTCCTGGCGCGCCTTTCCCACCACCCTGGATGCTGCATATTGTCCCACCATCCGGGATCGGTCGGGCGATTGTTGCGCGCTTCCACCGCAGCCGGTGTGCGTTGTACGACATAGAGGTGGCCGCAGGATTCCCCCAGTGCGGTAATCGCTTGAACAGCTGTTGCCCCGGTTCCGATGATCGCAACACGCTTGTCCTTCAAGCCTGCCAGGTCACCGGTTTCGTCCCCAAGGGTGTACTCGTAGTCCCAACGCGACGTATGAAAGGCTTTGCCTTTGAAAGTCTCAATGCCGGGAATGCCCGGCAGTTTTGGCCGGTTCAGAGGCCCACTACCAAGGGTGACAAATTTGGCCCGGATTGTATCGCCCCTGTCTGTGCCAATGATCCAACGCTCAACCTCTTCATCCCATATCAATTCGCTGACGGCAGTCTGGAAAAGCGTCTGTGGATAGAGATCAAGTTGCCGCGCCACCCGCTGGGCGTGGGCCAGGATCTCCGACGACCGGACATATTTCTCCGTCGGCATCTCGCCGAATTGTTCAACCAGCGGCAGATATATATAGGACTCAACATCACACCGGCAGTTGGGGTAACGGTTCCAGTACCAGGTGCCGCCAAAATCACCAGCCTTCTCGATAATACGAAAATCGTCGATGCCCGCGTCTCGTAGCGCATGGCCCGCAAGCAGGCCAGCATGCCCGCCGCCGATGAGGGCAACCTCGACATCTTCAGAAATGGGGGCTCGTTGGAAACCCGGCTCGACATGAGGATCATCCCCAAAATCCGCAAATTCGTCGTCGACGGGGATGTATTGGGCTTTGCCCTCGGGCCGCAGGCGTTTGTCGCGCTCGAGAAGATATTTATCGTGAAGACGCTGAGGGTCGGATTCCAGATCAGGATCAGCAGGCATCGAATGCTCCAAGAAACCAAGATACCAATCATTGTCAGAGGAAACAGGTTCGAGATCAAGCATCCGGCCCAAAGAAAGGCGCCCCGATCAATTGGGGGCCCATAGCATTAACTCTTCAGATGCGCACTTGTGTCGCCAACATTATCCCCCAATATTTCGCGACGAACCAGGTGCCATCCCTTTTGGGCCAGGGCAAAAACATCGACATAGCGACCGCCGAATATGATTTCGTTACGGCCTTCAACAGTTTGATAGCAGGTTATGTAGCTGCGAACTCCGGCATGGTTTACCGCTTCGTTGAAGTCGTAAATGATATTGCTGGTTAGGTGGCGAGTGCGGGGTGTACACGCAAGGCGCCGGTACGGCACCATATGGCCATCTTCATCATAAAAAATAATGAGGTTGGAAAAATGCTCGAACACCTGCGTTTGACCGACCAGACTTGACCCGTCGGGCATCACCAACTCACCTTCAGCGAATACCTCACCAACAGTTTCGATATCGCCAACGTCGATACCTTCAGCGTATCGCAACATAACGTCCTCAATTGCAAATCGAGCCGCCGCAATGGCTTGAATTCGATCCATCCCCATCTCCAATCCCGATCAATTTACCCCACTATTAGGCAAATCTTGAGTTCAACACCGGCCTGTGCAACGCTTTTTTGAGCACTGAGTTACCGATCACATTCACCAAGCTGTATACAAACAAGACACTCAAAGGTACGAAATTCTGTCCAAATTGAAACGCGGATCAAAATTAGCGGAGACGCTAGCCAAGGACATCCTGACCCGAATATCAAATCAGGGAATGGTTGTTGGCAGCCAGTTGCCGAGTGAATCCCAAATGCAGAAGGAATATAGCGTTGGCCGCGGTTCCCTGCGCGAGGCACTTCGGATTTTGGAAGTCCACGGCATTATCAGTCTCAAGGCCGGTATCGGGGGTGGACCCGTTGTAGAAGGAGCCACCACCAAGGACTTCGGCCGCATGGCTACAGTGTTTTTCCAGGCCAGCAGCGTCAGCTTTCGCGAAGTCATCGATGCCCGTCTGGAACTGGAACCCATGTTGGCGGGGTTGGCCGCTGACCGATGTGACCCCGACCAGGCGAAGGATCTGTTGGCCGCCCGCACCTCAACCGAAAATGACGGTGCCTATCTGCTTACAAGTGCAGGGTTTCATCGGCAGGTCGCCGCAATGTCAGGCAACCGGATACTTAGCCTAGTCAGCCATGCCATCGAAGACATCTTTCACGAACGAGTGGTCGGCCTGCTGTTTCCGCCGGAAAAGCGCGATGATGTCGTCAAAGCCCATGAAGCCATCGCCGAGGCCATAGCCGCAGGCGACCGTGGCACAGCCGAGCAATTGATGCGCGACCATATGGTTGAATATGTTCAATATGTCGAAGAACGTTATCCGGCCCTGATGGATGAAATTGTCACCTGGCAATAAGGCACCGCTGGCACAACCCACATCAACCTTAGGTTTTTGGCTCTTGCAATAGGCGAGTTTGGTTGCCTCATGCATAAACATGCGTATAGTTATCATAGTTTGTGATAATTGGCTCTGTTCAGGGGCCGATGAACCGGGTTCACCAAGGGGAAACAGGCATGAAAAGCGTAAAACTGGGAACAGGATTGGCCTTTTGGGGTGATGCCCTGCGGCCAGCCATCGATATGGTAGAACGCGCTGACATCCAATATCTGTGCTGCGATCACCTGGCCGAACTGACCATGTCGATCCTCAACAAACAAAAGGCCCGTAAGTCGGATCTGGGATACACAACTGACATCATTCCTTTCCTGCGCGGGGTGCTGCCAAAATGCCATGAACGTGGCATCAAGATCATTTCCAACGCTGGCGGGTCCAATCCCGAAGCTTGCACTGAACAGGTCATGGAGCTTTGCCGCGAGTTGGGGCTGCACGGCATGAAGGTAGCGACCGTCACCGGTGACGACATCCTCGACCGGATTGACGATTTGCTCGCCGACGGAGAAGAATTCATCAACACGGATACGGGCCAGAAAATGGCTGAAATCCGTGACAAGGTGACCCACGCCAATGTCTACATTGGTTGCGACGGCATTGTTGAGGCTCTCGAACAAGGTGCCGATATCGTTATTTGCGGACGCGTGACAGATGCCGCGTTGTATTTGGGGCCAATGCGGCACGAACTTGGCTGGGCTGCCGATGACTGGCAAAGCCTTGGGGCTGGCACCGGCGTGGCCCATTGCATCGAATGTGGTGGACAGGCAACCGGCGGGCTTTATTCGGGTGGATGGCATGACATGCCACGGCTGGCCTCGCTGGGCTATCCGGTGACGACCGTTACGGAAAATGGCGAAGCAATTTTGAGCAAAACGCCTCAGTCCGGTGGGGCCGTTACCGTCGGTACGGTCAGCGAACAACTGGTTTATGAAGTGCTCGACCCTGCCAATTATTTAACCGCTGATGTTGTCGCAGATGTCAGCCAGATCAAGCTTGATCAGGTGGGGCCTGACCAGGTGCACATTCACAACGTCAAAGGCAAGCCTGCCCCTGCGACGCTCAAGGTTAATATGGGCTATCGCGCTGGTTTTGTTGGCGAAGCGCAATTCACCTACACATGGCCCGACGCTGTCAAGAAGGCGAAAGCGGGCCTGGAATTCCTGAACGAGCGGCTAGAGCAGGTCGACTTCCAGGCAGAGGATACACGAGTAGAATATGTTGGGCACAATTCCATGTGGGGCCCTGAAGTGGTCGATCCACCCGACGACCCGGACCTGCAGGAAATTGTTGTTCGCTTTGCCGCGCGTTGTCCCACCAAAGAAGAGGCCCGCAAGGTGTTTACCGAAAGCGTGCCGCTTTACAATAACGGCCCGGCCGGGGCCAGCGGCATCGGCACGCGCCCGCCGATCAAAGAGTTGTACGGCATCTGGCCCTGCCTGATCCCGCGAGAGCTCATCACGATCAAAACTACGGTCAGGGAGGTGCAGCCATGACCCTTCGTGTATGGGACCTTGCCCATGGCCGCTCAGGTGACAAAGGTGACATTTGCAATATCGGCCTGATTGCACGCGATGATGCGGCCTACACAACGCTGTGCCAGCAGGTCACGCCCGAGCGCATGCACCAGCATTTCGGCGACATGATCAAGGGTGATATTGAGCGCTACGAATTACCCAACATCAGGGCCCTGAATTTCGTGTGCAAGGGTGCGCTCGATGGCGGCGGCACCTTGTCGCTGAGGTCCGACCACCTTGGCAAAGTCATGTATACGTGGTTGCTGCGGATGGAGCTTGACGATGAATGACGAAAGTTCCAGCCCCACCAGCCCTGCCTCTGCCGAGGAGCTTGCTGCGCTGCGTGACGTGATCCGGAAATTCGGCCGGGAGACCATCAGACCACAGATCTTCGCGCTGGAAGAAACGGGAGAATTCCCCCGCGAGCTCTATCAGGAGCTCGGCGCACTCGGCGCCTTTGGATGTATCTTCCCCGAAGATCAAGGCGGCTCCAACATGGGGTTTGAAGCGCTCGCGCTGGTCGCAGAAGAACTGGCCTACGCCTATCCACCCATCAGTGCAGCGATGAACCTGCAGGCAGCCACCGTGCCGTTGACCATCAAGAACTGGGGCCGTCCCGACCAGGTCGATAAATATGTCCCCGGCCTTATTGCCGGTCAGGTGCTGGGCAGTAATGCCATGACTGAACCAGATGGTGGCACAGACCTGCTGGGCGCCATGCGCACCACCGCGGTAAAAGATGGTGACGACTATATCATCAATGGCAGTAAAATGTGGATCACCAATGCCAATGTCGCGGATGTGGTCATCGTCTTTTGCAAGACCGACACCAGCGCCAAACACAAGGGTGTCAGCGCCTTTCTGGTTGACACAAAAACTCCAGGGTTCGAGGCAAGCCGGGTGAAATGTCGTGTCCTCGGCAGTTTGATGCCGACCAATAGCCTGACCTTTACCGACATGCGCGTCCCGGCTGATCGCATGCTGGGTAATGAGGGCGAAGGATTCAAAGTGGCCATGAACGCGATGGATTTTGGTCGCCTCGTGGTCGCGTCGCGGTCTTTGGGGCTGGCCCGCGCCTGCCTCGATGCCTCGGTGGAGTACGCTGACCTGCGTACCGCATTTGGCGAAAAAATTGGATCCTTCCAGATGATCAAGCACCAGATTGCCGACATGACCGCAGAGGTCGCGGCCGCAACAGAGCTGGTCTACAAGGCGGCCAGAATGTTTGATTCAGGAACCGTTGCGACACGCGAAGCGGCCATCGCCAAATATTTTGCCGGCGAAGTTTGCAATCGCGCGGCGCAGGCGACGACAGAGATATTTGGCGGCTATGCGTTTTCAGATGAGCTGCCTATCTCGATCTACCTCAATTACGCCAAACTGTGGCAGACCGGCGAAGGATCAGCCAATCTCCAGCGCATCCTGATTGCCGATGATGCATTGGGCTGGAAGCCCATGGATCGCCACAGAAAAGCCACTGCGAATGCTTGATGTCACCGGCGCGGAGGGCGATGTAGAGCGCCTGTTCAACCCCACCTCCGTAGCGGTCATCGGTGCGTCATCGCGACCTGGTGCCCTGAGCTGGTGGCCCATCAAACTGCTGAACGTCACTGGTTTTTCCGGCAACGTGTTTCCGGTAAACCCGACAAGGGACGAGATCGAAGGCCATCGCTGCTACGACACGATCGGCGACATCCCTGAACCCGTTGAACTCGCTGTTATTGCTCTCAATGCCGAAAAAACTTTCGACGCCGTGCGCGATTGCGTTGCCGCGGGCGTCCGCTCTGTCGTGCTTCCGACCCAGGGGTTTGGCGAAATCAACGAGGAAGGCGCCCAGCGCCAGCGCGAGATTGCGGATTATGCCCGCCAGAACGGTCTTCGGATCATGGGACCCAACACCGACGGCATGGCCAATATTGAAACTGGTGCAATAGCCTCGATCCAGCCGCTGTTTGACGAGGGGATCAACTCAGGGTCCCTGGGGCTGGTGACGCAAAGTGGTGCGACCGCCAGTTCCCTCCTCTATCGGCTGAAGCTTGCGGGCATCGGCTGTCGTTATTATGCCAGCGCGGGCAATGAGATTGACCTGGGCCTTGCCGACTATATGTCCGTGATGGTGCAGGACCCGGCCGTGAAAATTATCCTGTCATTCGTCGAGTCTCTACGACGGCCAGAAGACTTCAAAAAAGTTGCCAGATTGGCCGCAGAACTTGGCAAACCCATTGTCCTGATCAAGGTGGGACGCAGCGAACAGGGCGCGCGCCGGGCGGCGGCTCATACCGGGTCGCTTGCAGGCTCGGACCAACTCTATGACGCCCTGTTTGCCGATAGCGGCGTCATCCGCGTCAGCGAACTCAGCGAGATGGTTGCTGTTGCAAAACTTTACCTGACCCAGGGACCACCCGCCACCAGCGGCGTCGGCATCATTTCAGTTTCTGGTGGCCAGGCCGCAGCGCTTGCGGACAAAGCAAGTGAGCTGTCTGTCCCCGTCCCCAGTGTCAGCGCGGCAACAGAGGCCGCCCTCAATGCCCAGCTGAAGTTCGGCAAGGGGTTTAACCCGTGCGACCTGACTGGCGAAATCGCGACCAACCCGTCACTGGCAAAGTCGGTGTATGAAGGGTTTTCGAGTGAACCTGATATAGGCACCATCATATACGCGCGTAAGCACCTGACCGCCAATGCCGGTGTGGCCGCCAGTCAGATGTTGGGTGAATGCGCCGCACAGCCGGGCGCGACGCCGCTGGCGATCTACGCCATGGATGGCACCATCTGGGGCGACGAGGCCAAGATGTACGAACAATACAACGTGCCTGTGTTCGACAATTTGAATGACCTGTATGCCGCGACGGATCGATTGACCTGGTGGCGACACAACCACGCAGCCACGCAATCAGAACCCGAACAATTGGCGGCCCCTGCCAGTGACCAACGCCCGCAAGGCGTGGTGCCAGATGAGACGGCCAAGCAACTTGTCGCCAAGGCGGGGATGCCACTGGTCCGTGAAACAGTGGCCCTCGACAAGGCGTCCGCTATAGAGGCCGCAACGACCCTGGGTTTTCCGGTTGTGCTCAAAATAATCAGTGATCGCATTCCGCACAAGACAGAGGCCGGCGGCGTGCTTGTCGACATTCACACCCCTCAAGAGACCGGCACCGGATTTGACACGTTGATGGCGAATGCGCGGGCCTATCTTGACGGCGATGACGCCGACGGTGTTTTGGTACAAGAACAGGTCACAGGCGGCACCGAGATGATCCTCGGCCTGAAGAACGACCCTGACCTCGGCCCCTTTGTTGTGGTTGGGCTTGGTGGCATCCTCACAGAGTTGCTCAAAGACGTTGCCATCAGGCCTGCCCCCGTTGACACCGCCACCGCCCGTGAAATGATTGACGAACTGGAAGGCAAGGCGCTTCTCTACGGATATCGCGGCATGGCACCATGCGATGTCGAGGCCCTGACGCAGACGATCGCGGATGTATCGATCTTCGGGGCCACTCAGCAGGATTGGTTGGTCGAAGCAGACTTCAACCCCTTGTTAGTGTTGGAACAAGGCAAGGGCGTCCGCGCCGTCGATGTGCTTTTGGTCGGGAAGGAATGACGAATGGCGAAATGGAAAAACATTCTCGTTGAACGGAGTGGCAGCCTCGGCAAGATCACACTGAACAGGCCAGACGCCCGCAACTCGCTCGACAATGCAACCGCCAGCGAGGTGCTTGAGAGCCTGCACCATCATTTCCGCGATGAGCAAGTCCGCAGCATTGTCATTACGGGCGTAGGAGATGCCTTTTGCGCCGGTGGTGACCTCAAGCAAATGCACGCCTTGTCGTCCATGTCAGGTGACGAAGCTTACGCCTGGCCGACCGCAATTGTGGATGCACACAAAGCCATGCTGGCCGCCGACAAGCCCGTGATAGCGGCCGTCAACGGACCGGCCATGGCGGGTGGCATGGGGCTGGCCGGGATGTGCGATATCATTGTCGCTATCAAGGACGCACAATTTGCCATGCCCGAGGTCAAGATCGGACTTTTCCCGATGATCATCGTGGCCCAGCTTTCCCGGTCCATCCCTCGCAAGCATCTGCTGGAGATGATGATGACAGGCGACGCGATTGACGCCGTCGAGGCCTATCGGCTTGGTTTCGTCAACAAGCTGGCCGAGGACAAAGCTGATATGGACGCCATTGTAGAGGACTATGCACGGCGCTTTGAAAAAACCAGCCCAACGGCCATTGCATTGGGCCGCCGCGCTTTTACTCTGTTGTCGGATATGCCTGCCGCACAAGCCATCGATGCAGCCCAATTTTTGAACCTGCCGTTCTTCTTTGGCAATGATCTCAAGGAAGGGGCGGACGCCTTTTTCGAGAAACGCAAGCCCAGGTGGAAGCCCTTTAGAAGAAAGTCCGAATAGCGCAGGATTACGCCATGGCCAAACCCCAGGCAGATATTTTCGATTTTGTGATTGTCGGTGGCGGCACTGCAGCCGGTATCATTGCATGGCGCCTTGGCGAGGCTGGTCACAGCGTGTGTGTGCTGGAGGCCGGGCCGTCGGACCGCAACCCATTTATCCATATCCCTGCCGGGTTCTCCAGGACACTCAACGACCCCAAGGTCACCTGGCAATTCAGCTCCGACCCTGGACCGGGCATTGCTGATCGCTCTATCGTCTATGCCCAGGGCAAGACGCTGGGCGGCTCCAGTTCAATCAACGGTATGATTTATAATCGCGGACAAGCCGCAGATTTTGATGATTGGGCCCAAGCGGGAAATACTGGTTGGTCCTATGACGACGTACTGCCTTATTTCAAGCGCACCGAAAAACGTATTGGCGCCTCGGTCGACCCTTCATTTCGAGGTACGGATGGGCGCTTGACGGTCACGAACACCGAATGGCCGACAGAGTTGGAACAGGCGTTCCATGATACGGCGATCAATATCGGCTATCCGCCTAACCCCGACTACAACGGCGCTTCGCAGGAAGGCGTCGGCCGGTATCAAAGCTCGATAGCCAATGGCTGGCGTGTCAGCACGGCGACGGCGTACCTGCGCCCAGCACAGCGTAAATTCAAGGTGGATATACGCTGCAACGCCCTGGCCACCTCGATCAAGTTTGAAGGCAACCGTGCCAAAGGCGTCAACTATCGCCAAAAGGGCCAGGACCGCGTCGTCATGGCCGGACGCGAAGTGATCCTGTCCGCGGGTACGCTGAATTCTCCCAAATTGCTGCAGCTCAGTGGCATCGGCCCTGCCACCCTTCTGGCTGAACACGGCATTTCGCTCGTTGCAGACCTGCCAGCAGTTGGCGAGAACCTGAAAGACCATTTCAGTCCCCGCATTGTGGCCCGGGCCAAACCCGGACTGAAAAGCATCAACCAGTACTCAACGGGACTTCCGTTGGTAGGCCAGGCCATCCGTTGGCTGTTTCGGCGACCCAATCTGCTGGCCATCAGCCCCGGCCGGGTGCATGTGTTTGGCAAAAGCACGCCCGAGTTGGACAACCCGGACTATGTATTGCTGTTTGCGCCCGCCAGTTACAAAGCGGGTATGGTTGGCGTGCTTGACGATTTTCCGGGCTTCACTGTCGGTACCTGGCAAATGCGTCCGCACAGTTCGGGCTATGTTCGCATCGCCAGCAATGACCCGCTGGATGCCCCCCATTTCAACCCGCGCCACCTGTCAGATCCTGCCGACAGCCCGGTCCTGTTGACCGCCATGCGCGCCGCGCGCACCTTGTTGGCGGTCGAACCGCTGGCATCCCTCATTGACCAAGAAATGCTGCCAGGCAGTGAATTTCAGTCTGATGATGAGCTGATGGACTTTGCCCGCAACTTTGGTGCAACCAGCTTTCATCTGGTCGGCAGTTGTCGCATGGGTCTGCAGAGTGACGGATCCAATGTTGTAGACCCGCGCCTGCGTGTGCATGGCGTCGAGGGACTGCGCGTCGTTGATGCCTCGATCATGCCGACCATTCCGTCCGCCAATACAGCGGCTGCAACGATGATGATCGGTGAAAAAGGCGCAGACATGATCATTGAAGATGCACAACAGGCACTCGTGCCACAGAATTGAAGATTTTAGCCCGTTGGAGAGAGACCTTGAGAGTGAGAAAAACTACAAAAATTGCCATCAATACGGGGCTGGCTTGCTCGCTGCTGTTGGCTCTGGCTGCATGCGAAGAATCCATTCAGCCTCAAAACGTCTCTCCACAGGCCTCTGAACGGGCCGAATACCATAGCTACGGTTACGGACGCAATCTGGACGAACCGGCTGGCGAAGCCGTCTATGAAGAAAACTGCGCCGGATGCCATGACGGGGGAGTCAATCGTGGCCCGCATAAATCCATGATCCGCTTGATGTCTGCCGAATCCATCTACAAGGCCCTCACTGAAGGTACGATGCAAATGCAGGCCGAGAACCTGAGCCACGAGGACAGAGTACACGTGGCAGAATACCTCGCCGACAAACGCATGGGCTCACTGGGCACCATACCGGCACCAGCAATGTGTGCAGATGGTGCAATAGGATTGGATATGAACCAGCCACCAGCCTGGACTGGTTGGGGCATTGCCCGCGGCAACACACGATACATTGATACTTCGCAGACAGCTATTACACGCGACAATGTCGACACCCTGAAATTGAAATGGGCTTTTGCCTTTCCAGATGCACTACGCGTTCGCTCACAACCTGCGATCGCAGGTGGAGCAGTGATCGCGGGTAGCCATAACGGAAATGTCTACGCCCTAGACCAGGAAACTGCGTGCGTAAAGTGGGTGTTTTCTGCAACCGCAGAAGTCCGCAACGGGATTGTCATTTCACCGTGGGAAGCGGGGGATCAAAGCGCACAGCCGATAGCCTATTTCGGAGACCTCATAGGCTATGTCTACGCAGTCAACGCCCGCACAGGCGAATTGTTGTGGCGCGATCGGCCAGATGATCATCCCAGTGCGACCATGACGGGCGCGCCAACCCTGCATGACGGCGTGCTGTATGTCCCAATCTCGTCGCTGGAAGTAAATCCGGCCATGAACCCGGATTACGAATGCTGCACCTTCCGGGGATCCATCGTGGCCTATGACACGGCCACGGGGACAAAAAAATGGCAGGCTTATTCGGTCTTTGAAGAACCTGCGCCAGCCGGGGTCACCAGCGCAGGCACGACACGTATGACCCCGTCAGGTGCGCCCATCTGGAATAGCCCCGCAATCGATGAAAAACGACGCCAGATATTGTTTGGCACAGGCGAGAACTATTCCTCCCCGGCTACCGACACCAGCGATGCAATCATCGCTGTTGATATGGAAACCGGTACCGTTAACTGGGTGTTCCAGGCAACCGAGAATGACGCCTGGAACACGGCCTGTGTGAAGGGCGGCATGACCACTGCTGGTAAAGCAAGCGAAAGCGGGCCAAATTGTCCGGAGGAAAATGGCCCGGACGTTGATTTTGGGGCCGGAGCAACACTGGCCACCACCAGCGACGGCCGAGACCTTGTGATCGCAGGGCAAAAGTCTGGGACCGTATACGCGCTCGACCCTCTGACAGGAGAGCTGGTGTGGGCGACAAAAGTGGGGCGCGGCAGTCTCCTGGGTGGTGTTAATTTCGGGCTCGCGAGCGCCAACGGCAAAGTCTTTGTGCCGATTGCGGACGTGCAAGATGGCAGTGGCGAAGATCCCTCCGGCTTTTTCACGGGTCAACGCCATCCGGGCCTTCATGCCTTGGACATGGCGACCGGAGAAATACTCTGGCGTTCTCCCATGGAAGATACCTGCGATGGCAGAGCTTATTGCGTACCAGGCATTGCAGTGGCCATAACCGCGACAGATCAACTGATTTTTGCTGGCGGAATTGACGGCATGATGCGCATTTACGATACCGCAACCGGCAAAGTGCTCTGGCAATATCAGACCGCAAAAGAGTTTACAGATGTGAACGGTGCCAAAGGAAATGGCGGCGCCATTAGCGGCGGGGCTGGGGCAGTCGCCTATGGCAATACTCTCTATGTCAGCTCCGGCTATGCATTCAACGGTCTCATGCCGGGCAATATGTTGCTGGCCTTTGAAATCAATCCCAAATAGCGCGATCGGAAGGCAACGCACCCATGTCAGCAGCTGCTGCACCTAATATCGACTGGAATACCAACCTCTTCATCGGGGGTCGTATGGTTGCGGGTGCTGGGGCACCCCTCACCGTTACAAATCCAGCAACCGGGCAGGATATTGCTACTTTCGACCAGGCGTCGCCAGCACAGGTCGACGATGCCATCAGCGCGGCAAAAACCGCCTTCGAGTCCGGTGTCTGGTCCGATGGAGAAACCCGCCGGGACATCTTGCTGCGGCTTGCAGACCTTCTGGAAGAGCACAGAGAAGAATTTGGTGCGGCCATCATCGAAGAGGTTGGCACACCGGCCAACCTGATCGCGCCATTGCAACTGGGCGTGCCGCTTGCCGCGCTGCGATATTATGCTGACATGGCGACCCTAGATCACACCCGCCAACTGGCGCCAGACACCCAGCCCGGTGCGCCCAGCGAAAGCTTGGTGCGTCAGGTCCCGGCAGGTGTCGTCGCGGCGATCACAGCCTACAATTATCCCATCTTGATGTTGGGCCTGAAGATTGCGCCCGCGCTGGCTTCGGGCTGTACCGTGGTCGTCCTGCCGTCGCCGCAGACGCCTTTGTCGACATTGTTGTTTGCCAAATTGTTGGCCAAGGCAGGCGTTCCGGACGGAGTGGTCAATATCATCGTCGGGGGCGTAGACGTCGGTACCGCGCTGAGCGAGCACCCTGATATTGACAAAATCTCGTTTACGGGATCGGTTCCCGTCGGCAGTGCGGTGATGCAACAGGCAGCCAAAACCATTACCGGCGTTGTACTGGAGTTGGGTGGGAAGTCTGCGACAATTGTCCTTCCTGACGCGGACCTGTCGACAGCGCTGGCCCCAATCCATTTGCGATACCTGCGAAATGCGGGCCAAGGATGCGCGTCGCCAACCCGTATACTCGTCCAGCGGGACCAACTGGACGACTTTATTGCCCGCAGCCAGGCGTTTTTCCCGACTGTTAAAACAGGAGACCCGCGAGACATCCACACAATTTGCGGACCCCTTATCAGCGAGGACCATCTGCTGCGGGTTGAGGGATATGTCGAAAGGGCCGTTGCCGCAGGGGCGCATATTGTCGCCGGTGGCGGTCGACCTGACCTGCCTCATGGTTGGTACATGAACCCCACCCTGATCACCGGTGTGAACAATTCAGATGAAATTTGTCGGGAGGAACTGTTTGGCCCCGTCGGCGTGGTGATGCCCTTTGACACAATTGAAGAGGCCATCGCCATCGCCAATGACAGCCATCTCGGCCTTGCCGCCGCAATTTTCGGCCCTTTAGACCACGCTTTAGAGACGGCCGAAAAATTACGGGTAGGATCCGTCTATATTAATGGCGGCGGCGCAACACGCATGGACGCACCTATGGGCGGGTTCAAGCAGAGCGGCATTGGCCGCGAATACGGTATCGAGGCCTTGCGTGAATATCTGGAACCTCAGCACATACAATGGTCCATTGCTTAGGCCGCGGTGAGCTTCAGCAATTCAGGCGCGACATGTAACACGGGAGACCGGGCGTTTCGCAGGACATCCTGATGACACCGCCAGTGCCGGTCTCTTGCAGGTCACCCCCGGTGATATAGAGCTCACGCAAATCTTCTCCACCAAAAACGACGCTGGTGACACTGTTGTAAGGCAATTGCAGGGAATTCCCTTCAGACCCGTCTGCATTGAAGTAAGCCAGTTCGTTGCACATGTAACGGGCGACCCACAAACCGCCCTTTTCATCCAGCGCGATACCGTCGCAGTCTTCTACAGAGGCAAATAATTGTCGATTTTCCAGCGTGCCGTTAGGCCGGACTTCGTAAACAAAGACACCCTCGCCGCTTTCTGACAGGTACACCTTGCTGCCGTCGGGGTTGAACGCCAGCCCATTGGGGGTGCCCACCGGCCCCAGTTCTGTGATGAGGCCCGATGTATCGAGACGGAAAATGATACCCGGTTCTTGCGGTGTGCCGTTTTCAAATCCGGCAAGGTCGATGGTGCCCCCATAGATGTTACCGTGCTTGTCCGCCTCGATATCATTGATGCTGCCAATAGCGCGGCCATCCAGTGTCGTTTCAATAGGCTTTGAAGCATTGGTGAGCGGGTCAAAGGCCGCAAGACCATCAAAGCCGGAATGGATCACGAGGCCATCCATGTTGATGACACAGCCACCCACGAACCGCCGACCATCATCGATCACCTGAACACCGCCCGCGCTGGAATAGCGGCAAAACTTGTGCCCCATGACATCTGAAAAATAGAGCATTCCATCAGCATCGAACCTGGGGCATTCGGTTAACCAGAACCCGTCCGCAATCACTTCTATCGTCATTTTCCACTCCCCTTGCGCCTATTCTGGCGTTGGTCCAACCTCGATATTATGCCGTACGGCCAATGGTACACATTGCATTCAGTGCTCATCAATGATTGAATTATGCGCATAGTTTTTAATTGGGGAAATGGGGAGCATGTAGACATGTCGAAGGAAGCAAAAGATCGCGAAGTTTTGGACAAAATTTATGCTGCCTTTTTTGCCGGTGATATGGAGCTCTGGCTGACCTACTGGACCGAAGACTCGGTGCTTTGGGAAGCGGACTCGTTACCTTATGGCGGGGAGGCCAAAGGGCTGGATGCGATTCAGCAAACGTTCAAAGAGATGGGCGAGGCATGGTCAGAAGCAGACCTCGAAATTCACGACATTCTTGGCAGTGATGAGCGATTGATTACCTATGGAACCTGGACGGGCACCGGAGCCAAAACCGGGAAAAGCGTCAGCTTTCCGTTTGCCGAAGTTTGGGAGTTCAAAGACCAGAAAGTGGCCAAAGTAATCCCGATTTATAGCGATACTGTCTTGATAAACTCGGTGCTGACCTAAGGTAGATGGCATGAAATTTGGTATCTTGGCGACGCCAATCTGGGGCAAGGAAACAGACCCTGCCATCCAGTTTGCACAGCATCGGGAATTGTTGGAACTTGCAGAACAGCTCGGGTTTAACACAGTTGTCGCGGGCCAGCACTTCTTAGGAACCGAACTGCGATACTACCAGCCTGTGCCGTACTTGACCTATCTGTCTCAGTTCGCGCCCAGCATGGAAATGGCTATCGGCATTATACTTCTGTCGCTGGTCAATCCGGTGGAGACAGCCGAACAGGTGGCTACACTCGATGCCGTCACCGGTGGCAAAGCAATTTTGGGGCTTGGCCTCGGTTATGCCGATCATGAATTCAAGGCTCTTGGCATCCCAAGGGAATCGCGCGTGGAACGGTTTGAAGAAAGCCTGGCGCTGATCAAGGCCCTGTGGTCTGGGGATGAAGTGAACTTCAAAAGCGAGAATTTTGTCGTTGAAAATGTCTCGCCATCCGTTTTGCCGGTACGCCGCCCGCGCCCGCCCATCTGGATCGGTGGCCAGGGCGAACAGGCCATCCGCCGGGCGGCCCGCCTGAGCGACGCGTGGTATGCACCCCCCTTCCCAACCCATGAAGGCCTGACGCGCCTGCGGTCTGTGTTCCTGGAAGAGCGAGACTCAGTCGGACTTCCTCTCGACGGTGACTTTCCGTTACGACGCGAGTTAATTATTGCTCTCGCGCACCGAGGCCCGCAATATGGCCAGTCAGTGGAGTGCGGCACGCTACAAAACCTACCTGAAGTGGGGATTGGGCGAGAGCCTGGACAATGACGCCAAAGGCTTTGGCTCGCAGGCGGATGAAGACCTCGACGCAAGATTTATTCTGGGGACTGAAGAAGAATGCGCCGAGGCCCTGGACGGCTTGCGTGACGACCTGGGCATGACCCACTTTATGTTCAAGGCCCATTGGCCGGGGGTGCCGCATTTGGAATCCATGCGCCAACTTGAAAAATTCGGAACGGGCATCATTCCTAAACTTCGCAATGGCTGATCAGTCGGAAAAAAACCCCGATCAGACAACAGATTACCCTGCTATCTAGATTAAATTCCCTGTTACCTTTCTCAGGGAAATCAACGCTAACTCACTGTAATTACAAAATATATTTAGACTAAAAACTGGAAATATGCGCAAAAACACAGAATTTCCCTGTATTTCCCCGTATATCAGGGAAAATCAACGGAGACTGATCCGCGTCAGACTGCAAACACCACCACCCCTTCTCCTGCAAAACTGACCTGACCCCTGTTACGCAGCCACCTTCTATGTAACCTTTAGGGTGGTGTTTTGTGAAGGGCGATCAGCTCGGAACCCTCCTGTTGTCTAGAGCTGATCGGCCGGGATGATCGCCTTTGGCGCTGGTGGTCTGTAGCCCAGGGAGTTGTGTGGCCTGACCCTGTTGTAATGCTGTCGCCACCGTTCGATGATGATATGCGCCTCCCTGAGGGAGTAGAACATCTCGCCATTGAGGCATT
>Ga0181568_10002321_pt1 | contig 17306 bp, 23 predicted proteins | sample 101ome_20_FD_133758 | JGI IMG/M metagenome (GOLD analysis project Ga0181568, IMG submission 133758) | Coastal salt marsh microbial communities from the Groves Creek Marsh, Skidaway Island, Georgia - 101404AT metaG (megahit assembly) | ecosystem: Environmental > Aquatic > Marine > Intertidal... | reverse complement strand
CATGGGAGACGTTCAAAGACGCAAGATGGGCCTAGCTGGTAGGAAGCATGTTGAAACGAATTATAACTTCGAAACTTTCAATAATACGTGGATTTCTTTTATGGACAAGATTCATGAAGAAGAAGGTTCATGGGAAAATAGAAAAGGTTATAATGGAATTCGATTTGTGGAGGTAGCGTAATGAAAAAAAAGATTTTAGTTAGAGGTCCTGTATTGTCACAATCAGGATACGGCGAACAAGCTCGCTTTGCTCTGAGAGCATTGAAATCGCGAGAAGACTTGTTTGATATTTTTATTGTTCCAATTGCTTGGGGCAAAACCGGCTGGATATGGGAAGAGTCGGAGTTTAGACAATGGATGGATGAGAAGATCACGTTGACACAAGTTCTCATTCAAAGAAAGCAACTTCAAGTTGACATGTCTCTACAAATAACAATTCCTAACGAATTTACTAAAATTGCTCCAATTAATATTGGTTACACTGCTGGTATTGAGACACATAAGTGTTCTCCACAGTGGCTACCAAAATGTAATGATATGGATAAAGTACTGGTTGTCTCTAATCATGCCAAGAACTCTTTGGTCAATACTGTGGCTCAAGCAACCAATCAACAAACAGGAGAAACCTTTCCTTACAAGATTGAGACACCTGTTGAGGTTGTTTGGGAAAATACTCCGAGACATGAACCTGAAGAAATTCAAGGCTTGAATCTTAAGCATGATTTTAATTTTCTTGCTGTATCTCAAATCTCTCCACGAAAAAACTTTGATAACATGGTGAAGTGGTTTGTAGAAGAATTTATTGATCAAGAAGTAGGTCTTGTAATTAAAACAAACATAGCATCAAATTCAGTCATGGACTGGGAACATCTTAAAAGACAAATGAAACAAAAACTTGAAGCCTACCCAGATCGAAAGTGCTCTGTGTATTTACTGCATGGAGATTTAAGTCCCAGCCAAATGACCGGCCTCTATAGACATGAAAAGATCAAGGGAATGATAAACATTGCCCATGGCGAAGGTTTTGGTCTCCCTATGTTTGAAGCAGCTCGTGAAGGACTTCCAATTACAACAATTGGATGGTCTGGTCAACTTGACTTTCTTCATCATGATGGTAAAGATTATTACAATGAAGTTGATTATTCATTGCAACCAATTCAACCTCAAGCTGTGTGGCCTGGTGTTTTAGAGAGAGAATCAATGTGGGCAAATGCCAATCAGGGATCTTACAAGATGGCATTGCGAAAAGCATATAAGAAAAATGAAAAATTTCAAGAAACAGCACAAGAGTTGCAAAAAATAATTGAAGATAAATTTTCTGATGAGTCTCTCTTTAAAATATTCTGTGATAGTATTTACAAGCCAACAGAAGAAGAAAAAGAATGGATGGCGCAGTTATCAGAAATAGAAATACTATGAAAAAAATATTATTTATAGCAGATTATTTTAAAAATGAATTAAATGGCGGTGGTGAATCAAATGATAATAATTTGATAAACCATCTATCTAAAAATAATCTTGTTTTAAAAACAAAAGCAAATTCTGTTTCTTTATCTAAAATTGATAAAGCTGACTTTATTATAGTTGGAAACTTTGTCACTATGGCGGAAGGTGTAAAAAAATATTTAGCTACTAAGAAAAAATACATTATATATGAACACGATCATAAGTATGTAAAAACTAGAGATCCTTCAAGGTTTACAAATTTTGATATTCCTATAGAGCAAATAGTGAATGAAGAGTTCTACAACTCTGCTAGATGTGTGGTTGTATTAAGTAAAATATGTAAAGAAATAATGCAAAGTAATTTAAAAAATACTAAAGTACACAACATTGGATGTAGTTTGTGGTCACAAGAAACATTGAAATTTTTAAAACAAAATGCTTCTAAGAAAAAAAACAAAACTTTATGTATTATGAATAGTAATAATCCAACTAAAAATTATTTAAAAACAATTGAATATTGTAGAAACAAAAATCTTGACTTTGAAGCAATCCAAAGTCAAAACCACATTAGGTTTCTAGAAAAAATGTCAAACTACAAGTCTTTTTTATTTATCCCAACAGTGTTGGAAACTTTTTCTCGTGTCTGCGCGGAAGCAAAAATGTTAAACTTGAATGTCATGACAAATAAGAAGAAGATTGGTTTTTTTAGTGAAGAATATTCAAAACTTTCCGGATTGAAATTAATAAATGAAATAGAAACAAAAAATAAAAAAGCACTAGAATTTTTTGAGAGTTTAATATGAAAATAATAGGTTTAGCTTCTGACCATAACGGTGTAGATCTTAAAGAAAAAATGAGACTGTATCTTAAGAAGATTGGATACAACACAATTGATGTGGGTCCTTACGATGTAAATAAAAAAGTTGATTACGTTGATTATGCTAATCAAATATCCCAAATGATAACAAATTCTGATTTAGATGCCGGGATTTTAATTTGTGGAACAGGTGTCGGCATGAGTATGGCAGCTAATAGATACGAAAAAGTAAGAGCTGCGCTGGTGCATAATAAAATGACAGCGCCAAAATGTCGAGAGCATAATAATTCAAACGTTTTGTGTCTAGGTAACTGGACGACTTCGCAAGAAGAAAATTTTGAAATCTTGAATCTTTGGCTTGATACTAACTTTGGCGAAGGCCGACATGTAAAAAGAGTAGAAAAATTACAAAAACAAAAAAGAAAAGTAATTTTTACTAACGGAGTATTCGATATTTTACATACTGGTCACATAGAATTATTAAAATTTGCAAAGTCTCTAGGAGAAAAGCTAGTAGTGGCAATAAACTCAGATGCAAGTGTTAAAAGATTAAAAGGTGAAGATAGACCAATTAACAACCAAGAAGATAGAAAAAGAGTTTTGGAAGCTCTGTATTTTGTTGATGAAGTGATAATATTTGATGAAGATAGCCCAAGTGATTTAGTAGACACTATCTTACCAAATGTTTTAGTAAAAGGTGGCGAATGGACAGCGCAACAAGTTAGACTCAGAGATAATGTTCCCGATAAAATAGAAGTAAAAATTTATCCTTTTGTAAAACAATATTCTACAACAAATGTAATAGAAAAAATACACTCTAAGAAAACTTGGAGGAAAGTTGAACAATAATATTTTAGTGATAGGAGATTCCATTTTAGACCATGATGTATTCTGCACAGCAATAGGATTATCTCTAGAAACTCCAACTTTAAAATCTAAACTCTTAAAAGAAAGATTTGCTTTTGGTGGCGCTTCCAATGTTGTTAGTAATATTTTGGCATTGCAAAATAATGTAACTTTTTTAACAGCATTAGCGAATGATAATTTTTATGAACAATATCGTAGTTGGACACATGATAACTTGCAGCTCAAAACAATATCATACAAAGGGCAAAATTTAGTAAAATCAAGATATTGGATAAAAAAAGGAACAAAAAATTATAAATATTTGCAAATTAATAGAGGTAGTAAATGTGAATCATCCAAATTAATTGACTACACAAAAAAAATAATATCTGACAAGACATATCAAACAGCTATTTTAGTAGATTATAATAATGGAATTTTTAAAGATAAAAAAGAAGTTCAATCATTGATACTTATTTTAAAAGAAGCAAACATTAAAGTCATATCAAGTTCTCAAAAATCTGATAGAAGTAGCAACTATGAAATGTTTGAGAACTCTGATTTGATATGTATGAATGAAGAAGAAGCAATTGCTACATTAAACGGATTTAAATTAAATAAGAAAAAGATATCAAAATTAAGCAAAAATTTAAATTCCGATATTTGTGTAACATGTGGATCCAATGGTAGTTATTACTACTCTAATAACTTATTAATAAAAACCGACTCCTTTGCTGTAGATGCCGTTGATACTTGCGGAGCAGGTGATGCTTTTCTAGCATCTTTTGCAGTCACAAAAGATTTAAATTTTGCAAATAAGTGGGCAGCAGTTTCAGTTACAAAACTTGGAACTCAAGTTCCAACCATGGAAGAATACAATGAATTATAAACAACAAGTTCTTGAAGCAAACAAGTGGATAGTAGACAAAGAATTAATTCAACTGACATGGGGAAATGTTAGTTATTTTGACAGAAACGAAGGAAAAATTTTTATAAAACCTTCGGGTGTTAATCTCAGTGAAGCAAAACCAGATGATATCAGTGAAATCACCATAAATGGTTCTTTGGTTTCTGGTAAAAAACCATCAGTTGATACACCCACTCATCTTGAGATTTACAATAACTTTGAACAAGTTAATTGTGTAATACACACTCATTCTAAATATTGTACAATATTTGCTCAATCAAATACTAGTATACCGTGTCTTGGTACAACTCATGCTGATTATTTTTATGATGAGATTCCTTGTATCAAACATACAGATTTAAATCATACCTTGAAAAATTATGAAAAAAATACCGGTAAAAACATTTGTGAATATTACAAAGTAAATAAAATAAATCCGTTGTTTGTAGGAGCTTGCTTGGTTAGAAGTCACGGAGTTTTTTGCTGGGGTAAAGACATAAAAAGCACACTCGAAAGAGCTTTTGTGGCAGAAATATTAGCAGAAATGGCATACAAAACTTTATTATTGAAACCTTCTGTTAAGTTTGAAAAGCATATTTTAGATAAACATTTCTTAAGAAAGCACGGAGATAAAAAATATTATGGACAGTGATAATAAATACGGAAGACAGAATTTGCCCCCGATCACAAAACCAATTAAAGATCTTGATAAATATTGGGGCAACATAAAAACTCTTTTTGAAAACGATCTTTATACTGTTAAAAGAATATTCATGAAAAAAAACACTCAAAGCAGTATGGAATATCATGTTAAGAAAAAAGAGTCGTATTACATAGAAAGCGGTCGCCTTAAAGTAGGAACTAGAATAGGTAGGGCCAAAAACACCTCTTTAATACTAGAACAAGGAGATGTGTTTCATATTCCTGTGGGTTTTATGCATATGAGGATCGCCCTGGAAGATACAGTAATAATTGAATTTTCAACCTTAGACGATGATGCCGATTCACATTTGGTTGAAGATGGAAAAACTTATAAACATATTGAGGAACAATAAAATGAAACTATTTGCTGATACCGCTAATTTAGCGGAAATTGAAAGCCTTTTGCAAAAAGGCGTGGTACAAGGAGTAACCACAAACCCTTCTTTGTTAGCCAAAGAGCCCAAGACAGATTTTTATGGACATATTCAAAAGATCTGCGACTTGTGTGTTAAATACAATACCAGAGTGCCTGTTTCTGTAGAAGTATTTGCTACAGAGCCAGATAAAATGATAGCTCAAGCTAAACAGATTGTAAAGACAATAAAGTATGAAAATATCAATATAAAGATACCAATCGGCTTTGAAGAACTTAGAGTTATTAAAGAGCTTAAAAAGCTTCATATACCAGTTAACTGCACTTGTTGTTTTACTCCTACACAGCTACAATTGGCTGCGCTGTCTGGTGCTAGATATGTATCTTTATTTTACAACCGATTAATTGATGTCGGTGGAAATCCTGAACGGTGTTTGAGGCAAGTTAGAAAATTTATTGATGATGCCAACTTAGAATGTGAAATTATTGCCGGAAGCATTCGCAACCCATACGATCTACAAAATTGTTGGGATAATGGCTGTCACATAGTAACAGCTGGTTATTCCGTGATAGAGAAGGCAACAAAACACGTAAAGACAGATGAATCCGTTGAGGGATTTATGAGGGATTTTTCAAAATGGATAAGTTGAAAACATATGTGTTCGATATAGACGGCACAGTTTGTACAAATACATATGGAGATTACCAATCTGCTAAACCCATAGAAGATCGAATAGCTGTAGTCAATAGTTTGTATGATCAAGGGCACACGATTTTTATGTTGACAGCCAGAGGCATGGGTCGCTCTGAAAACAACCAGACAAAAGCTATCGAAGAGTTATATCAAGTTACTAAAAACCAACTTGACTCTTGGGGCATAAAGTATCATCAATTGTTTTTAGGAAAACCAAAAGCAGATTTGTATATTGATGACAAAGGAATTAGTGATAAGAGGTTCTTTAATGATAAAAAAATATGATTGGTTTTTTGAAAATCTTCAAAACAAAGTTAATTTTTGCTATGTTAGATTTAATGACGGCGAGATGATGGGAATAGAAAGACTGGGTGCCGTCGCAGCCCGTGGCGACCAGATTGTCAATAGCTCACTTAAAGCAGCGCTAACCGATGCTATCAAACATAGACAAAGCAATTATTACGTTGGAATTCCCTGTTCAATTTGTTATCCACATCTTAATCGATTGGCAAAAGAAATAGTTGGAGACTACAAACTAACCACATCAGCAGTCCTGCTAACAAATAGAAACTGGAAATACTTTTACGATAATTTTTCAAAATCAATGACCAGTAGAAAAATGCTTTGGGTTGGTGGCAAAGATCAAGATCCCGAGAAATTAAAAGACTACGGCCTTAATATTGAAAAAACAATCAGAGTTCACAATAAAGATAGTTGGTCATTTTACGAAGATCTTAAAAATGTGATACCAAAATACGTTAAAGATGACTATGTAGTTGGTATTTCTTTGGGCCCAACAGCTCGTGTTTTGTGTCGCCGATTATTTGAGGAGTTTCCAAATGTTACTTTTTTAGACATGGGTAGTTTATTAGATCCTGTTACAAAGGGTAAATATTTTGATGCACACAAGGGTTGGGAGCAAACTGGATTCAATTATGTAAGGAGATGCAAAGAATGCAACTAGAAAAACTATTAATAGCTGGTCCTTGGGTTGGTGAGTTTGGATGGGAACTTTTTTGTTGGCATGGATACATACGAGCGCTCTCAAGATATTTTGATAGAACTGTTGTTATTTCTTCAAAAAATTCACAGTTTCTATACGAAGATTTTAGCGATCAATTTATTGCTTTTGATCCCACAGAAGGAGATTACAAAGATTCATATTACAAAGTTGGTTTTAAAGAAAAACCAGATTTATGGAACAGATTTTTACAGGAAGCACAATATTCAAAAGAAAAAGAAAAATTAACTTTATTCAAACCTAGAAGAATTGGAAAACCCCCTAAAACTCACTATAGTGAATTTTTTAAATTTGGACCCTACGTAATAAAACCTGAATATATTAAACTTGGAAAAAAACATAAAAAAAACAATAATGTAATAATTCATGCGCGAAATCGTTCATTAAGACCACAAGATAATTGGTCTGAAAAAAAATGGAAAAAATTAGTTGACAAGTTAACAAAAATAGGTTATAATATAATATCTATTGGTTTAATTAAAGAAGCTATGCATATAGAAGGAAGTAAAGATATGAGAGAGTGTCCTCAACAAGAATTGCTAAACATTTTAAGAAATAGCTTATGTATTTTAGGTCCATCTTCTGGAGCTATGCACCTTGCTTCTTTGTGTGGTTGCCCGCAAGTCGTTTGGACTACTGATTATAATTTAGATCGTTATACTAAGAATTGGAACCCATTTGATACACCAGTGGCTTTTATTTCTGAGTATGGCTGGCAACCTGAGCCGGAATATGTCTATGAAAGCTTTAGGAGGTTTGTTAGTGAAAGTAATTAAAAGAGATAAATGTGTTTCATGCAATGGTCTCTTACAAGATATACATTTTATAAGAGATTTCCCAATCTATATGGGCACAACTCTGCAAGACAAAAACAACGATATTGAAGCAGATATGGTTTTTGCTAAATGTGTGAACTGTGGTTGCGTTCAAATGAAGAACCTTATACCATTGAAAATTTTATATAAAGATAGTCACTTTGCTGGTGCAGTCGGGGGTTCTTGGTTAGACCATCATAAACAATTTTCTGAATTTGTTATAAAACACGCATCAGGCAACATTGTTGAGGTTGGTGGTGCACACTTGACACTAGCTAATTTAATAGAAAAAGACAAGGCTATTGACTCTGTAACGGTTTATGATGTTAGCATCATAGGAGAACCAGCTAGTCACAAAGTGCAAACAGTAGAGGGGTTATTTGACAGCACCACAGTAGGCAAGAAACCAGATGCAATCGTTCATTCTCATGTAATTGAACACCTGTATGAACCCATGAAAGAAATTAGAGAAATGTCTGCACTTTTAGAGGAAGGGGGCACAATGATTATATCAGCCCCAGTTATTGATAAGATGATGGAAGATGGGTTCACAAATGCTATGAATTTTGAGCATACCTATGGTCTAACAAAAAACCTTTTGTACAAGATTCTAAACAACGCACAACTTCAGATTATAGATGTGTACGACTATAGTAGACATTGCGTTTTTGTAGCAGCGAGAAAAGATTTACAAGTAACTCAACCAAACAGTAAATCTTATGATAGTTCTTTTTTTGACAAATTTATCGAATATCATGAAACAGAAATTAAAAAAATCAATACTTTCCTAGGACACCCAAAAGAAACTTTTGTATTTGGAGCACATATCTTCACACAATTTTTATTAAAAAATGGTCTAGACGAATCAAATCTCTCATGTGTACTTGATAATGATACTAATAAACAAAACCAGCGTCTTTATGGAACAAATTTAAAAGTTTCTAGTCCTAAAATTTTAAAAGATTTTAATTGTCCGACCGTTATTTTAAAAGCAGGACAATATACAGAAGAAATAAAAAAAGATATTTTAGAAAATATCAATTCTAAAACGAGGTTTATTTTATGAATTATAAAGAAGATCGACCTTGGGGTACATTTGAAAACTTACTAGACACAAAATATTGTAAAGTAAAAGAAATTATTATCAAGCCAAATCAAGCTCCAAGTTATCAATACCACTATAAAAGATCTGAGATATGGATAATAACTGGTGGTGTTGGGTTACTAACACTAGACGATGAAGACAAAGAAGTAACTTATGGTGATATTATAAAAGTACCTGTTGGCTGCAAGCACAGAATACGAAACATATCAAATACTGATTTAAAATTCATCGAAGTGCAGCTTGGAGAATACTTCGGTGAAGATGATATTGTTAGATTGAAGGATGATTATGATCGATAAAATATTAATTACAACAAGTGGAATTGGTAGTCGCTTAGGAGATCTAACAGATTATACAAACAAAAGTCTTGTCAGAGTTGGTAATAAGCCGGCTATTTCTCATATTATTGATAACTACCCAAATACATGCGAATTCATTGTAACTCTAGGACACTATGGTGATTTAGTGAAGCAGTTTTTAACATTGACATATCCAAAGCATAATTTTACGTTTGTTGAAGTTGACAATTTTTCTGGCCCCGGTAGTAGTTTAGGATATTCTATTTTGAAAGCCAAGCAGTATCTTCAATCACCTTTTATTTTTAATGCTTGCGATACATTAATGTCAGACAATCTAGACATCAATAAAGCTTTGAACATGAAATCTAATTTTTGTATGGGTGGCATGCGTGAAGATGTATCACAATATTCAACTCTTTTGACTTCTGGTGATAGGCTTATGGAGATCAAGAAAAAAGGAGAGATTAATTTCGATCTCGTCTACATTGGTTTAGCAGGTATTTTTAACTACGAATTATTTTTTGAAAATTTGAGTTGCATGTATGAACGTGATTCACACGACTCTTCTTTGAATGAAGGATTAGTAATAAATAATATGCTTAACCATGTAGATTTTACTTTTTTAAAAACTACAAAATGGCTTGATATTGGTAATGTTGGAGAATTGGAAAAAGCAAGAAAATTTTTCGGATCAGAAGCAGATGTTTTAGAAAAAAAAGAAGAATCGATTTATTTTTTCAATGATTTTGTTGTAAAGTTTTTTAGCGACATCAAGATTTGTCACAATAGAGTTATGAGAGCTGATATACTATCTGATCTTACGCCAAGAATGATCGGTTCTACAAAAAACTTTTACATGTATGAGAAAGTAGATGGTGCCCTATTGTCTGATGTTATTAATAAGAAAAAATTTATTGATTTATTAGAATGGTCTAATGAACATTTGTGGCATGATTTTGAAGTAAAAAACTTTTATGATTTGTGTTATGAATTTTACATTAACAAAACAAAGAAAAGAGTTGCAAAATTTTTAGAAAACAATAGCGAAAGTAGTCATATTAATGGAGAAATTCTACCATCTGTTTGGAATCTATTAGATAGTGTAGATATCGAATGGTTATGTAACGGAAAACCGGTTAGATTTCATGGTGATTTTATTCTGGATAACATCTTAGAAACACAAGATGGGTTCTGTTTATTAGACTGGAGACAAGATTTCGCCAACCAATTAGATTGCGGAGACATATATTATGATTTTGCAAAGTTAAATCATAATTTAGTAATTAACCATGAAATAGTGAACAAAAAACTCTACAATGAAAACCCAGATAATTGTTATATATTATGTAACTCAAAACTGCTAGAGTGTAGACAATTGTTGAAAGACTTTGTTGAGACATCTGGGTATGATTATAAAAAAGTAGAAATACTAACAGCGTTGATATGGCTAAACATGTCACCTCTTCATGAATATCCATTTAATAAATTTTTATTTAACTTTGGAAAATACAAACTATCAAAGGTACTATCAAATGAATGTTAAATTTTTTATAGGTCCGATGTCAAAAAACGTCGTAGATTCTGTCATAGAATACAATAAAGAGAATAATAGGGTTACTGGCTTCATACCTTCTAGAAGACAAGTTGCGATGAATGGCGGGTATGTTAATAATTGGTCTACGTCAACATTTAGAGAATACGTGAATGATGCTTTTGTGGCCAGAGATCATGGCGGTCCTGGTCAAGGACTTGAAGACGATGATGGTGTAGCTTCTCTACTAGAGGATTGTAAATATCTAGATCTCCTTCATATCGATCCATGGAAAAAATTTCCTAATTACAAAGAAGGGCTAGCAAAGACTGTGGAATTGATAAAGATCTGCCACTCACAAAACGAAGCCGTTTCATTTGAAGTTGGAACGGAAGAGGCAATTAGAAAGTTTGAAACTCATGAAGTTTCAAATCTTCTAAGAGATCTCCAAGCCCAGCTAACAAAAAAAGAATTTAGTAAAATTAAATATTGTGTGATACAATCTGGTACGGCTCTAAAAGAAAATAGCAACACAGGTGTGTATGACAAAAAAAGATTGATAGAGATGTGTAATGTTGTCAGTTCATACAGTATCTTGTCAAAAGAACATAATGGTGATTATTTATCACCAGACTTAATACGAGAAAAATTTTCTTTAGGATTGGATGCAATTAACATAGCACCAGAATTTGGCCAATTAGAAACCAAAATATATGTTGAAGTTATCAAAGAACAAAAACCAGAACTTCTAGAAATTTTTTGGGACATATGCTTTTCTTCCGGAAAATGGAAGAAATGGGTTTCTGATGATTTTAATCCGCATAAAAACAAAGAAGTTCTAATCAATATATGTGGTCACTATGTTTTTTCAGAGGAAAGATTTACAAATGAGATTAGAAACAATTTAAATATTTTAGACGAACAAATAAAAGAAAGAATAAAAATAAAACTTGAGGAGTTATATAGTGGATTGTAGACCTAAAACAATTTTTTGTGATATTGATGGTACTTTAGTAGTACATCGACCTCCAAATGAAACAAGTCAACCATCGAATGAGATGGAATTACTGCATGGAACAAAAGAGAAGCTAATAGAGTGGGATAGACTTGGCTATAGAATAATATTAACAACTGGCAGAAAAGAGAGTATGAGAACAGTAACAGAAAAACATTTATCTGAGTGCGGAATCTTTTATGATCAGTTAATAATGGGTATTGGTGGCGGTAAAAGAATTTTAATCAATGATAGAAAATTAAACAGTAATGAAGATTATGCCATAGCAATAAATCTAAAAAGAAACAAAGGAATATCCGAGGTAAATATATGATAAAAGATTTAGCAATTACAACCTGGTCACATTCCAGCTATTCAGATATTTGGCCAATGTATTACGGTCAGTTTAAAATTAATGCACCATTTTTTAAACACTACATGTTTATCAACAAACAAACACAAAAGATTCCAAAATATTGCTCGGAAATAATTAACAATGAAAATAATAAATTTAGTCAAAGGGTTTGTTATTCTTTAGATAAAGTACCAGAAAAAAATGTAATATGGATGCAAGAAGATTTTATTCTTTATGATAAAGTTGAAAAAACAGAAATAGAAGCACTAAATAATTTTCTTAATGAATCAGATTACAGTTTTGTTAGATTGATGAAATCTGGGGTTGAGGGTGGCAAACTTGTCAACAAAGCTTTGAATATTTATGAAATACCATACAATTGTAATTACTACTATTGTCTCCAAGCTGCAATATGGAAAAAGAAAGATTTGCATCAATTATTTAACACCTACAGACCAAAGAATATGATGGACTCTGAGCTTTATGGTTCTCATGCAATGAGAGGTTTAGGTATGAAAGGGTGCTATGTGTACAAAGGAGAAAATAAAAGAGGAAACCTTCACTATGACTCTTCTGTTTATCCATATATTTCAACAGCTCTTCATGGTGGTAGTCACGGAAAACCAGCAAAATGGCAAACATCCTTGTACAAAAAAGAATTATTAGATTTGTTTTTAAAATATGAAATAGACCCAAACAAGAGAGGTGAATGTTGAAAAAAATAGGAATAATTGGAAATGGATTTGTAGGATCTGCAATAGTCCATGGTTTTGTGTTGCATACCGAGGATATCTTGGTGCATGACAAAGATACTCAAAAATCTCTGCATACTTTAAAAGAATTGGTTCAAGAAACGCGTTTAATCTTCTTGTGCCTACCCACACCTATGTACGAGAGCGGCGAGTGTAATTTGAACATAATTAAGTCATGTTTGCAAGAAATAAGAGAATTAAACGTAGACTGCACAGATAAGGTATTTATTTTGAAATCCACTGTAGTCCCTGGTACAACTAGAGAACTTAGTGAACAATTTCCTGAGTTTAATTTTGTTTTCAATCCTGAGTTTCTTACAGAAAGAAGAGCAAGATTAGATTTTATAAATTCAGCGAGAATTGTTTTGGGTGGAAAAGATAAACATGTTAAAGAGGTAGAAGAACTGTATAGAATCAGATTCCCTCATGTAAAAATTATCAAAACAGATTTTGAAACAGCTGAACTGATAAAATACATGGCGAATTGTTTTTTTGCTACCAAAGTTTCATTCATGAATGAAATGAAACAAATTTGTGAAACTTTGGGGGCTAACTGGGATCAAGCGATCAATGGTTTTATTTCGGATGGTAGAATAGGCAATTCACACATAGATGTTCCGGGTCACGATGGTCAATTGGGTTTTGGAGGTAAATGCTTTCCTAAAGACATTAATGCAATTATAAAAAAAGCAGAGCAACTCGGAGTTGATCCCAAAGTTATGAAAGCAGCATGGGAAAAAAATTTGGAAATAAGAAAAAATTTAGATTGGTACGATATTGAAGGTGCCGTAACAAAAAAGGAGTTAAAATGAAAGATCATAAATTATCAAATCAAGCCGTCGGAGCAATCATGATGGCTTTGCAAAAGTCTCTTATGGAGCAAACAGATATTGTACCTGTTCTTCGTGGCTTCAATGTTCAAATTGATGACGCAGGAGAATTAGTTGTCATGAACCCTCCGACTGTAGAGGTTAAAGACCAAAAACAGCCTGTTTTAAAAGGGCCGTTGTAGTGCCTAAATATTGCTACAAATGCTCGGAATGTGAAAGTGAGATAGAGGTACGCCACGGTATGACGGAACGCCTTACAGACTGTGAAGTTTGTGATAATCAAGAAGTTTTAACCCGAATCCCTCAACTCACCAACATTGTGAGAAAGCAAGAACAGGGTGAGAAAAAAACCGGTTCTCTTGTTAAAGAATATATCGAAGAAAACAAGAGAATCTTAAAAGAAGAAAGAAAAGTGAGAGTAGAATATAATGAGTAGTACCGTAATTTTAATAACAGTTTTAGTGGGATCGTTGATTTTCAACGGTGTCATGTTCTGGTATTTGCGTCAATTAACTCAAAAACTATCATTTATCTATCAAAACATTGGGGATGTGTCCGATATTATTGCTAATTACAGAGTGCATCTTAAGTCAGTATACTCAATGGAAATGTTTTATGGGGATGAAACATTACAATACCTCATGGATCATACACGATCTATTTCCACTCTTCTAGAAGATTTCGAAGATCAAGATTTCTTTCTAGAAGAGTTTGAGTCTGTGGAAGAAGAAGCACCATCACAAGAGGAAGAACTTAATGGCGAGACGCAAATCCAACAAGAGAATGTATTTTACGCAGGTTCACGAAGACGCGATTCTTAAATACGCTGCTTCAAACTGTCGTAAAGAAAAAACAGAGCTTTATGTGAAGCTCATTCAACCTGCTTTCAGTGAAATGGTTGACAAAATTGTATTCACATATAAATTTACAACACTGCCAAACATTGATGAGTTGAGAGACGACTGTAAGATATGGCTTACCACTATACTAGGAAAATACGATGTTTCTAAAAAATCTAAGGCTTTTTCCTATTTTAGTGTGATTACCAAGAACTGGTTTATTCACAAGGTAAAACAACGAGCTAAGAGAGCTAAAAGAGAAGTTGATTACGAAGATGCAATCAAAGAATTGACATTTGAACAAATTGTGTATTATGACACACACGAACAAGAGCGAGAAAAGAAAGAGTTTTGGGAATATTTAGAACTTGAGATGGACGGCTGGGGAACCAACGATATGAACGAAAATGAGAGAAAGGTTTATGAAGCTATCCGCGTTCTTCTTAACTCTGTGGATGATATTGAGATTTTCAACAAGAAAGCAGTTTATTTGTATCTCCGAGAATTGACTGGTATGAATACAAAGCAAATTGTAACACAACTCAACAAATTTAGAAAAAAATATCACCTATTCAAAACCGACTGGGATAACGTAAATATTTGATTTAAGCTATTTATTGTATGAGTGAAAAAGTAGATAAACATTTAAAAGAAGCGCTTGATAACATCCGAGAGGACCGCAAGATAACACGCGAACTCCTTGACGATGCTATCAAGTTTGTTGCAAAAGATGAAGCACGTCACCAACAAATCGGCATGACGTTGGCCAAATATGTTGAGACTCTTCAAAGATCAAATGAACAGATTGTAAAGATTGCAACTCTCATGTCAAAGAACGAGAAATCTGATGGACTTACGGAGAATGACATGGAAGACATATATTCAATGATCAAAGATGAGGATGATAAATGAGCAGTTATCGATTCTTCACAAATAACAGTAGAGATTTTTACGATTACACATTTAATAGAATTTTAGATGCTGTAGACGAAAACGAAAGAGGTAGACAGGATAGCAATTATATTGCCCAGATAATTTCCGGAGATTTTTTAGGCGGCGATACCACAACCCCTCAGCAAAATGTAAGATATGTAAACTTAAACGGTAAAGTGGCCATGGCATTCAAAATAAGATTTGTAGAAAAATCTACAAAATACAACTTTGTTGAAAATCCATATCCGACAGATGGTGAGCCAATCTCGCAAGAGCTAAAAGAAACTTTGGTATCTATGCATGATGATGCTTTTTTGGAATCAAATGGCTTACCCACAATTCCTAAATTTGGTGACATCGTGGTTTGCTCAAAATTACCTGGTAGAGTTTTTGTTATTGAAAAAGTATTGACAAATAGCAATATTTTCACTGACCTACTGACAGGCGGAGGTGCCGGTGGATTAGCTGGACTATTTGACGGTGGGATTCCTGGTTTCTTAGGTTCTGGTGGCTTGGAAAGTTTAGTTGGTATTTCTCAAGGTGTAAATAGAGTCTCCGGTCAGAAATGGGGAGTTGATGCAAAAACTGGTAAAAGAGTGTCTCCTAGGATTAGAACATACATCGGACCTAGAACAGAATGGAGAGATAAAGACATTGAAAACGGAGTTTTTCTAGAAGGTTTTCACGAAAAAATACCATCTGGTCTCGTAGACGGTCAAAATCCGATATTTATTAAAGATGTTGTCCCAGACTTTATTGAACTGGCCAAAGCTTTCGAACAAAATTTTAAAAAAAAGATAAAGATTAGCGATTCATTTAGATCTTGGACTGGACAATTAGATGTAAGAAGAAGAAAGCCAAACCTAGCAGCAAAACCCGGAACATCTAATCATGGATGGGGTGTTGCTTTTGATTGGTCAACTAAACATAATGGTGTAAGTTCTTTTGCATCAGAAACATATCAGTGGATGTATCAAAATGCGCCAAGATATAACTTTTGGAATCCAAAGTGGGCAAGACCAGGCGGCTCTAAGCCAGAAGCATGGCATTTTGAATATTTAAAGCCTGGTGAGCTTTATAAAAAGTAGGAGAGACAATGAGTAAAGACCAAAGAAAAACAGATTATCAAACAACCCCAAGCGGAACTCGCACTGGGTTTTTTAACAATTTTATCCCTCAGAAAACACCAAAATGGCATGCAGCAAACTCAGAAGTTGTAAACGAGTCAAATGGATGTTTTCAGGTGTCTCATAAAGATAGAAGTTCAGGTCTTTCTTCTGGATCTGGTGGCAAGGGTTTGACAGAATGCGCAGCATTTACTGTGATTACAGGTCTAGATTCTGCAAATGGCCCAACAGATGAAAGAAGAAGTCCAAATAGAGCAACAGATGCATCTACATTTTACATGACACAGAAAGGACGAATTTCTAACGATTTTGGTTTAGCGAAAGGATCTACATTGGGCGACAACACAATTTTAAGATCTGGCGCAGCAATAAAATCTGATAGAAGTGCGATCATAGGGCGAGAAGAAATAAAGCTCGTAACAGGTAAAATGAGAACTAGTGCTGGTCAAGAAAGGTTAGCGCAAGGAGGCAGTTATACAGGTGCCGGTACAATTCAATTAATTGCAGGAAACTTCACAGGAACAACCAAACAAAAATCTATAAATAATTTAGGATCTTTAGGTCCCAAAGGGCAGACCAAATACTTGCAATCAGTACCAAAAGGAGATAATTTGTTAAAACTTCTAGAAGAGATACTACAAAGATTAAATAATTTAAATGGACAAATTCTAGATAATAGAAGATCGATAATAGAAATAGGATCAGCTTTTAATTCTCATATGCACACGGGAGTTTGTCCTGTTGGCCCAACTATCTCTGCGCCTTCACCAATGGTAGGAGCTACAATAGGAACTGTAATCAATCAATTTACAAAAATTATGGATAATGTTGTATTTTCTGCAAACCAAGGGGTAACCAAAGTAAATTATTTGGATTCTAATTTTCCAAACTATATAAACAGTAAAAACGTTAGTACCACT
>Ga0181568_10002317_pt1 | contig 17323 bp, 30 predicted proteins | sample 101ome_20_FD_133758 | JGI IMG/M metagenome (GOLD analysis project Ga0181568, IMG submission 133758) | Coastal salt marsh microbial communities from the Groves Creek Marsh, Skidaway Island, Georgia - 101404AT metaG (megahit assembly) | ecosystem: Environmental > Aquatic > Marine > Intertidal... | reverse complement strand
GTTACAGCCACAGCAACAGAAATAAACCTCTTAGCAGGAAAGACAACATTAGAAACATTTCCTGTTGGTGGTATAATTATGTGGAGCGGTACAGTCGCAGCAATACCCACTGGATGGGCTTTATGTGATGGCACAAATGGAACACCTAACTTAACAGGTAAGTATGTTGTACACGCAGACGCCGATAGCGGAGGAACTTATGACGTTGGGGACACTGGCGGTGCAGATAGCGTAACGCTGACAACCAGTCAGATACCATCTCACACACACAGCTATACAGATAGTTATGTCTTACAGACTGCATTACCTTCTGGTGGTATTGATATTGACTATAACTCAAATACTTGGAACCCAAATGGATTACTAAATAAAACAACTGGCTCTGCTGGTAGCGGTAGCTCTCACGAAAACAGACCGCCATACTATGCGTTGGCCTATATTATGAAGACATAAAAATGGCTCTAGTACCTCTCGATATACCATCAGGATTTTACAGAATAGGTACGGATTATGAGCAATCTGGTAGGTGGCGTGAGGGTAGCTTAGTAAGATGGCTTGACGGTTCGCTTAGACCTATTGGGGGGTGGCGTGATCGTAAGCAAGATTTTACCACGCAACCTATTAGGGGTATGCACAGTTGGGAAGCTCTTAACCAAAGCACATGGTTGTCTGGCGGTTCTCACGAAGCTTTACTTGCAATGACAGGTGGGGGAAATGTGTACGACATAACTCCTGCAAGTTTAGCAACAGGAAGAATAGATGCGGCAGTTTCATCTGGTTACGGTAAAGGCACTTTTGGCACTGGCTTTTGGGGTACACCTATACAGCAATTATCAAACGCCATACCTGAGCCTGCAACGTATTGGACGTTAGATAACTTTGGTGAGATATTAGTTGGCTGTCATTATGATGATGGTAGGCTTGTTGAGTGGGGTTTGGACATTGTTAGCGGCTCTGAGCTTATTACAAACAATAGCTTTACCGTAGGCACAGATTGGACGCTAGGCACTGGTTGGGCTATTAACTCTGGTCAAGCAGAGTGGACAGGCACAACGGCTGCTAACTTAGAGCAAGCAATTACTGGTTTAACGAGCGGTGCTAAGTATCATTTTACTATCTCAGTTGTTGACCCAGATAATGACGCAGATCCAGACACAATACCTTCATTAAAAGTTAAGGTTGTTGGCACAACGACGACAACTGTTTTGCTCGATGAAACTTTACCAGTGGGCAATAGTTTTTATAGGTTTGATACAGACGATACAGGCGTTACGATACAAATTTACCCAGCGTCAGGCGCAGAGCCTAATGTAAATGTAACAGACACATCTTTAAAATTAGCTGTGGTAGCAACGCCAATTACAAACGCACCAACAAATAATCTTGGTTTAATCGTGACAGAAGAGCGTTTTATTTTTGCGTTAGGGTCTGGCGGCAACGGACGTAAGATTGCTTGGTGTGACCGAGAAGACAGAAATACATGGACTGCTGCGGCAACAAATGAAGCAGGTGACATAGAGCTACAAACATCTGGGCAGATCATGCAAGCCATAAGAACGAGAGGCCAGACGTTAATACTAACAGATACAGACGCTCACACGGCTCGATATACAGGCCCACCCTATGTGTATGGGTTTGAGCGTGTTGGCGCGTCATGCGGCGTTGTAACAAGTCGAGCAGCCGTAGATACGGATAGCGGTGTATTTTTTATTGGGCAGGAAAACTTCTTTCTATTTAATGGTAACACAGTGCAGCCTATAAAGTGTGATGTGCATGATTATATCTTTGATGATATAAACGTAGCGCAGCAATCTAAAATATGGGCGATGGGCATACCTCAGTATGGTGAAGTTTGGTGGTTTTACCCATCATCAAGCAGTTCAGAAATAGACCGTTACGTTGCGTATGATTACAATGAAAATCATTGGATGATTGGCGAGTTATCAAGAACATCAGGCGTTCCAAGGGGTGTGTTTAGATACCCATTCATGGCTGATTGGGATACAACACATGCAAATATAAAAGAACATGAGGTTGGATTAAACGTAGATAGCGGCTCTGTCTTTGCAGAAACTGGCCCAATATCTATCGGCACTGGCGAAAACATAGCCAAGGTTACATCTGTTATTCCTGACGAAAAGACGCAGGGCGATGTGAATATGACGTTCAAAACACGTTTTCATCCAAATGATACAGAAACAACGCATGGCCCATTTACTCCTAATAATCCTACTGACGCTAGATTTAGCGGTAGGCAGATACGCATGAAGGTAGAGGGCGCAAAGCTTGCTGATTGGCGCGTGGGCGTTATGAGATTAGAAACTGTTGCAGGGGGAACTAGATAATGCCAGTTCCTATTCTCCCAACTATTGGCCCTGATCTTACTCAGTGGGGTAGGCAACTTAATGGATATTTGCAAAGAAACTTAGGTAAGCTTTATTTTAAATCATCAGACGATAACCCAAGTGAAAATGGCGTTATTCTTTGGGATGACGTAAATGAATGGCCTATTGTGAGTTATGATAATGAGTTTAGGCAGCTTGTCATGGAAGGCGGTCACGTTACTTTAGTTGCAGCGTCAAGCATTACGGCTGCTTCGGCAGATACAGCTTACTCCATTACATATGATGCACCTGCAAGTAAATATAAGATAGATCGTGATGGCACAAACCCAGAGCGTATTGTGTTTGAGGAGAAGGGTGAGTACTTACTAAACTTCACCGCAGAAATAAGAAGTTCAAGCTCAAGTGATGTAACGTTTTATTTCTGGCCTGCTAAAAATGGCACAGATTTAACTGGTTCTACTATGGTAACGACACTTCATAATAATAATGCTAATTTAGTTATTTCTCGAAGCGCAATTATTGAGTTTGTTAAAGATGATTATTTAGAAGCAAAGTGGGCTGTGGATAGTACAAACGGTAGTTTAAATGCTACTGCGGCAACGGCGTTTAGTCCTGCTTCCCCTGCTTCTAGTTTAACGATAACGAGGATACATGCCTAAAGATACCATATTGTCAAATGATTTAGAAAAATGTCGTCCTTGGATAGAGGCTGCTTTAAAATATACAGGCGGTACTCACGAATGGGAAGATATTGTCGAAAGCATAGCAAAAGGTACAATGCAATTATGGTCAGCGCCAAGGGGGTGCATTGTTACTGAAATTGTGGTATATCCTAGAAAAAAGGTGCTAAACATTTTTTTAGCAGGCGGTGAATTGGATCAAATATTAGACATGGATAGTGATGTAAAAAATTGGGCAAAACAGCATGGATGTACGGCGGCTACAATGTCTGGTAGAATAGGTTGGAAAAAACCATTAATTCCGCTTAATTGGAAAATGCAATACGTTAGTTTCTTAAAGGAGTTCGATAATGGCTAAAGGTGGCAGAGAGAGTACAGATACAACGATGCCGAAGTTCTTTGAGACTGCGTTACAACAGTCGGTGGGAATGGGGCAAGATTTGGCGGCAATGCCTTACACGGAATACAGGGGGGCAGATATTGCTGCTTTCAGTCCAATGCAGGAAGCAGCTTTTCGAAACCAACAAGACGCGATGGCGGCTTTTGGTATGCAGGGTGGTCAAGGTTCTTATCTTCCAACACCTGTTAACACAGGCGGTGCGATAGGGTATTCGTCAGCGCCAGTTTATGATGCTGCACGAGCAAATTTAGAGGCTAGTAGTCCTGCAACAGCCGATTACATAAGTAGTTTCGGGATAGATCCAGTAACAGGTGCAGTCGGTAGTCGCGCACCTGATCGACAACCAGTGTCGCTAGAAATGACTAGCGCAGGCAGAAAAGGGGGCAAATAGATGGCAGGCGGCGCAAATCCTGCAATGGTACAACCCATTGCTAATCCATACCAAAGAGCGTCAGGTGCAAATATGCAGGCACTTAATACATACGCTAACCCTGCGGCTGCGGCTGCTAATATGATGAACCCATACAATCAGCAGGTAGTAGATGCTACATTGAGGGATGTTGGAAGTGCGGCACTTATAGGGCAAAATCAGCTAGACGCACAAGCAGAGGCAGCAGGTGCTTTTGGTGGATCACGGCATGGCATAGCGCAAGCAGAAGCTTTGAAAGGGTATCAGCAGCAAGCTTTAGATAAAGTTGGGGCTTTACGTCAGCAAGGTTACAATCAAGCAATGGGTAACGCTTTTACAGCAGCACAGGGCTTGCAAGGTGCAGGCCAACAAGCTTTTAATATGGGTAATCAGCTACAGCAAAATCAGATGGCTCAAGGCGCTATGCAACAACAAATGATGCAAAATTTGATTAACATGGGCAAACAACAATATGCAGGCTTCACAGGGCAGCCCAGCCAGAACCTTAACACTATGCTTTCTGCTATTAGCGCACAACCTACGATGGCAGGGCAGGAGAGGAGCTTCCAGCCGGGCTTGTTTAACTATTTACAGCTTGCTGCAGGGATGGCCTAACATGCACTCAGAGGCGCTTATATTGGCTGAGAAAGGAAATGGGGTAAAATGAGTACAGGTTATAATTTTCTTGACATGTTAATGGGCAGACCGCGCCCACAACAGCCAAATAACAGTGATGGTAGTTTTGGGGTTCAGCGCCCAGAGCAATTGTTTAGTCCTCTTCGCAAGGCAGGTATAGCGGCTGATGCTCTTGTTTTAAGAGGTTACGGTCAAGGTAAAAATTTGCGTGAGCAAGGCTTGCAAGAAGCGCAGTTTGCAATGGCGCAAGATCAGAGGGCAGACACTATAAAAGGATTGCAGCAACGTGCGGCGGCAGGTGATAAGGCCGCAGCTTCCTTGCTAATGGCTGTGCAAAACAGATCCTTGACGCCCTCAGATGCTATGAAAATTTACTTTAGGCAGCAATTTCAAAAACCTTCTAAAACTGTTTCTCAAATGACAGGCGCTCAGTTAAACGAAAGAGATAAAACGACAGCTTATGATCCTAAGAAGGTCTACAATGTTGGCAGCGATGGTAATGTTACGGCTATTGGTGGTGGTGGATTAAATATTAATTTAGGTGACGAAGGAAAATTGTTGCTTAAAGAAGGTGCTGACACAACAAAACGTATTTTAGGTGATTTTAGTAATGCGCAAAAAGCAGCTACTAACATTGCGCTTCAAAGACAAATGATAAACAGTCAAGATTTTAGAAGTGGTTTTGGGGCAGACCTTATTGAAAATACTAAAAAATTATTTGCTCAACTTGGGTTTGGTGATGCAGGTGTTGCCACAAATGAAACTTTTAGAAATATAGCAAATCAACAAGTTTTAGATAGGTTAGGTGGCAGTCTTGGCGTTGGCGTTAGTGAAGGCGACTTGGCATTTATGAGAGATATGGTTGCTAATATTGGCATGACCAAAGAGGGTATAACAGAATATTTGATGATCCAAGAAATAATGGCTGAACATGCAAATCGTGAATATAATTTTATGGTTGATTATATTAAACGCCAAGATGAAGCGCTTGGTAGGCAAACAGGATTTGTTCAAAATCCATATTTGTTTGCAATAGAATTACAAAATCATTTGGCAAGTTTACCACCGCTTTTTGAATAATAAGGACGCATAAAATGGCTGAAGAAAAAAAACCATTAGAAGAAATGACAGGCGATGAACTGTTTCAAGAATACATGGCTATTAAAGATGATGCCTTTCAACTTCGAAAAATTAAAAAAATAAAAGATCTAGGAAAAAGTAAATTTAAAAGGAATTTTTTTGAAGAAGGTGATGTAAACTTTGAACCAAAACCAGATTTATCGCCTAGTGAATTTGGTACTGATGTGGCAATGTCGGGTGGTTCTGGTTTAGCAAGAGGCGTTACAGGCGCGATAGATACTCCTGCGCACCTTACGAATTTAGCTATTGCAGGCGCAGATTTAGCTAATCGTAAAATATTAGGTAACGAACAATTACCAGAAGGTTTTTCCCAAGGGGTAAAAAGTGGTCTTAGGGGTGCGCTTCCTGTAATTGGAGATTTGTATAATTTTACTGAACCACAAGCAAGAATGGCGGCTGATAAAATAGCACCAGAATTTATGAATTACGAACCGCAAAGCACAACAGGTGAAGCGGTGCAGCGTGTCGGTGAGTTCTTACCGTTCGCAGGTAAGAATGTTGTTACGATGGGTGTGTTGCCTGCATTGACATCATTGTATGCAGGGAAGCAATTTGAAGGAACGGCGGCTGAAGTGCCTGCAGAAATTATAACAGCTATAGTTACCCCTATTTTGGCAAAAAAAATTATTAGTCCACAGGGCGGCGAAATTACTGGTCAAACAAAAAAATACGTTGATTTATTAAAAAAAGAAGGTGTTATTCCAACTGCAGGCACAATGCTTAACGATGCACAAATATTAGCATGGGAAGAAGCTACAAAAGCAGGACGCAATCTGCAAGAGGCGGCTGTTGAGGCCTTTAGTCGTGCTGCACTTAAAAGAATTGGCGTAAATAAAAATCGCGTGGAAGCTGAAGATTTAGACGAAGTTTATCGAAGAATTAGAAAAGGCTATAAAGAAACACTTGAGCAATTACAGCCGTTTTCAAATAGTGGTGAAAGATTAGTTCCAACAAAAAGTCAAATGGACAAACTAAAAATTCATTTTAATGATTTTGAAGCAAGAGTAAATTTGACGACTGATGTTCCCATCATAAGAAGGGTTTATAGGGCTTTAGAAAAATCTTTGAAAACAGGACAACCTCTTAGCAAAAATCAAATGATTATGTATCAGCGAAACATCAATGAAATGACAAGAAGCGGTAATATTGATGGAAAATTTGCAAGAGAAGCATTGCCTGTTTTGAATGAGATGATTTACAAAAATTTAGGCAAAGAGGGTAAAGAAAAATTAATACAAACAAACAAATTATATAGAGATTTTCTAACTATCGAAAAAACAATAGATAAAGGTGAAGGTTTTTATACAGGTTTGGTAACGCCGCAAAAATTAGCAACGGCTTCAGGTCAAATATTTAAAAGACAAAGATTGTTTGGTAATTCTGATTTAGGTGAACTTGCAAGGGCAGGAAGCGCAACAATGAAAACTTTGCCACAGGCAGGTAACTACAGAGAGAGATTAAACGCAGGCGGTATGGCGGCAGGGCAAACGCAAGCAAGTACAGGTGCGGCAGGGTTCGGATTTACAGGTGATCCTGCGGTAGCTGCAACTGCTTATGCTGCAGGGTCTTTACTTGCGCCTATGAGAAATAGAGCAATGACTTCTCCTATGGGTCAGGAATACTTAAAAAATCAATTAATTACTAATCAGGGCGAAATGGGATTATTGCGTATGCTAGGCGCAAGCACACTTCCAAATATGTAAGGATAAAATATGCGGTTAGAACCATTAGACAAGACACAGATTGAAAGCATAGTTTCCAAAGCTATAGATGATGCTATTGATTTTTGTGACGCAGAAATAGAACCGCAAAGAATAAAAGCGCAGCGTTATTACGATTTAGAGTGTGATTTAGGATACGAAGAAGGGCGCTCTAAGGTTGTTGCTTCTAAGTGTCGTGAGGTTGTTCGCGGTATAAAGCCATCATTGCAGCGCGTATTCTTGGCTACAGAAAAACCAGTAGAGTTTGTGCCAAGGGGTTCAGAGGATGTACAGGCGGCAGAACAAGCAACGCAGTTTATTAATTACAAGTTTCAACAGCACAATGGTTACAAGTTAATAAACGATGTTTTCCAAGATGCGTTGGTCAAAAAAACTGGTGTGGCTTACGTTTATTACAATGAAAACATGGAGCAAGAAACGCACACATTAAGAGATTTGTCAGACGATGAATTTACGCTTCTTGTTAGCGATGACAATGTTGAGGTTTTAGAGCATGAAATAAAAACCTCTATGTCGATAGACGAACAAGGCATGGAAATAGAAATGCCTAGCCATGACGTTAAGCTTGTTAGAAACATATCAAACGGTGACATTTGTATCGAAAGTGTGCCGCCAGAAGATTTTTTTGTAGATAGAAACGCACGAAGCATTGAAGATTTTTACGTGTGCGGTCATACCTCAGATGTTCGTGTTTCTGACATCTTGGCTATGGGGTTTAGTTTAGATGATCTTAGCGGTTTAGATCATACAGAATATTCTGTTACTGATGACGAAGCAGAGTTTGAGCGCAGAGGGTATGCGGTTGACGATGGTGAAGATGAAAACATTTCTGGTGCATCTAAAAAAATTACCTTGACACAAGCTTTTATGGAACTGGACATTGAAGGGTCAGGTGTTCCGCAGCTTTATCAATTCTTGTGTGTGGGCGCTAATCATACCCTGTTGCAATTCTACGAAGCGGATCATGCGCCGTATTCTATTTTTGAGATTGATCCAGAGCCACATGCGTTTTTTGGAACATCTCTGGTAGACCTTACAATTACAGACCAAGACGCAGCGACATCTATGCTTCGCGGCATATTAGATAATGCAGCACTAACGAACAATCCTGCGGTGCAGATAGTCGATGGTCAGGTTCATGTCGAAGATCTTTTAAACAACGAAATAGGGCGTGTGGTCAGAGTAAAAACGCCAAATGCGGTTCAAGAGATGGCAGTGCCTTTTACTGCAGCACAAACACTACCTGCGCTGCAATACTTTGATCAGCTAGTAGACAATAAGACAGGCGTTAGCAAAATGGCGCAGGGATTAAACCCTGATGTGCTAAAAAGCGCTACAGCAACCAGTGTAGCGGCGTCTATGGAAGGTCAGGCAGGGCAAGCAGAAGTTATTGCAAGAAACCTAGCAGAAGGTGGAATGAAGCGTTTATTTAAGCTTATGTTGGATCTGTACGTTAAAAATACAGACAAAGAAGAAGTAATGCGATTAAACGGGTCTTTCGTACCTGTAGATCCAAGGGCTTGGTCTGCAGAAATGGATTTATCTGTAAATGTTGGTTTAGGTACAGGCAGAGAAAATGAACGTGCTGCAGCCTTACAATTAGCATTTGGTATTCAACAGCAACTTTACCAAACATACGGTGCAGCAAACGGCATAGTCACGCTGACGCAGATCCGTAACACACTGGCAGATATTTTAGCATTGGGTGGTATAAGAAATATTGATCGACATTTTATGCCAATGTCACCAGAGATAGAGCAGCAAATGATGATGCAGGCGCAGCAACAACAGCAAATGATGGCGCAGATGGCGCAACAACAAGACCCAACGCAGGCTATTATGCAAGCAGAAGCAATGAAAACGCAGACGCAAGCGCAGATGGATATGGCAAAAATGCAGATGGATAATCAGTATAAAATGCACGAATTAGCTATGAAAGATGATTTGGCTAGAGATGAAATGGTGCAAGACTTGGCAATAAAAGTAGCTGAACTTCTAGGCAAATACGGAACAGCCGTTGATGTAGAGGCTATAAAACAAGAGCAAAATGCTGTAAGACAGCATAATGAACAAATGATGGGTGGTATGAATGGATCTGGCAGCTATTGAGCTAAAGGCTAAAAAGTCCAAGTCATTATTAGAAGATGATCGGTTTAAAGAAACCGTAGAGGATTTGCGTGAAATGCAGTTTCGTATTTTCGCAGATAGCAGCGCTTCTGAGGTGGAGAAACGTGAGGATGCTCACGCCATACTTAGGGCATTAACTGAAATAGAGAGATTACTAAACGCGAATGTAGACGCCGTAACTCTCATAACTAAGAAGGGAAAGCACCGTGGAAACGACTAACCCAATCAACGGCGATGATATAGGTTCGGTTGCCGAAAATTTGATTATGGAAACACCTAAAAATCAAGAAGAAGTAACAGACGAAGTGGTTGAGGCAATTCTGGACACAGAAACTGAAGCTGTTGAGGAAGTTGCTGAAGATATTGATGTCGATGACGTATCAGACATCGAAGAAGAAATAGCTGATACTGAGGATGTTGAGGAATTAGAGCCAACAGTCGAACCAGAAACTTACATGGTGAAAGTCGATGGACAGGAACTAGAAGTCACTCTGGATGAACTGAAAAGGGGCTACTCAGGACAAAAGTATATCCAAAAAGGAATGACTGAAGTTGCCGAAAACCGTAAGAACTTCGAACAACTGCAACAGGAAGTTTCTCAAGAGCGTCAAATACTACGTCAAATGCTAGAGCAAGCAAAAAACGGTGCTATACCTGCAATCCCTGAGTATCCACCAGAAGAGATGAAAGAAACTGATCTTCTAGGGTACAATATGAGAACAGAAGAGTATCGTAGGGCTGTGGAGCAGCGTCAACAATGGGAACAAAACGCTAAGTGGGTTGCACAACGTGAACAGCAAGAACGTGATCGTTTACATGCAGAAAATCTTAATCAGCAAGCCATGCGGTTAGCTGAGTGGATGCCTGAGTTTAAGGACGAAGCAAAGCGTCAAGTTTTCGTGAAGGAAATGACAGAAAACGCGAAAGAGCATTACAAGTTGACTGATGAACAAATCAGCACTGTGCAAACTGCCGAAGAAGTTATGATCCTTAGTGATGCTATTAAATGGCGAAAGCTACAAGCTAACAAACCTAATGCTAAGAAAAAAGCTGAAGGTGCGCGGCCTGTGGTTAAGCCTGCAGCAAAACGGTCAGCAAGTGCAGCAAAAAGCAGAAATAAAGACAAGGCATTAGACGCAATGAAACGGTCAGGAAGCGCAGATGATGTTGCTAACTGGCTACTATCTTAATCTTTTGTCAAAAGGACTAAAATCATGGCTGTAACAGCTAATACAAACGAAACTTACGATGTCACAACAATCAGAGAGGATTTATCTGAGGCAATGGCATCCATAACCCCAACAGAGACAATTCTGATGTCTTCTATTGGGTCACGCAATGTTGACAACACCTACTTTGAGTGGAGTGAAGTTGATCTTGCTGCAACTAGCGCAAACAGACAGATAGAGGGTGACGTTGGTCTTTCCAACACAGCACCAACTAACGCTGTTCGTAAAGGTGGCTACACACAGATTTCAGCGAAAGTCGTAGAGGTTTCTTCTACTAACCAAGCTGTTAATGGTGTTGCAAACGCACAAACAGTAGCAAAGCAAGTTGCTTACAAACTATCTGAGCTAAAGCGTGATATGGAAGCGATGATGCTAGACAATGTAGCTGCATCCGCAGGTGCGTCTGGTACAGCACGTCAAACTGCTGGTTTGCCTGCTTATATAACCACAAACACTTCTCGTGGTTCTGGTGGCGCTGATGGCACAACTTCAGGTACAGGTGAAGCAGGTTTTGTAAACGCTGCGGCAACTGATGGTACTCTTCGTACTTTAACTGAAACGTTGCTAAAAGACGTTATCAAAGGTTGTTGGGACGAAGGTGCAACGCCAAAAATTGTTATGTGTGGCTCTTCTCAGAAACAAACAATCTCAACTTTTACTGGTAACGCAACACGTTTTAAGGAAGCAGAAGACAGTAAGTTAAATGCAGCGATAGATGTCTATATTTCCGACTTCGGGGAGTTGCAGATTGTACCTAACAGGCATATGCGTGTAAGAACAGTATCAAGTGTAGACCATACACCTGATGTACTTGTTCTTGATCCTTCATATGCAGAGGTTGCTTATTTGCAGACTGCTAAACAAGAAGCTTTAGCAAAAACTGGTTTGTCAGAGCGCAGATTAATTTCTTGCGAATATGGCTTACAGGTTACTTCGCAAAAGGCACATGGGATCGTGGCAGATATTTCATAAGAAAACTGGTGGGGCAGAAATGCCCCATCCTCAATAGGAGAGAGAAATGAAGATTAAAATAACGTCAGACAGAAATCCTTGGGCAAACGGTAGCCCTTGCGCCAAAGGTCAGGAAATAGATGTCGATGATGAAACAGGGAAAGCTTTAGTGGAAGCAGGAATGGCTGAAGCGATGGGAGCTTCTAAGCCAAAAAGAGCAAGAACAGCAAAAGGTAAATTAAAAGCTGATGATCCGTCTACACCAGACGTAAATGAGGCTTGGGAAGGTGGTAAAGCACCTAAAAAAAAGAAAGGTAAAAAATAATGGCAGGTATCGGAAATATAACTAGAGACGAAATGCTAGAATTATTAAAAAAAATGTTAAAATCGAAAGAAATAGCTAAAGGGGGAAAGGCTTTAGAAAAAGAAATGGAAAAAATGGGCTACGGTAAAATAAAATGAGCGTTCAAACAAAATATTTTGACGAAGACGGTAAAATAGTAATTAACCGCAGTCAGGATGTTCAACGCATTTTAGATTTCAACAAAGAGCGCAATATAGATGGACATAACCGTAAGTCTGACATGAGGCTTGCAGGATCTATACCTTTTGTTGTGATTGAAATGTGGATGAAAGAGTGTGGCGCTAAAATAGGAAGCGAAGAACTAAACGCATATATTAAAAAGAAATTAATGTCAGGTGAGTTTAGTAAGTTGGTGGCAAACGGTTATTAATATGAAAAAAACAGTACAAACAGCACACGATAGGATTGATGCGTTGGAAAAGCAAATTATAGAAATCAAAACAGAAATGAAAATTCAATTCAAAGATTTGTATAATAGAATGAAACGCATGGAAACTATAATGATAGCAATAACAGGGGCTAGTTTGTTACTGCTTATTCGCATGACGATTATGGGGTGATAATGTGGACTTGCCCAAGGTAAACATAGCTGTTGCTGCAAGTGCAGTAATAGCAATAGTCAGTACTGTGGGCGGTGGTATCTGGTATGCTTCTCAGCAAGCATCTGTTATTGAAAGTCTAACAGAGCAGGTCAATGTTCTTACCATTGAGAATAATGCAACTGACAGAACTAATTTAATTAGGGATGTTCAAAAAAACCAAGAAGATTTACAAGAAATCATCGACATTCTTGCAGAGTTCTATGAGGACATGGAAGATGCAGACGATGAGATTTGGGAAGATATAGATCTGGTGTGGGAAGATGTAGATGGGATGGCTGAACATATGATGCATATTGTTAAGATGCAAAGTCGTATTAAATCCTTAGAAAGCACTTTAGAGTACCTACTTAGAGGGCCAGTGCATAGTGATGGCAGATGATCGATCCAGCAACAGCGATTGCACTAGCCACAACAGCATTTAGCGGTATTAAGAAAGCGGTTAGCGCAGGTAAAGAAATATCTGAGCTAGGCAAGGATTTGTCTAACTTTGGCAAGGCAGTGTCTGATTTGGATTATCTTGGAGCAAAAGCAAAAGACCCACCTTTGTGGAAAAAGGTAAGTCCTAACTTTGACACCAGTGCCGTGGAAATATGGGCGGCACAAGAAAGAGCTAGAGCCATGAGGCAAGAGCTATGTGACTATGTGAGCACTTATTATGGGCCATCTGCTTGGAAGCAAATTGTTGCTATTGAGGCAGAACAAAGAAAGATGCAGAAAGAAGCTGTGTATCGTAGGCAAGAGAAAATAGACAACCTAATAAACTGGTGCGTTGGTATTGCTATTGTTCTCTTCGGATTTGTTTTATTTGGCGCAATCATATACTTTATCGGTAAAGCCAGAGGCACGTGGTAATGACTTACGTTTTAATATTCTTGCACTTTATCAATACAGATAATCTTAAATATTATCAGATCGGCACATATTCGGACAAAGAAGAATGTCAGCTAGAAGCAAAAAAGGCAGAGATAATGGTGACACACAACAGCATGAAGGTTTCGTGTTTGGAGATAACGGTGCAATAGTTGTAGAGCGCGGCAAAAAATGGGCTGCTTATGATAAAAATGGACGATTAGTGATTTTAGGTTATAATAGGCGCATTATTCAGGAGTATGCAGATGCCAAAGCAAAAGTATGATTTGAATGACAACGGTAAGATTGATCCAGATGAGCGTGAGATCATGCTTGAAGATCGCCGCAGAATGATGGAAGACGCTGATGCAAAGCGCGATGCACAGCTTCGTATGACATGGTTTGCTTTATCTGGAATGCTAGCATATCCATTGCTCATTGTATTGGCATCATGGCTAGGCTTAGAACAAGCATCTAACCTGCTTGCAGATATAGCTGCGGTATATGTGGTTGCTGTGTCTGGCGTTACGGCTGCATACTTTGGGTTTACCAATATGGGAGCTAACAAATGATTGGTCAGTTGATTTCACCAATAGCAAGTCTAGCAGGTTCATGGCTAGAAGCTAAAACTGCAGGGAAAGCTGCAGAAGCACAATTAAAGCTAACAGAGGCAGAAGCTCGTAGTAAAATTTTGCTCTCTGAAAAAACCTCAGTCGCGGATTGGGAGCGTATTATGGCGCAAGGTACGCAAAATTCTTGGAAAGACGAATATTTAGTTGGTTTGTTTAGTATTCCATTAATTTTAGTGTTTACAGGTGAAAAAGGGCGTGAGATCGTTGCAGAGGGCTTTGTAGCGTTGGAAAGTATGCCAGAGTGGTATCAGTATACATTAGGCGTTATCGTAGCTAGTAGCTTCGCTGTGCGTTCTGCTACTAAATTTTTTAGGAGATAAAAATGAGAGAAATAGACGAAATAATTATACACGCTACAGCAACCAATCCTAGTTGGATGGCAGATAAACCTGTTGATGATGTCGTTGCAGAGATCCGTAGATGGCACGTAGAGGAACGAAAGTGGTCTGATATAGGTTATCATGCCGTAATTCATAGGGATGGCTCAGTGGGCTACGGACGCCCTGTAGAGCGATCTGGCGCTCATGTTGGCGGTAGAAACAAGACAACAATCGGTGTTAGCCTAGTAGGTGGTAGAGGCGGCATTGCTGACGGAGATTTTTCTGACAATTTTACGCCAGAACAGGAAGCGTCATTGCGCCAGCTAATAGAAGATTACAAGAAGAAGTTTCCAAGCATTACTAAAGTGTCTGGGCATAATGAGTATGCTTCGAAAGCTTGCCCATGTTTTTCTGTTAAAGCTTGGTTGTAAAAAAGTAAAAAGGACGCATCATATTGGAGTACAAAGCGCCCTTTTTTCTTGCACATAGTACAAGCCCTAAACAAGATTATTTAACACTATTTTAATTTTTGTGTCAACTTCTTGTTTTTAATTTTTAAATTAGCTATAGAATATAAGTGACCAGAGTAGTTTCCTGTTTTCTCACACATAAACAGTCAAACCTGCTTTTTTGCTACTCTGGTCACACGATCTTATGATCTAACACCCTGTCTTTTTACTTGCCATTCAATGTCGTATCTTTTGGCATAGGTGTTTAGTTTTGACAATGTGCAGCCAAGTAATTTAGCTGCTTGTGTTTGTGTGTATCCGCTTTCGGATAACGATTTTAATGCTTCCACACGTTCTCTTTTGTGCCGTTGCAGCATTTCGTTCCATTGTTCCACTATATATTTACTCCTCTTTGTCTTAGTTTAGATGTAAATTCTTTTAGTTCTTCTCTTGCTCTAAACAAATCTTGTTTAACATTTGGATGGGCGTCTAATCTGTACTGTTCATCTTGGAGCCTATCCACTAACTGCCGTAAGTGCCTCAGTAAGCTTTCATCTGCAGGGTTTAGATTATGCCTGTAACTCATTGTATCTAACTCCTAAAAGGTGGTTGGATAATTTTGTAAAGTTGATCGGATTTTGTATAAATATAGATGGGCATGTTGTATTGTTTTGCTGACCTCAAAGCATCAGACCGCAAACGGTGAGTAGATCGTTCTCCTGCTATACGTTCATCTTCGTCAACTATTATTGTCATCCATTCCCCTACATCTTTCCAATTTATGTTGTAACTAACTTCAACGTGTAACGACATGTCTATCACCAAGGCCGTATTTTTGGCGTTACAACGTAAGATGGGTAATCTGACACTTCGCAGAAACCTGCTTGCCCATTAATTTGGTCATAGATTGTTTCAGTGTCTAGCAGTACATTCCAACAGTCATCTTCGGATGCAAATAATATTTTTGCTTCTAACGGCTGACCGCCCATTACATAGACGATAGTGAGCATCGTAAAGTATTCCATGCTACAGATCCCCCCACTTTATCGGTTTCTCTTCACCAGTGTCAGGACAGTCAAAGTAACCATCCGCACCTTTATCGTTTGGGTATTGCTTTCTAATTTCTTCCAGAAATGTTTTTTCGTCAGGCGCTTGGATCATGCCAAAGTAAACGCCGTATTCGCTGTCGAATGTAAATTCATAATCTTTCATGTGTACCGCTCCTTCCAACAATCGTAAGCAAAGTCACCATCATCTATAGCTGCTAGACTAATAGCTTCGTCTATTTCGTAGCCGTATTCTTTTTCGATGTATGTGCGAACACGCTTTGGTACGTCTTTTTGCTGTTTGGTTTCAAAGTTCTGCCAGAACATTTCTATGTTTTCTGCGCAGCCATCTCTGTCTACATCACCATAAATTTCTATCTTAAACTCATGGCCTCTGATGTCTAATGTTATGTCTGTGTTAAATTGTGTCATGCTTTTTCCCTTCTTTATATAATGACGGTATCACAGATGATACATACCTGTCAACAATAGTAGATAAAATAATTAAATTTTTTTAGAGGGGGGCTTATGCCCCACCTTCTGCTTCATCACTCAAAGAGAATTGTTTCTTCTTTTCTTCGATGTTCACAACATTGAGTGTGAACTTAACGTGGACGTTACCACCTTGCATCGAACTGACGCTGTAGTTGCAAGGACACGTTCTTAGCCAATCTAAGATCGGATCTAAATCTTCGGCTTTAACTATCAGCATTAGATTGCTCCTTCTGTTTGTCTGCTACTTCATCAAGTCGGTTCATTAGAACTGACAGGGCTACACCTAGATCTTTGAGCGATGCTTTTTCTGCGCACTCTTTGATGGTTGCCCAAGGATGATTATACTGAGTGCTTGTGACCTGCGGTGCTTCGCTAGGTGTGCTAAACTGTTCCGTTATCTGGGCATGTCTTTGCGACACAACCCGACAACTGTTAAGCCACTTCATTAAGGCTTCCTTACTTACAGGAACATCGACAAGCGCCATGTCTTTGCCCCAAGCTTTTTTGGCATCGGCTTGTGTGCCTGTCCATTCGCCTTTGTTGTTAGTATATAGTCTCATTACACTTCTCCTCCTTCATATTCTCCGTCCTCTATTGGGCAGGATTGATCAAAGGCTTTTATAGCCTCTATTAAACTGTGACCTGTGCCATCGAAGCGCTCTACACGTTGCGTGGACATGTCCATGATTTCTGAGCAATACAGCACTCCATGATTACTGACGGTTGTGTTGTAATGCTGAACGATAGATAAGGTTCTACCGTTATGCTCAATCATAATTTGATTGTAAGTGCTTCGGTTGTAACCGTTAACCTTACATTTATTTGCTAATTCTGTAGTCATTGGTTTCTCCTTTAGTAAGCAAGTTTTACTGTCAAAGCGTTTGCAGCTTTTTTTAAAACGCTGTGGCAAAGTTCATATTCTTGGATT
>Ga0181568_10002316_pt1 | contig 17327 bp, 18 predicted proteins | sample 101ome_20_FD_133758 | JGI IMG/M metagenome (GOLD analysis project Ga0181568, IMG submission 133758) | Coastal salt marsh microbial communities from the Groves Creek Marsh, Skidaway Island, Georgia - 101404AT metaG (megahit assembly) | ecosystem: Environmental > Aquatic > Marine > Intertidal... | reverse complement strand
CACCATTGTCGAATTCTTCGATTATAATTGCGGTTATTGCAAGCGCAGCTTTGCGCCTCTGATGGAAGTGCTGGAAGAAAACAAGGATGTGCGGCTTGTCTTCAAGGAGTATCCGATTTTAGGCGAGCCGTCTTATCTCGCTTCAAGCACCGCTTTGGCCATCAATGATAAGATGAAATATCTGACCTATCACAGCAAGCTGATGACGCATTCCGGTCGGGTATCGCAAGCCGTGGTCGAAAAAATATTGGGTGAATTGAAACTGCCACCTCAAAAACTGCAAGCCGACGCGCACAGCGACAAATATGTTCTACAATTGGCCGAGACACGGCAATTGGCCGACGCCATTGGCGTTAACGGCACACCGGCTTTTGTCATTAATGGACAATTATTCCCCGGCGCGCTCAATAAGGCGGAGTTGACGCAAGCCATTAAATTCGCTCGGGCTGAATTAAAAGCTAAATAAGCCCACCTATCGGAGAGCTCGGATCAGCATAAAGCCGCTTCGCCATGCGCCCTGCCAAATAGGCCTGTCGTCCGGCGCGAACCGCGTTTTTCATGGCTTCAGCCATTAATATCGGATTTTTCGCTTCGGCGATCGCCGTATTCATCAGCACGCCGTCACAGCCCAATTCCATGGCAATGGCGGCGTCCGAGGCCGTTCCGACACCGGCATCAACCAGCACCGGCACTTTGGCTTGCTCGATAATCAAGCGGATATTGACCGGATTTTGTATGCCCAGGCCGGAACCGATAGGCGCCGCCAAAGGCATGATGGCGCAGCAGCCTATCTCTTCTAGTTCTTTGGCCATAATCGGGTCATCGCTGCAATAAACCATCACCTGGAAACCCTCGTTTATCAATAATTCGGCCGAGCGCAGGGTTTCGGTCATATTCGGGTAAAGGGTTTTTTCATCGCCGAGCACTTCCAGCTTGACCAAATCCCAGCCGCCTGCTTCGCGCGCCAGACGCAATGTTCGCACCGCATCTTCGCCGGTGAAACAACCTGCCGTATTGGGCAAATAAGTAAATTTTTTCGGGTCAATATAATCGACCAGCATGGGCGCATCTTTATCGGTCAGATTAACGCGTCGAACGGCGACGGTAACGATTTCCGCGCCCGCCGCTTCCGCCGCGGCAGCGTTTTCCGCATAATCTTTATACTTGCCTGTGCCGACAATCAGCCGCGAGTTGAATTGGCGCCCGGCAATTACCAATTTCTCATCTTCCCAAGACATAACTCAGCCCCCGCCGATAAAATGAACGATTTCAATACGGTCGCCCGCTTGCAACATATGGGTGGCATAAGCCGATTTCGGCACAATTTCCAGATTATGTTCAACGGCAATCTTTTTCTCAGGCAAGCCCAAACGCGCCAGCAATTCCGCCACGCTGAGCGCCCGTTTAAAGCTCTGCGTTTCGCCATTTACCAAAATTTCAATGCTGTCGCCCATGCCGCGCCGAGTTTGCAAAACCATGCGCCAAAGCGCAAGTCCCGAAAGTGTTTCGGGGATTTGAGCCTGTTGAAAAACTTGCACTTTTTTGAAATCTCGGTTACCCAATCCTGACATGGAGATGACCCTATAAAAGGCAATAGGCGTAATGAGCAAACCGCTCCACATTATCAACGGCCCCAATTTGAATTTATTGGGCACACGCGAGCCGGAAGTATACGGAACGACCACTTTGGCCGATATTGAAGCCATGTGCGACACACGCGCCAAAACGCACGGGCTGGAAACGGTTTGCCTGCAAAGCAATGATGAAGGCGAAATGGTCAATTTCATTCAAGCCGCGCGCACCGATGCCAGCGGCCTCATCATCAATGCCGGTGCTTATTCGCATACTTCTGTAGCCATTCTTGATGCGCTGCAAGCGGTTGAAGTGCCGATTATTGAAGTGCATTTATCAAATATTTTTGCCCGCGAAGAATTCCGCCATCATTCCTATGTTTCCGGCGTTGCTGCCGGTGTCATTTGTGGATTGGGCGCACAGGGCTATGAAATGGCAATCGACGCGCTAGCAGCGCGTTTGGCATAAGGGGAGCGCAACTCAATGGCAAAATTACCCAGCAGCAAAACCATTAAAGAATTGGCAGAATTGCTGAGCGAGACCGGTCTGACCGAGATTGAAGTCGAAACCGGCGATATGCGCATTAAAGTGGCGCGGCAAGGCACCGCCGTTAGCGCCGTTGTGCCGCAAGTTGCTGCAGCGCCTGCTGCGGCTGAGGCCGCACCGGAACCAAAAGAAGCCGCACCAGCTCCTGCTCCGGCAGACCATCCGGGAGGCGTGAAATCTCCAATGGTCGGCACCGCCTATTTGGCACCTGAGCCGGGCTCGGCCAATTTTGTCAAAGTCGGTGATACGGTCAGCGAAGGTCAGACCATTCTGATTGTTGAAGCGATGAAGACCATGAACCCGATTGGCGCACCAAAATCCGGCAAAGTAACGCAAATTCTTGTCAGCAATGAGCAGCCCGTCGAGTTTGACGAAGTGCTGATGATCATCGAGTAGCCAATGGTTTCGAAAATCCTCATTGCCAATCGCGGTGAAATCGCTCTGCGCGTCATTCGCGCCTGTCGTGAATTGGGTATTAAATCGGTCGCCGTCCACTCCTCTGCTGATGACAAGGCCATGCATGTGCGGCTTGCTGATGAAAGCGTGTGTATCGGCCCGGCCTCTGCAGCCAAATCTTATCTCTCCATTCCTGCTATTGTCGCCGCTTGCGAAATTACCGGTGCTGATGCGGTGCATCCGGGCTATGGCTTTTTGTCGGAAAACGCCAAATTCGTCGACATTCTCGATGAACATAATATCGGTTTTATCGGCCCGACAGCCGAGCACATTCGCGTCATGGGCGACAAAATTGCCGCCAAGGCGAAGGCCATTGAACTGGGCATACCGGTTGTGCCGGGCTCCGATGGCGAAGTGAAAACCGTCGATGATGCTCTGAAATTGGCACGCGATATGGGCTTCCCCGTATTGGTCAAAGCGGCCTCCGGCGGCGGTGGGCGCGGTATGAAAATCGCCAATAGCGAGGCCGATTTGCCCGAAGCCTTCACTACGGCACGCACAGAGGCCAAAGCGGCGTTTGGTGATGATGCGGTCTATATTGAGAAATATCTCGAAAAGCCGCGCCATATTGAAATTCAAGTGGCCTGCGATACGCATGGCAATGCCGTGCATTTGGGCGAGCGCGATTGTTCTTTGCAGCGCCGTCACCAAAAAATATTGGAAGAAGCCCCGTCCACGGTTCTTGACGACAAAGCGCGCGCCGCCATCGGCAAAATCGTTACCGACGCCATGAAAGGCCTCGGCTATCGCGGTGTCGGCACGGTCGAATTTTTGTTTGAGGGCGGTGAGTTTTATTTCATCGAAATGAACACGCGCCTGCAAGTGGAACATCCCGTCACCGAAGCGATTACCGGTATTGACCTTGTGCGCGAACAAATTCGCGTCGCGCAGGGCGAAAAGCTGAGCTTTACACAAGATGATGTGACCTTTAACGGCCATGCCATTGAGTGCCGCATCAATGCCGAAAACCCCGAAACCTTCACCCCTTCACCGGGTGTGGTGCAGACCTATCACCCGCCCGGCGGCTTGGGTGTGCGCATGGATAGCTCCATGTATTCGGGCTACGCCATTCCGCCCTATTATGACAGCCTCATCGGCAAGCTGATTGTCCATGCTGACGACCGCGAGGCTTGCTTGATGCGCCTCAACCGCGCTTTGGGGGAATTTGCCATTGATGGGGTCGAAACCACCATTCCGCTATTTGAAAAACTTTTGCCGGATGAGGATTTCCGCGCTGCCGATTATGACATTCATTGGCTGGAAAAATTCCTCGGCATGAAAGACTGATTAACGGGTCTGAATATCGCCTTGCGTCTCAGAGACGGGCGGTAATATTTCTCCGGTAAACACCATGCCGTCTTCGGTTTTGCACGCAAGCGGCCAAATATCGAAAACCGGATGCTCCATCGAGTTAATGCCGGGGCTGGAGGCAAACATCCAGCCGGTAAACAGCGCTTTGTCGCGCCCCGCCTTAAACTCGGAAATCTCAAGAAAAGCCTTTGTTTCAGGCGGCTCTTCCGGCGGTGTTGATATGCAGTCATGCATGGTCAGACTCATATCGCCAATGGCATATTCCTGACCCGATAAAAGCTCAATCTTTTGCACTTTTGCAGTCACTTTATGCAGCAAAGAAAACGAGCCGACCAACATCGGCTTAAGCGCCGCTTCTTCCTCATCTTCATCGACAATATCAAGCACCGGAACTTCCATGATTGAAAGCGGCGCAATGATATCATCATCTTCGATAATATCGTCAGCTTCGGTTTCACCGGTTTCTTCAGGCGGCGGCATAATGAGAACCGGCGGCATCATTTTGTCGTCAATAATCTGAGCGCCGACCGGAGCGGTGGCGACCATAGCCATGAAAACGAGCAGAACGACGCTGTTATTCAGCACTTTCCCCATCACCCGCGCTGAACAAAGCTTGACTGACCAGACCGATTAAGTCGACCGAACCTTGCGTGTAGAGAATTTCATCACCCTCGGACAGCATATCCTCACTTCCACCCGGTGAAAGCGATACATAATTACCACCCAGCAATCCCTCACTGGTAATTTTTGCGCTGGTATCATCGGGCAGCTCAATATCGCCGCCAATAGAGAATTCGGCATTGGCATAATAGCTTTGCGGGTCGAGCTTCAGCCCTGTCACGGTGCCGATTTTAATGCCTGACATGCGGACATCGCTGCCAATGGTCAGGCCGTCAACGCGGTCAAATTGGGCGATCAGCCTATAGCCGTCGCCGCTATCGGCTTCCGTTACCGAATAGCCGTAAATGACAAACATGGCTGCTACGATAAGCACGGCAGCGCCAACCAATGTTTCAACCAGATTGTCTTTCATTATTCTATCTCCAGACTTTCCGTCTATTCCGGCTTCCACGCATCATAGCCGCTAACATAGCCGGTTGTATCGGCCATACCGGCCGGTTTATGTGCATCTTTCGTGCCGGTCATGTTAATTTGACCGGGCTTCATCCAGTCACGCTTGACCTGATTGGCCGCATTCGGCGTTTCATCGACCGTATAGTGCATCCAACCGTGCCATTCAGGCGAAATGCGCGTTGTCTCAATATCGCCATTATACAGCACCCAGCGGCGGGTTTTGCCGTTAATGGACGCGCCATGTTTATCTTCGTAATAGCGATTTCCCTGATCATCAATGCCGACCAACTTGCCACGGCGGCGCGTAATCAGCAGCGTGCCCAGCGTCTGGTCATTCCACCAAGTAAACAGCATTTTTAAAAATCGCATCATCTAATCGCTCTTCCTTTATGCCGCGACAATAGCGCATTTTGGCATCAAAAATATATTGGAAAGTTAATCGCTTTCCTTGCCGCCCTCTTCTTTCGGCAGATTGAGGCGAATATGCAATTCACGCAGTTGCGCATTGGAGACATTACCCGGCGCTTGCATCAACAAATCTTCAGCTTGCTGATTCATCGGAAAGGCGACCACTTCGCGCAAATTCTCTTGTCCGGCCAATAGCATGACAATGCGGTCAACGCCGGGGGCAATGCCGCCATGCGGCGGCGCACCATAGCGAAACGCATTCAGCATGCCACCAAATTCTTTTTCCACTACCGCATCGTCATAACCGGCGATTTCAAACGCTTTCAGCATGATTTCAGGCTTGTGGTTCCGAATGGCACCGGAGGATAGCTCAACGCCATTGCAAACAATGTCATATTGATAGCCGAGCACGGCAAGCGGGTCTTGGCTTTCCAGCGCTTCCATACCGCCCTGTGGCATGGAGAAAGGATTGTGCGAAAAGTCAATCTTGCCGTCATCGGTTTCCTCATACATGGGGAAATCGACGATCCAGCAAAAGGCAAATTGGTCGCGGTCAATCAAATCAAGCTCTTCACCAATGCGGTTGCGCGCGCAACCGGCGAAATCGGCAAAAGCTCTCGGCACACCGGCGCAGAAGAACACGGCATCCCCATCTTCAAGGCCAAGCTGCTGCTTAATTTGAGCGGTGCGTTCTTCCCCGATATTTTTGGCCAGCGGCCCTGCCCCTTCGCCATCGCGGAAGAAGATATAGCCAAGCCCCGGTTGCCCTTCGCCTTGCGCCCAGCTGTTCATGCGGTCACAAAAGGCCCGACTGCCGCCGGTTTTGGCCGGTATCGCCCAGACCCGCACCTTGTCGTCTTTGGCAATCATATTGGCAAAAATCTTGAAATCGGAACCGTCAAAGGCAGGCGTGACATCTTGCATTTCAATCGGGATACGCAAATCAGGCTTGTCTGAGCCATATTTCTGCATCGCTTCGGCATAAGGAATACGCGGGAAGGTTTCGGTTACCCGCTTGCCGCCACCAAATTCGACAAACACATCGCGCAAGACAGGTTCTACCGACTGAAACACGTCTTCTTGCGTGACAAAGCTCATCTCAATATCAAGCTGGTAAAACTCACCCGGCGAGCGGTCAGCGCGCGCATCTTCATCGCGAAAGCATGGCGCAATTTGGAAATAGCGGTCAAAACCGGCCACCATAAGAAGCTGTTTAAACTGCTGCGGCGCTTGCGGCAGCGCATAGAACCGGCCCGGATGCATGCGCGACGGCACCAGAAAGTCGCGCGCGCCTTCAGGGCTTGAGGCGGTCAAAATCGGCGTTTGATATTCGCGGAAACCGTCATCGGTCATGCGTCGGCGTAGCCAGGCGATAATGTCGGAGCGCAGGATAATATTGTTATGCAGCGTTTCGCGGCGCAAATCGAGGAAACGATAGCGCAAGCGCACATCTTCCGGATAATCCGGCTCACCGAATACGGGCAAGGGCAAATCACCGGCTTCCGACAACACTTCCATCTCAGCGACGTAGATTTCCACCTCGCCCGTGTCGAGATTGGGGTTTTTCGCGTCATCATCGCGCGCCACCACTTTGCCTTCGGCGCAAATCACGCTTTCGGCACGCACCGCTTCTGCCAGTGCAAAATGCGGGCTGGACGGCTCAATAACCAATTGCGTCAGACCGAAATGGTCGCGCAGGTCAATGAACAACAAGCCACCATGATCGCGCTTGCGATGCACCCAGCCGGACAGACGCACTGTTTCATCGATATTTTCAGCCCGTAACTGACCGCAATTATGACTTCGATAGTCATGCATTTTGAATATCCTCATTGACCGCAAAAGCGACTTTTCCTGCGCCTAAACACAACGCTTCAGCCAATTTGTCAAGATACGTTTCCACGCGACAAAACCAAGCGGCTGGCGTATAAGACGCGCATGGAATTGATAACAACAAATGAGGCGCTCAAAGAGTTGTGCGCCGAACTGGCCAAGCAGCGTTATATCACCGTAGATACCGAGTTTTTGCGCGAGAAAACCTTCTGGCCACAGCTTTGTCTCATTCAAACCGCCGGACAAGATATTGAGGCGATGATTGACCCGCTGGCTGACGGCATAGACCTAGCGCCGTTTTACGCGCTGCTGGCCAATGAAAAAGTGCTGAAAGTCATGCATGGCTGCCGCCAAGATGTTGAAATTTTTTATCATCAGGCCGAAGCCATTCCGAAACCGCTTTTTGACACGCAAATTGCCGCCATGGTGTGCGGCTTTGGCGATGCGGTCGGTTATGAGACACTTATCCGCAAAACCACAGGCGGAAAAATTGATAAAGGCAGTCGTTTTACCGATTGGAGCCAGCGCCCGCTGAGCGACAATCAACTGACCTATGCGCTGGCCGATGTCACCCATTTGCGCGGTGCTTTTGAATTTCTTGAAAATGAATTGGCGGAAAACGAGCGCGGCGCATGGCTTGATGAGGAGTCGGCGCTTTTGTCCGACCCGGAGATCTACGCGCAACGCCCTGAAAACGCTTGGAAGCGGCTGCGCATGCAGGACCGCCGCCCGCATGTTATCGGCGTGTTGATTGAAGTTGCCGCATGGCGCGAAACCGAAGCGCGAAACCGCAATGTGCCGCGCAATCGCATTTTGAAAGATGACGCTTTGCGCGAATTGGCCCTGCAAGGGCCGAAAGACAAGCGTGGGTTAACCCGCTTGCGCGCCGTGCCGAAAGGTTTTGAAGGCTCGCGCTATGCCGACCCGCTTTTGAAAGCAGTGGCGCGCGGCCGTAAAATGGAAAAAGACGATTTGCCCGATATGCCTGCACCGGCAGTCAATCGCCCTGGCATTGGCCCATTGGTCGACTTGTTGAAAGTATTGTTGAAGCAGCGCAGCGAAGAAACCGGCGTAGCCCCCAAGCTGATTGCCAATGTCAGCGATTTGGAGCGCATTGCCAGCGATGATGCGCCTGATGTTGCGGCGCTCAAGGGCTGGCGGCACGAGATTTTCGGCCAATATGCCGAAGCGCTGAAGGCCGGTAAACTGGCTCTCGCCTCGCAAGATGATGCAGTTGTGCTGGTCGCGCGCGATTAATCAGCCTCACTGTCGCGCAATTTCACTTTCGGCTCTAATCCCAATGTTTCCGCCAGAACGGCGAGACGCTTTTCGATAATAGGCGCAATCAAATCGCTTAATTCGGGGCTGATGAACAGCTTCAATTTATTTTTGCCGACCTTTAATTTTGTCTTTGGCAAAACGCCGGGCAGCGATGCCGATAGCGAATGGGCAAGCCGCAAGCTCAACCCCAAAGCACGGGCAATTTGATCATCTGTCTCGGTGAGATTGAGACTGCCGAAATCGGCTTCTTCATTGCGCAATTCATGGCGATAAGACAAAGCGCGCGCCAGAAACACCCGCTCGGCATGGGTGATGCCGGTAAAGGGGGCGGTCAAAACCGTATTGCTGACAGCTGCGGCCCGGAAACTCGGATGGCTGGCCCAGGCCAAATCGGAAATCAAACAACCGGCCTGGCGCAAGCGGTCAATTTGCGCGCCTGTGAAATTTTTCGGTTCTGCATTGCGATAAAGTTGCTGCGTCCACCTCGCCAATTCATGACTGTAAGGCTCGGCTTTACACATGCGTGCCGCCATTTCCTCGCATGCCATTAACAGCGGATCAAGCGCCCGATATTTGCTTTTCAACTCCTGATACAGCACGCCCTCGCGCACCGCATTGGCCGACACAATCAAGCGCGACGGCTGCACCGCCTCAATCAGGCTTTGCAAAATCAGCGAGGCGGCGGGCAGCGCTTCTCGACGATTGCCCGAAGCGTGCGAAATAATGCGCTGGGCACGCCGCCCGTCCTTCGCTATGAATTTGAAAAACGCCGCAATTTCTTTTAAGCGCACATCATATTGATGCAGCACTTCCAAGCCATAGCCGGAATACTCCATATGCAATTTGGCCAATGCGCGCCATGTCCCGCCGACAATATAAATCGGCTTGTCTTGCGCTTTTTTCAGCCATGGCAAATCGGCCAAAGCGGCGCGAATGATTTTGTCCATTTTCTTTATTTTGCCGCCACTGGCCTGTTGCAGCGCCAAAACCCCCAAGGGCAGGCTCGTCCATTGTTGGGTTTTATTATTTGCAACATAAGCCAGCTCCAAGCTGCCGCCGCCAAGGTCAGCGACAATACCTTCAGCCCCGGGAATGCCGAGCATCACGCCATCGGCCGACAGCAAAGCCTCTTCTTCGCCGCTTAACACGCGAATTTCATGCCCTAAAACAGCCTCCGCATCGGCCAGAAATTGCGCGCGGTTCTCGGCATCGCGCACCGCTGCCGTTGCAAAAGCAGCAAGATTTTCAATGCCTAACTGGTCGGCGATTTGGCGAAAACGCCGAAACGTATCAAGCGCCAGCGTGTAATAATCACCCTCAATGCGCCCCGTGGCTGAGACCGACTCACCCAAACGCACAAATGCACGCTCATTATAAATCGGCAAAGGTGTGCGGGCCGAGCCGCTAAAACCGACCAAACGCACTGAGTTAGACCCGATATCAAGCACGCCATGCGGGGCATCAGGGGGCAATGGCCCCAACTTATTAAGGGCAGCTGCAAATTGCTCGGTGGTCACTTCTTGCATGACCCCAGATTGCCTTTTCATTCGCCCTGTTGCAAGGAGTTGCCGCGCCCAGACAGGCTTGGATTGGTCATGAAATAGCCATGCGCATTGACCGACTCTTCAGCTTTTTCGGCTGTGACGCGCAAATAATTGCCATCGGGCTGCATGCTCCAGCTTTGCTCATTATCCAAAAGATTGGTCATCATAATTTGCCCCAGCACTTGCTCATGCACAGTGGCATTCAAAATCGGTGTCAGAATTTCGACCCGCCGATTGAGATTGCGCGGCATCCAATCAGCCGAGGAAATGAAGACTTTTGCTTCGCTTGACGGCAAACCGGCGCCATTGCCGAAACAGACAATGCGCGAATGCTCCAGAAACCGCCCGACAATACTTTTCACGCGAATGTTTTCCGACAGCCCATCAACACCGGCGCGCAAACAGCATATGCCGCGCACAATCAAATCAATCTGCACACCCGCTTGCGATGCTTCATAAAGCGCATCAATAACAAACGGGTCGACCAGCGAGTTCATTTTTGCCCAAATGGCCGCCGGCTTGCCGGCCTTGGCATGCGCCACTTCGGTGCCAATATTTTCCATCAATGTGTCGCGCAAATTTTGTGGCGACATGGCCAGTTGCTTCAAATTGCCCGGCTCAGCATAGCCGGTAAAGAAATTGAAGACTTGCGAGGCATCGGACGCAATATCGCTATCGCAGGTAAACAAGGACAGGTCGGTATAGATTTTGGCGTTTTGCGGGTGATAATTGCCGGTGCCCAAATGCACATAAGTGCGCAAGCCGTCCGCCTCACGACGCACCACCAAACTTACCTTGGCGTGGGTTTTCAGCTGCATAAAGCCGAACACTACTTGCACACCGGCGCGCTCCATATTGCGCGCCAAACGTATATTGGCCGCCTCATCAAAACGCGCCTTCAACTCCACCAGAGCCGTAACGGATTTACCCGCTTCGGCCGCCTCAATCAGCGCTTCGACAATTGGGCTGTCATCGGTTGTCCGATACAATGTTTGCTTAATCGCCAAAACATCAGGGTCAGCCGCCGCTTGGCGCAAAAACTGCACCACCACATCAAAACTTTCATAAGGGTGATGAACAAGGATATCTTTTGCGCCAACGGCCGAAAAACAATTGCCGCCATGTTCCCGTATGCGCTCCGGAAAACGTGCCGTAAACGGTGTAAACTTAAGCTCAGATGGCCCCGGCGCATAAAGCTCGGTGGTTTGCGAAAGACCGACAAGCCCCTCAACGGCAATGACTCCGCGCTTATCAACTTGCAATTCTTTGCGCACCAAGTTTTGCAAACTGTCGGGCATATTAGCGTCCAGCTTGAGACGTATAACCGAGCCACGACGTCGGCGCTTCAGCGCGCTTTCAAAGAATTGCACCAAATCCTCGGCCTCTTCTTCCACTTCAATATCGCTGTCGCGAATGACGCGGAACGTGCCCTGCCCCAACACCTCATAACTGGGGAAAGTCTGTTCGACGAAAGTCGAAATCAATGTTTCGAGGCGCACGAAATTTAACCCTTCAACGCCGTTCTCATCAGGCAGCATAATGAAGCGGTCAAGCCGTTGCGGGATTAGCAACAGCGCATTCATGCGATTGCCGTCATCGCGGCGCGCCAATTGCAACGCCAAGGCCAAGCCAAGATTGGGGATGAAAGGAAACGGGTGCGCCGGATCAATCGCCAAAGGCGTCAAAACCGGCAGAACTTGGTCGAGGAAATAATCCTCCAGCCAATCCAGTTGTGATGGCGTCAACTCATCGCTTTCGCGCACAAATATTTGTTCGTTACGCAAATCCTTAAGCACATCGCCCCAAACTTTTTGCTGCCGCACCATCAGCGCATCGGCGCGCTGCAAAATCGCATCCAGCTGTTGTGCCGGTGTCAGCCCATCTTGGCTCGGCACTTCGACACCCGCTTTGGTTTGGCCGACCAGACCGGCGACACGCACCATAAAAAACTCATCGAGATTGCTGGCAGAAATGGACAAAAACCGCAGCCGCTCCATCACCGGATGGGTCGCATTGGTCGCCTCATCGAGCACGCGCTCATTAAAGGCCAACCACGACACTTCACGATTGATAAAGCGCTCTTGACGCGAAAATCCCATCAGCTCATCTGGGAGTTCATGTTTTTCGCTCTCGCGCAACACTCGGATTTTTTTGGACATTCACCAATTCCTGAAAGTCGTAAGGGGCGACCAGTTGGCCATTTTTATATTTCAGATATATGACTTTCCAAGATTTCTGCAACCATTGGCACGGTAATCGCTCGTTTTTTTGCCAAAGCTTGTCGGTCAATATTGTCAATCAAAGCAGCCATGCCGGCATAATCGCGTACCATGCGCGGCAATAAATAATCAATTACCCGCGCCTCAACTTTCAGCTGACGGTCGCTGAACAGCTTGGCCATTAAACCACGCATCAGCGCATCGTCAGGCCGGGTCAGCGGAACAGCCGCAATGGCTTTCAGGCGCGAGGCCAAATCAGGCAGGGCAATTGTCAGTTGCGCTGCCGGTTTTTCGGACAAGAGGAGAATTTTAAGCTTTTCGTGGCGGGCAAAATTGAGCAGGTGGAACAGCACTTCCTCGCAATCAGACGACAGGCCATCGAGGCGATCAACAATCACCGCATCAGGCTTGTGCGAGCCGTCCAAAACATGCGCAATCTCATGTTGCAGCAGCGCCACCGCCTCTATCGTCAACGCATTGCATTGGTGCGCCAGCACAGCCGCCAAGTGACTTTTACCGGCGCCCGACGGCCCATAAATCCATTGCACCGGCATCTGCCAATCGGCAAAGCCGTCAATCAGGGCGACCGCCTCACGATTGCTGTCGGATATGAGAAACGCCGCTCGTCCCATAGCCGCCCTTTGCGGCAAATCAAAAACCAGTTGTTCAGCCATCTTTGGAACGGTTGACATAATCACGCATGTAAAGGGTCAGCCCATGGCGCACCAAAACGCCGATTATGGCGGCCAGCGGCACGGCCAGCAAAAGCCCCAAAAAGCCGAATAAGGAGCCCATGGCAAGCAAGGCAAAGATAATCCAAACCGCATGCAGCTTCACGCGGTCACCGACCAGACGCGGCGTTAAAATATTGCCTTCAAGAAATTGACCGACAAAAAACACTACGGCAATCATCCCCAGCGCCGCCAAATCAAAACCGAATTGACCAAGGCCGAGCGCCCCTGCCAACACCATGCCAAAAGCCGCACCGACATAGGGAATAAAACTGATGAAACCGGCAAATACGCCGACAATCACCCCGCCCTCAAGTCCGACCAAGGACAGGCCAATGGCATAAATCATGCCGAGGGAAAGACAGACAAGGATTTGACCGCGCGCAAAGCCGCTCAAAGTCTCGTCGATTTGCTGCGCCAAATGCCGAATGATTTCGACTTGCTCATCGGGCAAAATCTCGTCAATGCGCGCCACCATGTGGTCCCAATCATTGAGCATATATATGGCGACAATCGGCGTGATGAACATCAGCGCCAGAAGATTGATAAACGAAAGTCCGGTCAGCAGCATGCTGGAAGCGGTGCTTTGTAGGCCTGACAAAAGCGTCTCGCCCATGCCGGCGACCAATTCGCTCTGCCCTTTGGCGACGTTTTGAGCCAATAGCCAAGTCTGCACATCGCTGATATAGCCCGGCAAGGCTGCGATGATGAGCGAGATTTGCTGCGCCAATATCGGCAATCCAAAACCCAAGGCGGCAAGCAGAGCCACGCCGACAATGAAAGTAATGGTTAACGTCGCAAGGCTGCGCCGCATGCCCAAGGCTTCGAGGCGGTCAGCCAGCGGGTCGAGAAAATAGGCCAGCGCAAAGCCCAAAACAAATGGCAGCATAATGTCTGACAGGGCGGTCAATAAATACAGCACGACAAACAGGCCTATAAGGGCGATTAAATGTGTGAGACGGATTTGTATCATTGCACCACCGCGCTTTCTTCGGTGACCACCGTCCAACCGGCCTCACCTTCATCCAACATTAAGCCGCGCTGACCCAGATTGCCACCAAGCTGCGTCACTGAGCCAATATAAGCAAGGTCAAGATAGGCATAGCTCTTGGCCAGTTCAACAATTGTCACTTCGCGCACCAGCTTGGCCTCATTGAGGCGCGACAAAAGCCGCGTCCATTCTTTAAGGCTCGGATAATCGGCACGCACACGCAATATTTGCTTCTCATCGGAGGCCACTGCGGCGACTTGCTTCCAGCGTTCGGCAAGCGCTGATGCGATTTCGTCAATCGCCACACGCCCCATATCCTCATGCGGCTCGCCAGTGCGATAAGTGCGCACAATCACGTCACTTTCCTCTTCACCGAATATATAAGCGGTCACGCCAAGCTGACCTTCCACATCTGCCAGCGCATGCGCCACAATGACGGTCTGTGTGCCATAGCGGTCATTCAGCATTTGCAACTTGGCCGGGTCACCAATCAGAATATCTTCCGCATTGGCAATCAGCGAGTCATCAAGCCCACCAAGCGGCAGCAAAAGCGGCGCGGGATTATTGTCGATATCAAAATCGCGCCAGCTTGTTTGCCACCAATGCTCTCCCCACGCTTGTAAGCCTTGCAAATCTTCCAGCACCGGCAGCAGCAAAGCGGGTTTGCTTTGCACTTCGGTCACCGCTACGCCATAGCTACGCAATAAATCGCGCAAAGGTGCAGCCTTAAACTGGATTGAGAGTGTCGCCAAATAGCGCGTCGGGCCGGTTTTCTCATCGCTGATGCGCAGTACCTCAACCATATTTTCAATATCCAGCGTGCGAATATCGGGCAGTTTTTCCCATTCTTCTTGCTTCGCCAAACGTCGCATGGCAATTGAAAGCGCGCGCGCTTGACCTTGCTGCAAAGCGGTGCTGCGCGCCAAGGTCGTTGACGTCGCGGAGACATCAACCTTGATGCGGTCAACCTGAAAGACGTTTCCCGCCGCGACGGGAGAGGCCAGAAACAGGCCAAAGGCAAGAATGAACCGAATAAATTTCATGCGCGCAACCTAACGCGGGGACATCTTCCCCGCAATGCTGATTTAAGTGGTTACTTTAGGCGTGATGCAGGCTATTTTAAGGCATCCGACCAAATACATAGAAACGATTCCATGGGCGACAAATCAGGCCACAACAAACCTCCCGTGACTTATGCCGAGGCCGGCGTTGATATTGAGGCAGGTAATACGCTGGTTGAGCGCATTGCGCCGCTGGCCAAGGCAACCGCGCGCACCGGCGCCGATAGCGACCTCGGCGGCTTTGGCGGTTTGTTTGACCTTGCTGCGTGCAAGTTTGACGACCCCGTATTGGTGGCCGCCAATGACGGTGTCGGCACAAAATTGAAAATTGCCATTGAAAGTGGCATTCACGATACGGTCGGCATCGACCTCGTCGCCATGTGTGTCAATGATTTGATTGTGCAAGGCGCCGAGCCGCTTTTCTTTCTCGATTATTTTGCCTCGGGCAAACTTGATGTCGACGCCGCCACTGATGTGATTGCCGGTATTGCCGAAGGCTGTCGGCAAGCCAATTGCGCGCTGATTGGAGGCGAAACGGCCGAAATGCCCGGCATGTATGCGGCGGGTGATTATGACCTAGCCGGTTTTTCCGTCGGCGCCGTTGAACGACGCAAAATTCTGCCGCGCGATGATATGGCCGAAGGTGATGTCATTCTCGGCCTGACTTCCAATGGGCTTCATTCCAACGGTTTCTCACTGGTGCGCAAATTGGTTGAGCATGAAAATCTGGCATGGGATGCACCAAGCCCCGCCAATAGCAATAAATCTGTTGCCGAAGATTTGCTGACGCCGACACGTATTTATGTGCAGCCCATACTGCAAGCCTTGCGCGCCAACGCACCGATTAAGGGCTTGGTGCACATTACAGGCGGTGGTTTTCAGGAGAATCTGCCGCGCGTGCTGCCGGATGAGTTATCGGCGCAGATTGACCTGTCGGCATGGAATATGCCTGAAATTTTCAAATGGCTGCAAAGCATCGGCAGTATTGAAAGCGAAGAAATGTTGCGCACTTTCAATTGCGGCATTGGCATGGCGTTGATTGTGTCACCTGACGGCTTGGCCGATGTGATGGCCATGCTGGCCGCCAATAATGAGACGGTTATTCCCATCGGCACATTGGTGCCGCGCGACGGCGAGGCCGTCACTTTCAGCGGGTCCATAAAAGGATGAGCGGCAGCCCCGTCAAAATAGCCATTCTCTTTTCCGGTCGCGGCAGCAATATGCAAACATTGGCGCGCCATATTGCAAAAGCCGATGTGCCTGCCGAATTGGTGCTGACCGTTACCAATCGCCCCGATGCCGGTGGCATTGAGATTTGCAAAGAGGCTGGCATTGCCTGCACGGTGATAGACCATAAAAGTTTCGACAGCCGCGAAGCATTTGACGCCAAGCTCGGCGAAACCTTGCGCGCCGCCAATATTGAGTTGATTTGCTGCGCCGGCTTCATGCGCCTGCTGACGGAAGATTTCGTCAATGGCTGGCCCGACCGCTTGCTCAACATCCACCCGTCACTCTTGCCCAAATATAAAGGGCTGCATACCCATAAGCGGGCGCTGGAAGCAGGCGATAAAGAGCATGGCTGCACTGTTCACTATATGCGCCCTGAAATGGATGACGGGCCGATTATCGTGCAAAAATCCGTGCCGGTGCTGGCGGGTGACACGCCCGACATGCTGGCCGACCGCGTTATCGAACAAGAGCACATCGCCTATCCGCAAGCTTTGGATATTGTGTTGTCCAAGTTATGAGCGGCGTTTGGCTTTCTTGTAAACCGCAGCGTCATTGCGTTTTTCAAGTAAGGCCACTTTGATGACTGAAGCTTCCGAATAATAAATGATGCGATACTCGCCCGATGCGAGCTTCGAATAATCGGCAAGCCTACCTCTTAACGGGTCGCCTGATAAGTCACCACTCGCCAAAGACTTCGATTTTTTTGCAATTTGTTGCTGATGCTTTTTCGGAAAAGCTCTGAGACTTTTTTCCGCATCCTTAGAAAAATCAATCTTTTTCATTCAAAACGTCATCGAGCAATTTTTCGCTTTCTTCGACGCCTAACCACTTACCTTTACCGACAACCTCATCTGCGCGTTCAGCCAAAAGCTTATCCTCAATCTCTTGCAAACGCTGATATTCCTCATAAGCCATGAGAACGGCCGTCGGGCGCGCGTGTTTTTCGATAATGACCGGTTCTCGCCGGGCATTGTCCAATAATTCACCAAATTTGTTTTTGGCCACACTGGCCATGAAACTGTCCATATCAAACTCCTAAGATTGCCTAAAATAGCCAAATTAGCCAAATT